>Ga0160428_1000607_pt1 | contig 37001 bp, 30 predicted proteins | sample SolpanmetagenomM_FD_108198 | JGI IMG/M metagenome (GOLD analysis project Ga0160428, IMG submission 108198) | Solar panel surface microbial communities from Lawrence Berkeley National Laboratory, California, USA - M | ecosystem: Engineered > Built environment > Solar panel > Unclassified ... | reverse complement strand
GCCGACGAGCAGAACTACCACATGCAGGTGCTGCAAGCCACGCTCAAAAAGCTGGGCAAGCCCTACGCCGACGCCATTCATCACCTCAGCTACGGCATGGTGGACCTGCCCAGCGGCAAGATGAAAAGCCGCGAAGGCACCGTAGTCGATGCCGACGAGCTGGTGCAGGAAGTAGAAGACGCCGCCAAAGCCGCCACCCTCGAAAAAGGCAAAACCGAAGGCCTCAGCGAGGAAGAATTGACGCAGCTCTACCACACGCTGGGCCTGGGCGCGCTCAAGTACTACCTGCTGAAAGTAGACCCCAAGAAGCGGATGCTCTTCAACCCCGAAGAGTCGGTGCGCTTGGAGGGCGACACGGGGCCGTTCATCCAGTACAGCTACGCCCGGATTTCCAAAATCCGGCGCGATGCCGAGGCCACGGGCGTGGTCGCCGATGCCGATTTCAGCCAGCTAGGTGCCCTGCACCCGGCCGAGGCTGAGCTGATACAGCAGCTAGCCGGCTATGCGGGCGCGGTGGCCGACGCGGCCCGTGCGCTCTCGCCCGCCGTAGTGGCGCAGTACGCCTACGAAGTAGCCAAGAGCTATAACCGCTTCTACACCGAAGTGCCGATTCTAAAGGAAGCCGACCTGCTGAAGAAGTCCTTCCGAGTGGCCCTCTCGGCCAAAACGGCCGAAACCATCAAAACCACTCTCGGCCTGCTCGGCATCGCCGTGCCCGAGCGGATGTAGTACCTGCGCGAGAAGGCGTCGGTGTGTCACAAGTCACTTGTGACACGCCGACGCTTTGTTGTATTTGGTGTCACACGACTTTTGTGACACTGGGTTGCACAGCAAGGAAATTTGTCACATAAGCGATACTACATGAAAAGCGTAGCAGTGTACTGCGGTTCCAGCAGCGGCAATCAGGAAGTTTACACCCAGCAGGCCCAGGAAATGGGCCGCGAGCTGGCGCGGCGCGGCCTCACGCTCGTGTACGGCGGCGGGTGCGTGGGCCTCATGGGTACCATCGCCGACGCGGTGCTGGCCGAGGGCGGCCGGGTTATTGGCGTTATCCCCCAGTTTTTGGCCGATAAGGAGGTGGCGCACCGCGGCTGCACCGAGCTGCACGTGGTCGAGACCATGCACCAGCGCAAGCTGCTCATGGCCGACCTGGCCGACGGCTTCGTGGCCATGCCCGGCGGCTTCGGCACGCTCGAAGAGTTGTTTGAAGTGCTGACCTGGGGCCAACTCGGCCTGCACGGCAAGCCGGTGGGCCTGCTCAATACCCAGGGCTTCTACAACACCCTGCTGGCCCTGCTCGACCACATGAGCGCCGAGGCCTTTCTGCGACAGGAAAACCGCGCCCAGGTGCTGCAAAACGCCAATGCCGCCACCCTGCTCGACGCCATGCAGGCTTATCAGCCCACCAGCCTCGAAAAGTGGCTGACGCCCGAAAAAAGCTAGCGCTAGCTTCGGAGCGCATTCGAGGTTTGCTAAAACCACTTTTAGAACGTCATGCTGAGCATAGCGAAGCATGACGTTCTAAAAGCCAAGTAGGCTCCAGCGCAGGTTCGGAGTCAGTAGTAGGGGCGGGGCTTGCCCCCGCCCATCGTTGAACGGAATCGTGGGGGTGGCGCGCATGGCGGGCGGGGACAAGCCCCGCCCCTACAGCGTTCAGGGCCGGCTGGCAAAATAATCCCCGTGCTCCAGGTCGGGTAGCAGCCCGGGGTGGCTGGGCTGCCAGCCCAGTTGCTGCTGGGTGAGCAGGCTGGTGGCGGGCATGTCGAGGCCGACAAAGCGGGCCATCCAGCCGAAGTGGTCGGCGGCCTCCTCGGCCGATTTCGATACGACTGGCAGGTGCAGGTGGCGGCCAATGACGGCCGCGATGTCGCGCAGGGCAATGCCCTCGTCGGCCACGGCGTGGTAGCGGGCGCCGGCCGGGCCCTGCTCCAGGGCCAGCCGGTAGAGGCGGGCCGCATCGCGGCGGTGCACGGCGGGCCAGCGGTTGAGGCCCTCGCCCACGTAGGCCGCCGCGCCCCGCTGGCGGGCAATGTCGATGAGCGTAGGCACGAAGCCGTGGTCGTAGGCATCGTGCACCGACGCCGCCAGGCGAATAGTAATGGCACGCACATCCTGCGCGGCCAGGGCCGTGGCCGTGGCATCCGACTGCCGGGGCGAGGCGGCGGGTACGTCGGTTTCGGTGCCCGGCTGGCCGTTGTGCGCCAGGCCTGCCAGCCCCGACGTGACGAGCAGCGGCCGGTCGGAGCCCCGCAGGGCGGCGCCCAGGGCCTCGATGGCGCGCTTATCGGTTTCGCCCGCCGCGGCGTAGGCGGCAAAATCGTGCACGTAGGCCGTGTGAATAACGCCATCGGCCGCGGCGGCCCCGCGGTGCAGGGTGGCGAGGTCGTCGAGAGTGCCGCGCAGCACCTCGGCACCGGTAGCAGCCAGCGCCTGCGCCGAGGCCTCGGAGCGGGCCAGCCCCAGCACCTGGTGGCCGGCGCCTAGTAATTCCTGAACCACGGCGGAGCCCACAAAGCCCGTAGCGCCCGTAACAAAAACCCGCATGAGAAGAGAGAAAAGAGGGGTGAATTGAACAGCACAAAAGTCCGGCGGGCCTGGGGTGGGCGCACTGCGCCCGCCAAACCATCTGCTGTATAATTCAACCCAGCGGCCTACTGACGAAAATCGCCCGGCGGCAGGCCGGTGCGGCGCTTGAAGAAGTGGCAAAAGTGCGCCGTGTCGGTGAAGCCCAGGCAGTCGGCGATTTCTGCCACGGCCCAGTTGGTGTGCTTCAGCAGCAGCTTGGCTTCCTGGGCGAGGCGGCTGGCCAGGTGCTCGGAGGTGGTGGAGCCGGTCGTTTCCTTCAGCACCCGGTTGAGGTGGTTGACGTGCACGGCCAGGTGGTCGGCGTAGTCGGCGGCCGTGCGCAGGCGCAGCCGCTGCTGCGGCACATCCAGGGGGAACTGGCGCTCCAGCAGCTCGGCAAACCGGGCCGCTAGCCGGGCGGCCGCCGGGGGGGCGGGCGCCGCCGCCGGGGCCGGTTGCAGCTTCTGACCCAGGTGCACCAGCTCCGTGAGGTAGGCGCGCAGCAGGTCGTACTTATACGGGTAGTCAGACTTGATTTCGCTCGCCATTTTGCTGAATAGTAGCTCGATGCGGGCGTGCTCCTCGTCGCTGAGGCGCAGCACCGGGCAGCCGCCCGGCTGAAACACCGCTAGCTCATCCAGGGCCAGCCCACCTTTGCCCGCCTGCATAAACTCATCGGTGAAGACGCAGAAAAAGCCCGTCTGGTCCAAGTCGTGCGGCAGCCAGCGGTAGGGCACGCGGTGCGTGACAAACCACAGCGCCTTGCCCGCCACTTCCACCACCTGGTCGGCGTACTCGATGCGGCTGCGCCCGCAGATGAGGCTGATTTTGTAGAACGCCCGCCGGTCGAACGTCATGGGTGGCCGGGTGCGGTAGCCGGGCATCAAATCGGCGATGTCGAAGAGGTTGAAATGCCCTATTTCGCGTTGCGCGCCGGGCAGCAGCGGGACCGCGCCCGCCGCCGGGCCAAACTTGGTATAAAGCTCTTGCAGAGGAAGTGGGGGCATGGGCGCGGGCTGTATATAACAAAGGTAGGCTGGCCCCGGGCCAGCCTACCTTTTCGTCAGGCATTCCTCTAAACAGGCCAGCCGCTACTTACCGCGCCAGCCGCAGGCCAGTGAACTGCCAGCGCTTATCGGCGTGAAAGAAATTGCGGTACGTGAGGCGGATGTGGCTCTCGGGCGTGGCGCACGAGCCGCCGCGCAGCACGAGCTGGTTGACCATGAACTTGCCGTTGTACTCGCCCAGGGCGCCGGCCGCGCGCTGGTAGCCGGGGTAGGGGTGGTAGGGCGAGTAGGTCCACTCCCAGCAGTCGCCGAGTAGCTGGTGGCACTGGCTGGGGTCGGCGTTGGCGGGCAGGGGCTGGGGGTCGAAGTGGCCGGTTTCAAGCCAGTTGCCCCCCGCGGGCGTGGCCTGGAAATGGCGGGCAGCGGTTTCCCACTCGGCCTCGGTGGGCAGGCGCCCGCCGGCCCACTGCGCGTAGGCATCGGCCTCGTAAAAGCTGATGTGCGACACGGGCGCGGCCAGGTTGAGCGGCGCCAGGCCGGTGGGGCCGTAGCGCAGCCACTGGCCTTCGGCGGTTTGCGACCAGTAGAGCGGGGCCAGCCAGCCCTCGCGGTTGACCAAATCCCAGCCTTCGCCCAGCCAGAATTGAAACTGCCGGTAGCCGCCCGCCTCGATGAATTGCAGAAAATCGCCGTTGGTCACGAGCCGGTTTTGCAGCTCAAAGGGTGCCACCAGCACTTCATGCACCGGCAGCTCGTTATCAAACGAAAAGCCGGCCTGCTGATGGCCAATGGAGTAGATGCCGCCCGGCACGGGTAGCCAGTGGGCAATGGGAGTAGTTGGAGTAATAGCGGTAGTATCATTACTCTTATTACTCAAACTACCCCCCTTACTCCCAGGCAAATAGCCGGGAGCCAGCGGGTTGGTACTGAGAATGTACTTGATATCGGTGGCCAGCAGCTCCTGGTGCTGCTGCTCGTGGTGCAGGCCCAACTCAACCAGCTCGGTGGCGGCGGCGGGCAGGCTGGCTAGCTGGTCCAGCAAGGTGGCCATGTGCGCATCAACGTAGGCGCGGTAGCGGTAGACATCGGCCAGCGGGGGGCGCGAGAGCGTGCCCCGGTCGGCGCGATTCACACGCGAGCCCAGCGAGTTGTAATACGAATTGAACAGGTAGGCGTATTCGGGGTGAAATACCTCGTAGCCCGGCAGGTAGTTTTTGAGCAGAAACGTTTCCCAAAACCAGGTGGTGTGGGCCAGGTGCCACTTGGGCGGGCTCACGTCGAGGGTGGGCTGCACCACGGTGTCTTCGGGTAGCAGCGGCTGCACCAGGGCCACCGACTGAGCGCGCACGGCCTGGTAGTGCGCGGGTAGGGCCGGCGGGCCGGGCGCCGCAGCACGGGCCGCAGCGGGCAGAGGGGAAACAGTGGGCGTCATAAGCAGGGCAGGAAGAGGGGGGCGGAGTCGCCCCGCACTTAACCGCCGGGGCCGGGGCAGAGTTGCGGCCCCGGGTAAAGATAACCGCCGCTGGGCGGCCACTAACGGAAAAGTAGCGTGCCGCCAGCAAGGACGAGCAAGGTCTGAAAATAGGGTAAAAAAAACCGGTTAAAAGGAATTTACGGCTTACTAACACAGTTTGCAATAGCTCATCACACTAGCGCCGCCGCAAGCGAGTTTTGCTACGTTTTTTCGCCTGATATTTTTCCTGTATGTCTACGATTGGTGTCACTCCCAACCCGTCCGATTCTTCTGCCAAGGTACCCAAGCGCCCGGCCCGGCGCGTGGGCGAAAAAAGCCGCCGGGGCTTCGCCGCCATGTCGCCCGAGCAGCAGCGCCGCATTGCCAGCGAGGGGGGGCGCGCCTCGCACGAGAGCGGCAAGGGCCACCGCTTCTCGACCGAAGAAGCCCGCGCCGCCGGCCGCAAGGGTGGCCAGATAAGCCGCCGGGGCCCCAATAAGCCGGCCGACGCCACTACGTAGGGCCCGCCGGCTGCACCTTTGCGCCATGCTGACCCTTACTTACCAGCGGCGGGCGCTGCACTTCAATTTTCCGGCCCGCACCTCGCGCGGTGCGCTTACCGAACACGTAGCCTACTACCTGGCCCTGTGCGACGCGCAGCAGCCGGGTAAAGTAGGCTGGGGTGAGGCGGCCCCGCTGGCTGGCCTCAGCCCCGACTACGGGTCCGACTTTGAGGCCACGGTGCAGGCATTTTGCCGGCAGTTTAATGAGGCCGGGCACGTGGCCCTCACGCCGGATGAGGCGGCTGGCCTGGTGCCGTCTTCTCTGCCTGCGTTGCGCTTTGCCCTCGAAACGGCGGTGCTCGACCTGGCGGGCGGCGGGCGGCACCAGCTGTATGCCAATGCCTTTAGCCAGGGGCGGGCGGGCCTGCCCATCAATGGCCTGGTTTGGATGGGCGACGCGGCCTTCATGCGCGAGCAGATTCGGCAGAAGCTAGCCGCCGGCTACGCCTGCCTGAAAGTGAAAATCGGCAGCCTCGACTGGCCTACGGAGCTGGCGCTGCTGGCCGAAATCCGGGCCGAGGCTAGCCCGGCGCAGCTCGTGCTGCGCGTCGATGCCAACGGCGCGTTCTCGCCCGCCGAGGCCCCGGCCAAGCTGGCGCAGCTAGCCGAGTTCGGTCTGCATTCTATTGAACAGCCCATTCGGGCGGGGCAGTGGGCGGCGCTGGCGGCGCTCTGCCGCACCTCGCCGGTGCCGGTGGCCCTCGATGAGGAATTGATAGGAGTTACTGACCCCGCCCGGCAGGAGCAACTGCTCGATACGGTACACCCGCCCTACCTCGTGCTCAAGCCCACGCTGCTGGGTGGCCACGCTGCCACCCGCCGCTGGATAGCCTTGGCCGAGGCGCGCGGCATCGCGTGGTGGATAACTTCGGCCCTGGAGTCGAACATTGGCCTCAACGCCGTGGCCCAGCTCACGGGCGAGTACGCGGTTGGCGATTTTGCCCAGGGCTTGGGCACCGGTCAGCTCTACGATAACAACCTGGCGGCCCCGCTCAGCATTCGGGCCGGGGCCCTGCACTACGACCCCGCTGGGGCCTGGGAGCAGCCCTAAAAAACTGCCCCGTGGGGCCGCCCGCGGCGGGCGCCAGCCGGCGCAAAATGCCACGGTAGCCGGGGCTTGCGCGGGTCGCTAAGTCGTTGTATATTTAGCCTTTTACACGCTAATTGGCCGGGTATCATGCTGCGCGCGAGTCCTTGGGTTGGGGGGTGCTGGCTGTGGGGGGTGCTGTGCGCGCTGCTGGGGCTGCTGCTGGGGCCTGGGGCGGCGGCGCAGCCGGGCCCGGTTGGGTCTGCGGGGGCCTTTGCCTTCACCCAGGCTGGCCGGCACCAGGCGCGCGTGCCGTTTCTGGCCCAGCGCAACTTGCTCATCATTTCGGCGCGCCTCAATGGCAAGGGGCCGTATAATTTTCTGCTCGATACGGGCGTGGCCTCCAGCCTGCTCACCGACCCCCAACTGGCCGACTCACTGCACCTGACCCACGGCGCCGAATACCGCCTCACCGGCCTGGGTGGGGCCGACAGCGGCCTGCGCGCCTACGAGGCCCTCGATGTGCGCGTGGCCCTGCCCGGCGCCGAGGCCCCGGCCATGAGCTGGCTGGTGCTGAGCAGCGACGTGCTCGACCTGTCGGGCTACGTGGGGATGCCGGTGCACGGCATTATGGGCAGCGAGCTGTTTCGCTCGTTCGTGGTCACCATTCAGCCCGAGCGGCGCGAGCTGCTGCTCACCGACCCGGCGGCCTACCGGGCGCCCCGGGGCCGCCGCTGGGCTAGCCTGCCGCTGACCTTCGACCACGACAAGGCTTACGTGATGGCCAGCGTGCAGCAGCAGGGGTCGGCCCCGGGCAGCGCGCCGCTACCGTTGCGGCTGGTGCTCGACACTGGCGCGGGCCACGCCCTGAGCCTCGAAACCACCGCCGACCCGCGCCTGCACCTGCCCGCGGCTAGCCTGCGTACCGACCTGGGCCGGGGCCTCACGGGCATTGTGAGCGGGGCGCTGGGGCGGGTGGCGGCCGTGCAGCTGGGGCGCTACCGCCTGCCGCAGGTGCTCACCTCGTTTCCGGATGCGGCGCAGGTGCACGAGCGCCTCACCAGCACCGAGCGCACCCGGCACGGCAACCTGGGCTACGAGGTGCTCAAGCGCTTTACCACTGTCATCGACTACCCGCACGGCCGGCTGCTGCTGCGGCCCACGCCCGCCCTGCGCGAGCCCTTCGAGCACGACATGTGCGGCCTCGACCTGCTAGCCACTGGGCCCGGCTTTCGGCGCTTTGTGGTGCTGCGCGTGGCGCCGGGCTCGCCGGCCGCCGCGGCGGGCATAGTGGAGGGGGAGGAGCTGCTGAGCATCAACCTGATGCCGGCCGGCAGCTTCACCATTACGGATGTAAACCACCTGCTGCACTCGCAGGACGGGCGCCTGCTGTTTTTGCTGCTGCGCCGCGCCGATGGCGAGCTGTACTCGGCCAGCGTGCGGCTCAAGCGCCAAATCTGAGGCTAGCCGCGGGCCCCTGAGGCGGCGCTGCCGCCGGGCTTGCGCATTGCCCGGTGGGGCTTGGCGGCAGTACCTTTCGTGGCCGCTCACCCTTGCCCTATGCCCGCCGCCGCCGCTGATTCTGACGCTTTGCCCCCGCCGCCTCTGCGCGATAATCAGCATATCTACCGCGACTATTTCCGCGAGGAGTTCACGCAGACCCTGGACGACAACGTGCTGCAACTGCTCGACCGCGTGTGGTTTCGGTCGCGGCTGGTGGGGTTCGAGCCGTGGCCGCAGCGCAACAACCCCAGTCGGCCGCTCATCTTCGCCTCCAACCACTCGGGCATGGCCTTCCCCTGGGATGCCATCATCTCGCTCTCGCACCTCTGGCGCTACCTCATGCGCACGCGCGGCCACCTGCGTGACCTGCCCCGGCCGCTGTCGGCGCCGCTGCTCTCGGCCACTACGCTCATGAACCCCTACCTCATCAAGGATTTCTGGAAAAAGTGCGGCAGCGTAGATGCCACCACGCGCAATTTCGAAACCATGATGTACTACCAGGACCACAACCTGATGCTGTATCCCGAAGGCGTGCCGGGCATCGGCAAGGGCTTCAACCGCAAGTATCAGCTCCAGCGGCTAGCCACCAGTATGCTGCGCCTGGGTTTGATGCACGGCACCGACATCATCCCGTTTTACACTATCAACGCCGAGTACCTCAACCCCTACGCCTACAGCTTCGACTGGATAAACCGGCTGACCAAGAAAATCGGCATCCCGTTTTTGCCCATCACGCTGCTGCTGCTGCTCGTCATTGTGCAGCCCTGGGCGTTTTACCTGGCCCTGCCCGCGCAGCTCACCTACGTGATGGGCACCCGCATCCGGCCCACCGACTTCACCACCAAAAAGCACGACGAGCTAAGCCGCGACGAGCTGCTGGCCATCAGCGAGCAAATCAGGCAGCGCATGCAGGTGGAGATGGACGCCGCCGTGGCCGCCCACGGCCAGCACCCTTATCGCTGGCGCGAGCTGTGGCAGCGCATGAAGGAAAACCGGCGCTACTTCCCCTTCTTTCTGCCCTTCGCCTGGCCCGCCGTGTTCACCGAGTTTGAGCGCCGCTTCGTGAAAAACGGCGAGCGCGATTTTCAGATGCACCTCGACCGGCCCGGCGCCTTTTGGCGCATGGTGTGGCGCAACCCCCTGGTGCTGGCGTATTTCATCCCGATTTTAGGCTGGATTCCGCTGGCTATCAAGGGCTACCGGGGCAATAAGTTGGGCCAGCCGGTGGGCTAGCCCGGCGTGCGCGGCCATTGGGGGGCGCTGCTTACTTTTGCCCGGCAAGGCATTCTTTTTCAACTCCTTCACCTACCCCTATTTCACTCATGGACGACCTGTTTAAGAAATTCATCAATACCGGCGTGGGCTTTCTCTCGCAAGGCAACAAAGCCGTGCAAACTGCCATCGAGAAGCTGGTGAAGGAAAGCAAAATATCGGAGCAGGAGGGTAAAAAAATCATGGACGACCTGCTGAAAAGCGGCGAAACCAAGCGCGCCGACCTCGAAAAGCAGTTCAAAACCCTCACCACCGACCTCAAAAGCCGCGTGGGGCTGAAAGGTGAGGGCGAAAGCAAGAAAGCCGCCCCGGCCCCCAAGGCCAAGCCCGCTGCCAAGGCCCCGGCTGCTAAAAAGCCCGCCGCTAGCCCAACCGCCACGGCCGCCGGCACCGCAAAGAAAGCGGCCGACAAAGTGAGCGCCGCTGCCGAAAAAGCCCAGCGCTCGGCCGCCGCTAAGGCCGGTGCCCCCAAAAAAGCCCCCGTGCGCTCGGCCGACGACAGCGGCGAGGCGCTCGACACGCAATAAGCTGCCCCCACGGCCAGCCCCGAGGCCCGCTGCCCCAAGCAGCGGGCCTTTTGCTTAAAAAGTACGCCGCGCTACAGCACCGGCCGTAGCCCCCGCGCCACCAGCACCCGGTTGAGCGGGGTGCGGGGGCGTAGCAGCGGGCGCAGGGCCCCATAGGGAATGGTGATGGTAGTGGAGCCCATCACGTGCGGGCCGATGTTGGCATCCAGCGTTAGGCCATCGGCCGTCAGGCCGAACGACTCGGTCAAGTCCACCGATTCCAGGTACTCGGCGGGGGCTTCCGGATTCTTGTTCCAGTCTTGAATAGCTCTCCTGTAATGGGCATCCATGTAGCGGACGGCCAGTCGCCGGAGCGCCCGCTGGCGGCCGGGCCGCAGCAGGCTAACCAGCGTAATGCGCCGGCCGGTGCGCAGGTCGCAGCTAAACGACTCGAACCGGTCGTTCGGATGGGGCGAGCCCACCATGTAGTCGCTTATTTCTTTGCTGTAGCTCAGGATGCCGTAGTCGTTGAGGTCGAGATGGAACCGGTAGTCGTCGATGTTGCAGGTAGCTGCTTCGCCTTCCTCAAACTCTTGCCGTAGCCGGGCGCGTACCTGGGCCGGGCGGCTGGGCAGCAGGCGCCGGAGGGCGGGCCGCCGGGCAGGTGCCCCCAGCAACTGCACGTACCGCAGGCGGTAGCTGCCCATGAAGGCTGCCGGTTCGCCGCGGTCGCCCTGCGGTAGCTGCGCCGTCTCGCCATACATCCGGGCCGAGCGAATGACCAGCGGCACGGCTGCCCGGTAGTCTTCGCGAAGCGCAAAGCGGCGGGCCCGGCGGCCCTTGGCCGTGACGGTACCCGTGAGGCTGGCCCCCAGGGGCTGCCGCGTGCGCCAGTGCTCGGGCACGCTCTCCTCCGAGTAGGTCACTAGGTGCAGCCGGCGGCGCAGGTGTAAATCCTGGGAGGAGAAAAGGGTTCGCCCACCGCGCTGCGCATCGTAGTAGCTCCCCGCAAGCTGGTCGGTGCGCGATTCGCCAGAATCATCCATGCCCAGGAACAGCTCCAGCACGACCGGCCGGGTGCCAAGCGTACCCACGTAGCGGTGGTAGCGGGCCGTTTCGCCGGCTAGCATCCGGTGCGCCGGCGGCGCTGGCTCTTCCTCGGGGTCAGTGGGTACCGAGTCGGCCGGGGCGGCTGGGGGCGCGGGTGGGCTAGCGGCCCGTGGTGCGGTGCTGCCCGTGGGTGCCGCTGGGCCATTCACCTTGGGCCCGGCGGCATCTGCTGTTTGCTGGGTGGGGCGCGGGTCGCAGCTGGCCAGGGCCAGTATCCCGGCCAGCACCAGGAAGCCACTCCGCAAGCAATGAAAAAAGCCAGTCGCAACATCAAATTGCGGACGAAAAACCGAGCAGCGCATAGAGCTGCAAAGGTGCGACGGTGGGCCACCACGCCCATAAAAAAAGCCCGCGCGAGCGGGCTTTTTTGCAAATAAAAAGCTGACGACTACGCCTTGGCGTAGGTCACTTCTTTCACGGCCTTTAGAATGCGGGCCACGTTGGGCAGCGACGCTTCGATGAGGGTGGGGGCGTAGGGCAGGGGCACGTCGGCGCAGGTGATGCGTACTACCGGCGCGTCGAGGTAGTCGAAGGCGCGGCGCTGCACGATGTAGGCTAGCTCGCCCGAGATGCTGGCCAGCGGCCAGGCCTCTTCGATAACCACCAGGCGGTTGGTTTTCTTCACCGAGTTGATGAGCGTGTCGTAGTCGATGGGGCGTACCGAGCGCAGGTCAATCACCTCGGCCGAGATGCCTTCTTTGGCTAGCTCCTCAGCGGCGGTGTAGAGCAGCTTCATCATTTTGCCGAAGCTCACCAGCGTCACGTCGGTGCCCTGGGTCACCACGTTGGCCTTGCCGATTTCGAGGATATACTCTTCTTCGGGCACCTCGCCCTTGTCGCCGTACATCAGCTCCGACTCCATGAAAATAACGGGGTCAGGGTCGCGGATGGCGGCCTTCATCAGGCCCTTGGCATCGTAGGGGTTCGAGGGCACTACTACTTTCAGGCCGGGGCAGTTGGCGTACCAGTTCTCGAAGTTTTGCGAGTGCTGGCTGCTGAGCATGCCGGCGTTGCCGGTAGGCCCGCGGAATACGATGGGGCAGGAGTACTGCCCGCCCGACATCGAGTAAATCTTAGCGGCCGAGTTAATTACCTGGTCAATAGCCACCAACGAGAAGTTGAAGGTCATAAACTCGATAATCGGCTTCAGCCCATTGGCGGCCGCGCCCACGCCGATGCCGGCAAAGCCCAGCTCGGCAATCGGCGTATCAATCACGCGCTCCGGCCCAAATTCGTCGAGCATGCCCTGGCTCACCTTGTAGGCGCCGTTGTACTCGGCCACTTCCTCGCCCATCAGGAATACCGACGGGTCGCGGCGCATTTCTTCGCTCATGGCCTCCCGTAGGGCCTCGCGGAATTGAATGGTACGCATCAATAGACTAGCAAAAAGCCGGCACACGGCCGGTACGCAAAGCTACGACTTAGCCCGGTAGCGGGCAAAGTGGAACTTAGCAAACATCAATCATGGCCGGCCTGCAAGGGGACTAGCTCAGCTGACTCGGCATTGACCTTAATGCCCCACTCGCTCTGAAAAAAGAGAGTCAGGTCATCGGTAGGCGCGAAGGCTTCGCAGATACTAGCAAAGTCATCCCGCATTTCAGTAGGATGGAAAGATAAACTCATCAGGCAATCGTCTTCGGTAAGAGGATATTCTGCGTCTCGTTCCTTAACTCGGAAAAAGCTGACGTTCTTGAAAATCAACTGTAGTCCCCCCAACGGCATATTTTTAGCCCACGGCTCTGGCGAGCACACCCAGTACAACGTTACTTGCTGACGCAGTGGGTTATACTCTAAGCTCTCAAAATTGAAGCAGTTGTGTAAGTCAAGGTTATGGCCCTGCCAGTTAAGCGAGATGCCATCGCGGTCAAGTGTGAAGTTAATTAGGTGCACCGTATTCAGTCACTACTTCAGCGCCTCGCGAAAGGCCTTGCCCTGCACGTAGCCCTGAAACTCCAGGTCTTCGGTGGCCTGGGTGGCTAGGGCGCGGTTGAGGCGCACGGCCTGGCGCAGCTCGTCGGCCATTCCGGCTTCGTCGTGGCGGCGGGCGGCGGCCACGGCCAGGCCGTAGTGCGGGTCGGCGGCCTGGGGGCGCAGGTCGAGGGCCAGCCGGTACTGGGCGGCGGCGGCATCGTAGGCGCCGCGCTGCACCAGCAGCAGGGCTTGGTTCATGTAGTTCTGGTAGCTGGGGCCGGCCAGGCGCAGGCTGGTGAGGGCCTGCTCGGGCTGGCCCACCTGGATTTCGAGCACCGCCTTATCCGAAAACACCTTGCGCAAAATGCCGCGCGCGCCGCCCAGCTTGATGGCGTAGTCGTAGTCTTGCAGGGCTTCCAGGCGCTCCTGGGCGTGGTGGTGGGCCGAGGCGGCGCGGTAGAACAGCTCGGCCGTGGGGTGGCGGTGGGCGGCCAGGGTAAAGTTGACGGCCGCGCGGTGGTAAAAGCTTTGCTGCACGCGCAGGCTCGACTCCTTTTCGGCGCGCAGGGCCAGCACCGTACCCAGGTTATAGAACGCCTCCCAGCGGGCCGTGCTGGCGGCGGCTAGCTCGTAGATGCGCTGCTTCTCGGCCAGCAGCGGCGTGAGCGTGGCCGAGTAGCGCAGCTCCTCGGGCGTGAGGGCCTCCAGGTCGGCCTGCTTTTCGAGAATCTTCTTGCTCAGAATATACACCTCCGAGTCGTAGCGCGGCGGCGCGGTGTAGGTTACGGCCACCGTGCCCCAGCGCAGCACCGGGTAAATGTAGTCTTCGAGGTAGTCGAAGTAGGTGAGCTTGTGCAGCGCCTTTTCCTTCTGGGCAAACGTGCCGCGCGTGTCGTTGATGATGCTCACCACCGAGTCTTGCTGCGCGGGCTTCAGCACCGAGGTTTGCACCTGATTGAGAAACAAATCCCAGCTGTTGCGGTAGGCCAGCGTGTCGAAGGTAATGTCTTCGACCTTGTTGAGATACGAAAAGCCCTTGACGCGCTGCTTGTAGTAGTAGAGCAGCATTTTGACGCGCTTGCTGGCCAGGGCCGGCTGGTGGGCGTCGAGCGAGTCGGGCGAGTGGCCGGCCGCGATGAGCACGCGCTGGGTGTGCTGGTTCTGGTCAATGAGGTCTTCCAGCGCCGCAATGTTGGTGCCCAGGCTGGAGCGGATAAACCACTGGCCCTGGTCGAAATACAGCGGCAGAATGCGGGTGCCGCTCGTCACGTTGTTGGCGTGCTCGGGCAGCAAAGCCAGCAGCGTGTCTTCGAGCACCACGCGGCGGGCGGGGTCCGCGATGCCGCGGGCCACCAGGGTTTCAGTTTTGGCCGTCAGCTTCTGGCCGCGGGGCTTCAGCTCGCGCACCTGCCCGCGGGCCATGAGCTGGCCCGGCGAGCGCAGCGGCGTATTGGGGATGGTGAAGCGGCGGCGGCTCACCAGCCGGCCCTTCACCGAGTCGTCGTAGGTAAAATCGCCCTGCGCAAACGAGATGCGGCCCACGGTGTCGAGGCGCAGGTCGTGGTCGTATTTATAGGTGAGTAGCACCTCGTACACGGCGCCCTTGCGCAGGTGGCTGCCCGCCACGCGGGCCGTGGCCTCAAAGGGCACCGACTCGCCCACGGCCGTGAGCGGGGCGGGCTCCACGGCCACGCGGCGGCCGGTTTCGGCCTGTTGCAGCATCTGGGGCAGCGTGGCGCAGCCGCTGAGCAGGCCAGTCAGCAGCAGGCCCGGCCCGTAGAGCTTACTTATTGATAATAAACGCAAATCAAGAAAAAATAACGGCGGCAAACAACGGCCGGGCCACAACCCGGCCCGCGCCTTAACGTAAGAGCAGCCTTAACGTTTGCTGCCGGTTGAGTTGTATCTTAGCCCGGCAAAGTTGCACCGCGCCGCCTAAAACTTCCGCTATGAACCGCCTCACCGACTTTATCGAATCGCAGTCCTTCGGGCTGTGCTCGGCGCTGGGGCAGCGCTGGGGCTTCAGCACGCGCAGCATTCGGCTGTCGTTCGTGTATGCCTCGTTTTTCACGTTTGGCTCGCCCATCGTGCTCTACTTCGCCGGGGTTTTCTGGATGAACATCCGCCGGGCCTGGCGTCAGCAGCGCAGCACCGTCTGGGACTTGTAAGCCGCCGGCTAGCTCAAAAAATATCACGCCGATGAGGCTTGCCCACTAGCCCTCTAGCTAGTTTTAGGCAAGTCTCATCGGCTTTTTTGCGTTGAAACCGATAAGAAAATGGGCGTGAATTTGCTTCGGTTTCGCTAACAGTATAATCAGTCGGGTGCGGCAGATTTCGGCTTCCCCCGGCAGCTCCTACTGATAAGCGTTTACGTCGAAGCGCCCTTCGCGCACGGTAATGGTCTGGCCGCTGCTAGTGCGGGCCGTAAACTCAAACGTGCCCGATACAATGGCTCCCCTCGCGGTAGGACCCGACGGACCGGTGCGAACAAACGGCTCAAACTTGGTAATGGTAAGCTGGCCCTGGTCGGCCGGGCCGCTAACATACCAGGTAGTGCTCATACCCTGCACCACATCGTAGCTGCCACCAAAGCCGGCCCGCAGCGGGTAAACGCCCGGCTTGATGCCCGTGCTGTCGCTGACCGACAGGTGAAAATTGGCTGGGGTTCGGTTGTCTTCGGCTCTGAGGCTGAACAGCTTGTTGGTCGATACGTGCCCGTCCACAATGTTGTCGAGGGTATGCTTACGGTTGGGTACCCAGGCCTTGCCATCGAGCAGGCAGCCGAAGGTGTCTTTGCCTTCCTGGGTAGCGGCGGGCAGCGAGGGTTGCAAAATGTCTTTGCAGCCGCCGGTCAGCAGCGCCAACCCAGTCAGCAGCAGCCCATAAGTAGCGCGTGAACGAATCATGAAGCAAATATACAGTAGCTAATTCCTTTGCTTATGGGCAGCCCGCGGGCAACTCGCTTTTGTCGGTAGCCCTGCCACAGTGGCGCAGGCTAGCTCTCATCGCGATGGGGCTTTTGGTTTGGACTTGTTCGCTGAATAACTCTGTTATTTTTTCATCAAGTCAGCAAAACGCTTTTTGCCTTTGGCAAAATAGGCCCACACCACGCTGCCCGCGTAGGTGCCGGCGCGCTGGCGCACCAGCAGGCGCGGCCGGGCTAGCCGGCGCCGCTGCCGCCAGTAGCCGAAGTTGCGAAAAAAATGCCAGTGCGCCCTAGCCACGGCCCGTGCTTCGGGCCAGTTGCGGGCTAGCAGGAAGCGCAGGCCCGCCACCCAGTCGAGCAGCAGCCGCAGGGCAAACGTGCTGGCCAATTCGCTGGGGGCCGCGTTTTTGTAGAGCAGGGCTAGCCCGTTGCGAAAGTTGAGGTAGGTTTTGCGGGGGCTGGCCTTGGGCAGGGTGCCGCCACCCACGTGGTGCACCACGCTGGCGCCGCCCGCGTACCACACCTCGTAGCCCGCGTTTTGGGCGCGCCAGCAGAAGTCGATTTCCTCCATGTGGGCAAAAAAAGCGGCTTCCAGGCCGTGCAGCTGGTGCCACACGGCGGCGCGCACCAGCAGGCAGGCCCCGCTGGCCCAGCCCACGGCGGTGGGGTCGTCGTACTGCCCGTGGTCGTGCTCCAGGGTATCAAACAGCCGGCCCCGGCAAAAGGGGTAGGCCAGCCGGTCGAGGTAGCCGCCGGCCGCCCCGGCATACTCAAACAGCGAAGGGTCGGCGTGGGCCAGTAGCTTGGGCTGGGCGGCGGCAATGCGCGGGCTGGCTTCGAGCAGCTGGCGTAGCGGGGGCAGCCAGCTGGGCTGCACGGCCACATCGGAGTTGAGCAGCACGTAGTAGCGCGGGGCCGGGCCGGGGCCGGCGTGCCGTAGCGCTTCGAGGGCGTGGTTGTAGCCGTGGCAAAAGCCCAGGTTTTCGAAGTGTTGCAGCAGCTCGACCTGCGGAAACTCGCGGCGCAGCAGCGGCACCGAGTTATCGGTAGAGGCATTATCGGCCACCACCACGCGGGCGCCGGCCGCGTGGGCCAGTACGCCGGGCAGGAACTGGCGTAAAAAATGTTCGCCATTGTAATTGAGAATTACAATGGCGACATCGGCGCAAGAAGTAGGGGAGGCGGAAGTCATGGCGAGGGCAGCGCGGCACCCGTAACGACCGCCGCATGTGCCTACTAACTGCTGAGGAAAGGCTAGAGGCCGAAGTTACCCAGGTCGAGGCCGGGCATGTTGGGCATCAGGCCGCTGGTTTGGCGTTGCAGCTCCTGCTTGGCTAGCTCGGCAGCGGCTTCGAGGGCCTTGTTCACGGCGGCCACCACGAGGTCGGGCAGCATCTCACGGTCTTCGGGCGTGAGCAGCGAAGGGTCAATTTCGAGCTTGGTGAGGGTGCGGTGGCCGTTGGCGGTAGCCTTTACCAGGCCGCCACCGGCCTCACCGGTAGCCGTGAGGTGCTGCAACTGGGTTTGGGCCTGCTGCATCTTCTCTTGCAGCTCCTTTACCTTGCCCATCATGCCCATCATGTCGAATGCCATAGTACGTAGTGCTTAAATGCGTTGGAAACGCGGTTTTTACAGTGAGGGTAGTGCGGTGTTATCCTTAAAGAAGAACACGGCAAACAAGTTTTCGGCGGCGGCCGCGGCCGAGCGCCTAGCGTTAGCCCAACAGCGCTAGCCATAGGATTAGTGCCAGGGGCCTGGGAGCGCCAAGAAGCCGGAAAAGTGTACAAATGTACTGGTCAGCACCACGCCGCAGGGCTTACGAGCAGACGCGGCGAACTCACTGGCTTGGGGGCTTCGGGGTGTTCATGTCGATGTGCGTCTGGGTCATCAGGGCCAGGTAGTTTTCCAACGGCTCCATGCCGATGGCGGCGCGGCGCTGGTTGACGTGCGCCGGGTCGCGCAAGGACCTGGGCACCGCCTTGCCGAGGCCGGGGCCCTCGTAGACTACCTGCGTGCCATACTCTTCGGGGCGGTGGGCGTTGACGGCGACCCGGTCGGTTAGGTAGGCGTAGTTGGCGGGCGTAGCGTTCTGGTGTTTCACCTCGGGCAGCATGAGTTTGAGCACCTGGCGCTGAAAGGCGGGGTACGCATCGGCGTGCTGCACCAGCAGCCAGAAATTATTCGCGCTTTGGTCGCCTACCTGGCGGATGCCGGGGTAGCCGTAGCGCCGCACTATTTTTTCGAGGATGGGCTGGTGGCGGGCAAAATTTTCCTGCTCTACCTGCACCAGGTCGCGCCCCGCGCTGTCGGGCTGCTGCTGGAATATGCGCTGCATCGGCCACTGGTCCACGTAGGCCAGGCTGTCGAGCGTCTTGCTCAGGCGAGGGTACTGCACGGCGGGCGGTGTGCGCTGGGCGGCGGCCTGGGGCAGGCTGGCGAAGGCTGGCAGCAGCAGCAAGGCGCCCTTGCCAAGGCGGCTGGCCAAGCCGCGGGCCAATAGTGAGACATTGGCAGCACAAACCGTCAGCGGGCGCTGGGTTAGGAAGGTACTAGAAAAGGGCAACATGGCGAGAAACAGTAAGGCGTGATTGAACGCCACAAAGCACGCCGAAGCTTGTGTAAACCGCTGTTAATGATTGTTAAATAACGTTAAGAAGCAAAGTGCATCCCAGTCCAAAGGGCCGCTGGGCAGCTGCGGCAGTAAGCGCCAGCTGTGGGCGGGCTAGCTTGCGGCTGCCTCGGGGCTAGCCAGAAATGCGCTAGCCGCCCCCGTATGCGTGAGCGTGAGCCGGTGCATGGCCCGCGTGCAGGCCACGTAGAGCATGCTGCGGTCTACGGCCGTGTGGTAGGTGCGCGCCGAGGCGAAGGGCACAATCACCTCGTCAAACTCCAGCCCCTTGGCCAGGTGAGCCGTGGTAATGATGACGCCTTCCTTGAACGTGGTAGACTCATCAGTGAGTAGCTGCACGCCGCTGTTTGCCAGCGCTTGGTGTAAGGCCGTGGCCTGCGGCAGGGTTTTGCAGATGATGCCCAGCGAAGCCGCCCCGCTGCCCCCAAACGCCGCTACCAGCTGCCCGATGGCCGCCAGCTCCTCGGCCGGGCTGGCGTAGGCCACCACGCGGGGCAACTCCCCGTGCCGTTGCAGCGGGATGATGTCCGGGTTGGGCGTGATGCGCTGCGCGAAGGCCGTAATCTCGACCGTCGAGCGGTAGCTGCGGAAGAGCTTCACCACCTCGGCCTGCGGAAAAACGCGCTCAATGGTTTCGGCCGACGACGCGCTGTACGGGTTCACCGTCTGGCTCACATCGCCCAGAATGGTTTTGCGGCAGCTAAATACGCGGGCCAGCACGGCATACTGCACGGGCGTGTAGTCCTGCATCTCATCCACCAGCAGGTGCTTCACGTGGTCGTAGGTACTGCCGCCCTCCAGGCGCAGGCGCAGGTAGATGAGCGGGAAAACGTCGGCGTACTCCAGGCGGCCGCCGGGCTCGTGGCGCAGCAACTCGGGCCGCCCTAGCCAGCGGTAAAAATCGCGGTACAGGTCTGGCACCTGGTGAAACCGGAACATGCGCGGCAGGGCCTCGCCGATGGTGGCCTTTTCTGAGTTGGTGAGCTTGCGGCGCGCGGCGTCGCGCACGTAGGCCCGCACGTCGTCGGCTACCAGCGCGAAGCGTTTCAGCAACGGCACCCGGTGGTAGGTTTTGAACCGGGCCAGCAAAAAGGGTAGGGGCACCACCACCTTGCCCACCCGCAACTCGCGCACGGTGAAGTACGTGTTTTCAACGTGCAGCAAATACTGGTTGAGCTGGCTCAGAAACTCAACCGACGACTTGACTCGGATGCGCTCGATGAAGGCGGGCTCGTGCGCGTCGAGCAGCGCCGCCACCTGCTCAAAAAAGGTCTGGAACTGGTACTGCGGCCCCAGCAGGTCGGCCGCCAGCTCCTCCATGCCCAGCTCGGGCAGGTGCTCCTCGCCCAGCTCGGGCAATACATTGGAGATGTAGTCGGCAAAAACCTTGTTGGGCGAGATGATGAGCACGTCGCGGGCCGCAATCGTTTCGCGGTAGCGATACAGCAGGAACGCGATGCGGTGCAGCGCGATGGAGGTTTTGCCCGAGCCCGCCACGCCCTGAATCACCATCACCTGCGCCGTTTCGTTGCGAATCACCGCGTTCTGGTCGCGCTGAATGGTGGCCACGATGTTCTTCAGCTTGTCGTCCGACGACTTGGCTAGCTCGCGCTGCAACACGTCGTCGTGAATGTTGACGTCGTTTTCGAGCATAAACTCCAACTGGCCGTCGCGAATCTTATACTGCCGCTTAAGCGTGATAGTGCCCCGCATGAGGCCGGCCGGGGTGGTGAAGGACGCCTCGCCCAGCTCAAAATCATAGAACATCGACGAGATGGGCGCCCGCCAGTCGTAAATCAAATTCTGGCGCTGCTGCTCGTCCAGAAACGAATACATTCCGATGTAGACCGGTAGCTCCGCCTTGCCGGCCGGCGCAAAGTCGATGCGCCCGAAGTAGGGCGACTGCCCCAGCTTGAGCAGCTTGCGCTTGCGCGTCACGGCGGCCTCGCCCGTGAAGGCCATGCGGTTGATGGACTGGTCGGCGGCCACCATGTCGGCCTCGTCCATGCCGGACTGGTGCTCGTGGATGTAGCGCTTTTTCTGCTGAAGCTCGGTCGAAAACTGCTTGACGGACTCATCGACCCGCCGGATGGCCAGCGTCAGCTGCTCCTTAATTTCTTCGAGGTGGGCGCGCTCGTGCTGCTCCGCTGCGTTCATGCTGGGGTGTGGGTTGGGCTACTGGGCCGCAAAGGTGGCCGCAAAAGTCGGGCTGGCGGTGTCGCCATTCCCTTTTAAAGCGCCCCAAGCGCAGCCTTGCGGGCCCGCAAGGCCCTAGCCAGTATGTACAAAGCCCACCCCGCCAATGCAGAGTGGGCTTTGTGCGTGCGGGTGCCGCAGGCTAGCCGGGCCTAGGCTCGGCGGCGCTGGCGCAGCTTGCGCAGGCCGTAGGCTACGCTGCCAGCCAGCAAGAGCGAGGCACCCCCATCAATGGGTACTTCGGTGGGCGTGGTGGTGGTAGGGTCCTGGGGCGTGGGGCCGCCGGTGCCGGGCGTTTGGGCCAGGGCCTGCTGGGTGGCGCCGCCGGCCAGCAGCACGGCCAAAGCGAGAGTTAGCTGACGAAAAGGAGTAGTAATGCGCATACGGTTCTTGCCAAAAAGGTGAAGGAAAAGTGAAAAAAGAGGAATTACGCTAAAAAGGTACGGGATAATACACAACTGGCCGGCTGGTAGGGCGTACCAGCCGGCCAGCGGCATCTTGGTGTGCGGGGCCAATGTACGGCGCCGCCCGTTATAACGTTATCAGCGAGAGCCCGCTAGGCTAGCCCAGGTGGGCGAGCGCGGCCTTCAGGGCCGTGAGCACGGCTTGCAACCCCTGGGCGGGGTTGGGGCCGAGGTGAATGTGCAGGGCGCGGCGCTGGTTGTCGCGCAGGGCCTGCAAGTCGCCCTGGGCCTGGGCGTTCTCAAACGTGCCGAAGGTGTAGGTGCGGCCGGGCAGGGGCAGGTCCTGCGGGTGGTCGGCGGTGAATTGCACGAACAGGCCCACGTTGGGGCCGCCCTTGTGGTACTGGCCGGTCGAGTGCAGGAAGCGCGGGCCGTAGCCCGAAGTGGTGGCAATGCGCAGCTTATCCTGCACCAGCTGGCGGAACTCGGCCAGCTCCTTGTTAAGCTCCTCGGTCTCGTGCAGGTAGGCTTGCAGCGTGAGGAAGTTGCCGGGCTGGGCCTGCTGGAAGAAGGCGAGCAGCACGCCGGCCGCGTCGGCGCCAGTTACGTCGCCGTAGTAGGCTACGCCATCCTGGCTGGCGGCGGGCTGGCCGGGGCTGGGCAGCTGGCCCTTTTCGGTCACTTCCTTCATTAGCTTGTCGGTAGCCGTTTTGGCGGCTTGCACGTTGGGCTGGTCGAAGGGGTTGATGCCCAGTACGATGCCAACTACGGCCGTGCCGATTTCCCAGCGGTAGAACTCGCGGCCCAGGTCCATCGGCTCGCTGAGGCGAATGATGATAACCGGGTGGCCGGCCTGCTCCAGGGCCGTCAGCTTGTCGAGGCTAGCCTGGTCCTTGAAGTCGTCGTAGCCAACGTACACAAACACGCGGTCCTGGCCGTACTCGTCGGGGCGGCCCAGCGGCTCGCCGGCTACCGGCAAAATGCCCTTGCCCTCCTTGCCGGTGCTTTCGGCCAGCAGCTGCTCCAGCCACAGGCCCAGGCTGCTGAGGCTTTCGGGGGTGATAAGCGTGAGCTTGTCGCGGCCCTGCTTGGCCAGCACGCCCAGGGCGGCGCCCAGCTTCAGGCCGGGGTTGTCGGCCACGGGGCCCTGCGCACCGCAGGCGCGCATCATTTCCACGGCGCCGTGCAGCATGGCGCCGATGTTGATGCCGTAGAGGGCGGCCGGCACCATGCCAAAGTAGGTGAGGGCCGAAAAGCGCCCGCCCACTTCGGCAAAGTTGAGGAAGATTTTGCGGTAGCCTTCCTGCGTGGCCTGGGTCACGAATTTGGAGCCCGGGTCGGTGATGGCCACGAAGTTTTCGCCCGCCTTGTCGCCCTTGATGGCCTTTACCTTGTCGTAGAAATAATCGCCGAAGGCCAGCGGCTCGGCCGTGGTGCCCGACTTGCTGGCCACGATAAACAGCGTGTGCCGCAGCGGGATGCTGGCCTCCAGCTCGGCCACGGTGCCGGGGTCGGTGGTGTCGAGGATGGACAGCGGCAAGTCGCCCTGGCCCATGTGAAACGAGCGCTGAAACACGATGGGCGCCATCGTGCTGCCGCCCATGCCCATTACGACTACGTGCTGAAAGCCAGCTTCTTTTACTTCGTGTACGAAGTGCTTGATGTCGGCCACGGCCTGGCTCAGCACCTCGGGGCTATCGAGCCAGCCCATGAAGCTGCGGATGCTCTGCTGGGCCTCGGCGTCCTGGGTCCACAGGGTGGCATCTTTCTGCCAGAAGCGGGTGGTAAAATCCTGGCTGTTGAGCTGGTTGATTTCGGCCTCCACGGTGGGCTGGTACTGGCCCAGGTGGTACGTGGCGGAATATTGGGAGTCAGACATTGGGAGGGTGTTGGTGGTCTGGGGGTTAGGCGAGCAAAAAACTATTTCAAAATCGTGACCGTGCCGGTCTGACTGATGTCCCGGCCGGTTTCGTCGCGCAGGGTAAAGCGCCACACGTAGGCGGCGTTGACCGGGGCGTGGCCCCGGATGGTGCCGTCCCAGGTCTGGCTGCGGTCGGTGGCCCGGAACACTTCCTGGCCGTTGCGGTCAATTACTACGAAAGTAAAGCCGTTTAGGTAGCGGCCTTTCAGCTCCAGCACGTCGTTGAGGCCGTCGCCGTTGGGCGTGAAGGCATTGGGTACGGCTAGGGTTGGCTGCCGCGCCAGGCTGGCCACGTTGGAGTAGCTGGCGGTGCCGGCCAGCAGCCCGCCGCCGCTGGCTTCGAGGCGGTAGCGCAGCACCTGGCGGTCGGTGGGCGGGGTGGCATCGAGGTAGCGCAGGCCGGTGAGGGTGGGCGAGGCGGCCAGTACCGCGCCATCGGGGGCCAGCGTGAGCACGCGGTAGCGCACGCCCGCCGCGCCGCCCGGCCCCTGAAAGGCCGACCAGCTGAGCTGCGCGGTGAGGCCGTCGGGGTCGGCGGCGGCCACCGTGAGCAGGCTGGGGCAGGTGGGCGGGCTGGCGGCCGAGGTATTGCCGCACACGTCTTGCAGGCGCACGGTGTAGCAGGGCGGCGCGGCCAGCAGGGCGGCCACATCGGCGGGGTCGCGCAGAGTATCGGTGGCGGTAGGCACGGCCGCAAAATCGAGCGGGCCGGGGCCGCCCTGGCGACTATACCGTAGCTGCCCGCCGGTGGGTAAGGTGCCGCCACCAGCCGGGCTAGCCACGAGCGTGAGGCGGTTTTGGAGGTCGAAGCTGGCGTTGAGCAGCGGTGGGGGCGGGGCCAGCGCGGAGCTGGTTTGCACGGCTACCTCGTTGGAAAGGGCTGTGCTACCGGCCACCGGGGAGGTTTGCAGGCGGTAGGTGTAGCTGGTGCCACAGGTCACGGCCGCGTCGGCGTAGCTGGTGGCGGTGGCGGGCAGGGTAGCCAGCGCCGTGCCGTTGCGCAGCAGGGTGTAGCCGGCCACGGGCCCGCCGGCCCGCCAGCTGAGCGTGTTCACGTTGTTGAGCGAGCGGCCGCTGAGCTCCAGCGTTGGGAGCGTAGGCGAGTAAGCGGAGTCGGTACGGCAAAAGTCCCGGCGCTTGAGGCGGAACTGGCCCGACGCAGGTGCGACAGTAGTTAGGGTGGTGCGGGCAACAATGTTGTCGATAACGCGCTGGTAGTTGCTGGGTTGCTGCGCGTCGGCAAACTCTAGCGTATAGATGTAGCCAGGTTGCCAGCGAAGGCCCAGCGTAAGACTTACCGTAGCTGGCAACGGGCCGCTAGTAACAAGCTGCTCTAGCAGCGGCACGACTGTCCTACCGAGCAGAGTCGACGCGGTGCCAACGAAGGTGCCCGTGCAGGCAGTATTGTCGTTGTAGCGGCCCGTAACCTGGATGGTGCTGCCCGGCGCGGCCGTTACAGTGGTAACGCTGGATTTCGCCAGGGGACCTAGCAGCGGCCCGGCGTTTACCTGGATGAAATAAGCGTCATAAGAATCAGCAGCCGATGTACTCCCCAAAATTTCTACACCGACCGTATTATTCAGGCAGGGGTGTAAAACGACGGACGGGGGCTGGCTGTCATACACTTTAAAATTACGCACGTACACCGTACCCACCCCGCCGCCCGTGCCGATGGGGTTAGCCAGCTCAGAGACGGTGAGCGGGCCGGCCGTGACGGGGGTGTAGGAATTGCCCGGTAGCGGTGGCACCCGCAAAAAGTCGCAGTTGGCCGGCGTGACGTTGACGCCCGGCAGCGCCGCGTAGTAGAGTTGATTGGCGGCTACCGGCCGGTTGCAACCCAGGTCGAAGCGCACCGTGCGGCCCACGCACAGCGTCTGTATTTCCTGGCCAGTAACTACGTCGATAGCCACGAAGGGCGTGGCGCAGGGCGGCGTGTTGATAGTGCACTGGGCGGCCACGCGGCCGGCCGGCCCCAGCCCGAGCAGCAGGCCCAGCAGCGCCGAAAGAAAAAACGGTTTCATACCCACGGCAACGACGTTATCAGGCCCAATCGTACTCGCGCACAAACCGGGCGGCGCGGTGCAGGTCGGGGGCCAGCACCCGGTCGTGCGGCACGAAGGTAACCACCTCGCGGAAGGCCGCCACCACGGCCTCCAGGGCCGGGCTGGTGCGGGCGGGCCGCCGAAAGTCGAGCGCCTGGGCGGCGGCCAGCAGCTCGATGCCCAAAATCTGCTCCACGTTTTCGACCACGCGGCGGGCCTCGGCAGCGGCGGTGGCCCCGCTGCTGAGCGGGCCGCCGCTGTGGTCACCGGTGCCGCTTTCCGTCATCGATGAGGGCGCGCACAGCTGCTTGTTCTGGCTCACGAGGCTAGCCGCCGAGTTGGGCAAGGACAGCAGGCCGAAGTTGAGGGCCGCGTCGGCGGCCAGGTACAGCGGCAACTGGCGCTGCCCGGCCACCAGGCAGGCAGTGCGCCGCTCCGAGAGGCTACCCAGCCCGCTCAGGGCAATGGCCAGGTGGTCGAGCACCAGCGCCAGGGGCTGGCCGGGCAGGCTGGTGCCGTGCAGCAGCAGGTTTTCTTCGGGAAAGATGAGCGCCCGGCCCGTCACGGCGTTGCACTCGGTTTCGACCACCAGGCTCACGTAGGCCAGCGCGTCGCGGCTGGCCCCGTGCACCTGCGGCACGCACCGAAACGCCTGCGGGTCTTGCTCGGGCGGCACTGCCTGCGCCCAGTCCAGGCTGGCTAGCCCCGAGCCCTCAAGCAGCTGGCGCAGCCGGGCCGCCACCTGAATGGGCCCGGCGTGCACCCGCACCCGGTGCAGGGCCTCGTGCAGGGGCTCGGCCGAGGCCCCGAATACGTCGCCCGACAAGGCACTGATAACATCGGCCGCGCGCAGCAGGTGGGTGGCGCGCTCCACGGCCTCGGTGGTGTAGGCCAGCATAAACTGGTTGCCGCCGAGCAGCGCCAGGCCCTCCTGGGCTTGCAGGGCCAGCGGCTCCCAGCCAAAGAGGCCCAGCACGTCGGCGGCGGCCAGGCGGTAGCCCTGGTAGTTGACCTCGCCCAGGCCCAGCAGCGGCAGGCTCAGGTGGGCCAGCGGGGCCTGGTCGCCGTAGGCCCCCAGCGAGCCCTGCTCGTACACCACGGGCCACACGTCGCGGTTGTAGAAATCGAGCAGGCGGCGCACCGTGGCCGGCGCCACGCCGTGGTGGCCCTGGCTCAGGCTCTGGGCCTTGAGCAGCAGCATGCGGCGCACCAGGGTGGTGGGCACCTCGGGGCAGGTGCCAGCGGCGTGCGACATCAGCAAGTTGGCTTGCCACTGAGTTTGCAACTCGGGCGGCAGGCCGGCATCGGGCAGGCGGGCGAAGAAGTCGTGGTTGCTTACGGCATCGGGGCTGGCGGCCGGGGCCAGGCGCTGCCGCAGGTAGGCATGGCCGGCGGCTACGCGCTGCTCGGCGTCGGGGCCGAGGCGCACGGCGTCGGGGCTGCGCAGCAGGTCGGCCAGGCTGGCCAGGGTAAGAGGCTGCGTAGGGGAGAGGTGGGGCATAAGAGCTGCGGCAATGGGTTCCGCAAAGGTGGCACCCAGCGCACACTCGCCACCAACTGCCCTAATCAGGTACAAATACCCATTGTGGGAATACAGTACTAATACGTTCAAAAACCTAGGTTTGGCGCGGGTCCTTTGTCGGGTCAACTCTCCTCTCTCGGCGGCCCAGGCAGCCTGGCTGCTTCCTGGCGGCTGGGTGGGCCGCATTTTCTACCTGTGCCCGCTATGAAAATTCAAGTTCTCGTCATCGAAGACGACCACGATGCCCAGTGGCTGCTACAGCACTGGCTTCAGGAGCCGCCCGCTACCTACACGGCTGCCATTGCGCAAAAGCCGGCTACGATGCAAGCGGATGGGGTGCAGGCTAACAGCGAACTGACTGATTGGGAAACTTTGCTGGGCCACTTGCGCCAGCATCAGTGCCTGCTGCTGGTGCCCACGCCGGCGGCCCCCCCGGTGGCTAAGGCCGGCCCGGTGCCGCCGGCGTGTGTGCAGCGCCTGCTGCCCCCGGCGGCTGGCCCCCCCGGCCGGCCCGATGCCAAAACGGCCCAGCCTGGCCCTGCGACCGCCCCCGACCATTGGCTGCACCAGTTGTGGGCAGCGCTCGAAAAGAGCCTCGACAACCCCCTGCTCACCGTCGATTATTTGGCCGACCAGCTGGCTATGAGCCGCAAAGGTTTGCTGCGCAAGGTGCAGGCCCTGCTGCAAGTGGCACCTAAGGAGTTGATTCAGCACTACCGGCTGTTTCGGGCGGCCCAGCTGCTGGCGGCCGGCTACCGGGTGGCCGAGGTGGCTGACCGGGTAGGCTTTGGCTCGGCTACTTACTTCGGGCAGTGCTTTAAGGAGCGCTACCACACCACCCCTGGCAAGTATGCCGCCGCGCACGGCGCGCCGCTAGCACCTCCTACTAGTTAGCTCGCCAGTAAATGAAGAGTAAGTAAATGTTAGACAAATTCTTAATTATAAAAAAGGTCGCTGACTAAATAGCTATCAGGGCAGTGCTTTAATTGAGGTTTTTTGTCCCAAAAGTGAGCCTGCGCACCTCCACGCAAGTCGGAGATTTGCCCTATCGAATCCCGCTAGCTAGCAATCTGGTTTCCGATGGGCGTATGCCGAAAAGCCCTTTCCAGAGTAGGCAATCTTGTTCCTCTTCCCAATTTACTGTCATGGCTGAAGCCCCAAACGACTGCTGCTGGATTATTCTGGCTACTACTGGTTGCTCTACGGACAACGTTTCGAAAACCCCCACTATGCTGGCCCAGCCCAAAGTAGCCGACGGCTGTTGCTGGATGCTGGTAGCTACCACGGGCTGCACGTTCGACGCCGCTAACAGCAATGTGGCGGCCTCGGCGCCCCAAAACCTCGACAGCAGCTGCTGCTGGGTTATTGTGGCCACCACGGGCTGCACCACCAAGTAAGTGATTGACTAAGCTGCGGCGGCTAGCCCCCACACCGGGCGGGGGCCGGCCGCCGCACGCTTTTACTGCCTTTTCCACCCTGCCCATGCTCACCGTCGATACCGCCGCGGCCCGGCTGCTGGCCCTACACCTGCTCGCCCCGCAAGCCGTGCTCGACGGCGACCTGGAGATAACCAGCATTACCCGCCGCAACCGCAACCTGCTTGTGAGCAGCCGCGGCCCGGCCAACTACCTGCTCAAGCAAGCCGAAAGCCCACACGCCGACAGCGCACAAACCCTGCGCACCGAGGCCCGCCTCTACGACTACTGCTTTCAGCCGGCCCGCGCCGCCGCCTTTGCGCCCCTGATGCCCCGCGTGGTGCTGGCGGCGCCCGAAGGAAACCTGCTCATCATCAGCCTGTTTAAAGATGCCGTGCCGCTGTGGCGATACTACCGCACCCGCACGGCCGCGCAGTTTCCGGTGGCCACGGTGGCGGCGGTGGGGCAGCTGCTGCGGCAGTTTCACCGGCTAGCCAGCCCCTTGGCCACCGACCCCGACCTGGCTTTTTTGCCCACCGAGCTACCCTTTGCCTTTCGGCTGCACGAGCCTTCGCCGCAGTTTTTGAGCTACGCCAGCCAGGGCACCTACCAGCTGCTGGAGGCGGTGCAGCGGTCGCAGCCCTTCGTGGCGGCCCTCAACGAGGTGGGTGCCACCTGGGAGCTGAACTCGCTCATCCACGGCGACATCAAGATGGATAATTTTCTGGTGCTCGACCCCGCCGCTGCGTACTCAGCCGGCTCGACGCAGGTGCGCCTCATCGACTGGGAGATGGCCCAGCTCGGCGACGCGGCCTGGGACGCGGCCGGCGTGTTGCAGGACTTCGTGTTCTGGTGGGTTATCTCGATGCCTATGGAGGACGAAGAAGCCAACCTGGTGGCCAAGGCCTCGTTTCCGGTGCGCCTCGTGCAGGCCGGCGTGGCGGCCTTCTGGGCCAGCTACTGCCAGGCCGACCCCGCCACCGAGGCGCTGCTGCCCAAGGTGGTGCGCTTTGCGGCCTGCCGCCTGCTGCAAACGGCCTACGAGCTCAGCAGCCGCTTCGACTACATTCCGCGCCCGGCCTCCATCCTGCTCCAGATAGCCATGAACCTGCTCACCAACCTAGAGCGCGGCGCCCGCGACCTTTTTGGCCTGACACTGCCAGCCGCGGCGCTGGCGGCCCCCGTGCTGGCTGAGGCCGAGGTGGCCTAGGCTTGTACGTGTTGACCCTGCGCTAACTCTCTGCCCCCATGCATCCCGATTTTCTGACTGTTATCGAGGCCGTGCGCTTTGCCGGGCCCGAACACTACCATTTTCAAGGGCAGCCGCGCGACGTGGCCAACCTCAAAATCCTGTATTCGGGTGTGGGCGAAACGCCCCTGGCCGGCCGCTACACCAAGGTGGTGCAGGTGCTGGAAAGCGACATTTACACGCACCTCTACAAAAATCAGGCAGCCCTACCCGAAGCGGCCCGGCTGCCGCCCGAAGACAACTTCCTGCTGGCCCTGTCGGGGGCCAACTGCGGCACCGGCACCTGGGAAACCGGCTGGGAGCTGCTGGCGCCAGCCGCCCCCGACGAGCGCCTCGTCGTGAGCAACGGCCGCCTGCGCTGCTGGGCTGGCCCCACCGAAGTGCAGCCGCTGGCGGGCCAGCCGCTGCGGCCGGGCAGCCAGTGCCGCGTGCGCGTGGGCAAGGAAGTGCGCCGCCTCAACCCGCACTACTATATGGCGTTTGGCAACGAGCCGCTGCCCGATAGCGCGCCGACGGCCACGCCGCTCATGCGCTACTACTGGCACCTCACGCCCGCCGGCGCGGTGCCCTACATGGCCGCTATTACGCAGCAGCTCAACGCGCTACACCTGCCTTTTCGCACTAAAGTACTGGCCGACCCGGCGCACTACGGCCCCGCCGATGCGGGCGTGCTGTACGTGGGCAAGCAGCACCGGGCGGCGGCCGAGGCCGCGGTGCTGGCCGTGCACGAGGCCCTGGCTGGCCAGCTGCTGCCGGGCGTGCCGCTGTTTACGCAGGCGCTGCGGCCGGGCCTGGGCTACGCCGAAGACCCGGCCGATGGCCTCAGCTTTGGCTTGTCGCGCGCGCGCCTGCTGGCCTATGCCCTTGCCGACTGCGCCGCGCGCGGGCTGGATGCCACCGCCGACAAGCTGCGCGCCATCGAGGCCGAGTTTCGGGCGGCGGGCTTCGACCCGGCCCGGCCCTATTACCACCGGGCTGCCTAGCGCCGGGCGGTTTTTTCTTACTTAGCTGCTACCATGCGTATGACTGCCCCGGCCCTGCTCACCGATACCCAGCTGCTGCTGGACGCGGCCCTTGCGGCCGGCGACTACCTCGCCCAAACAGCCTACTGGAACGACGCCGGCACCGAGTGCAACTGGCTGAGTCACCGCGACATCGAAGACCGCGAACTAGCGCCCTACTCGGTGCGAACGGCCGCCCTCAGCCCCGAGGTGTACAGCGGCAGCGCGGGCGTGGCCCTGTTTCTGGCCGAGCTGTTCGGGGTCAGTGGCCAGCCCCAGTACCGCGAGCTGGCGCTGGCGGCCTGGCGGCGCTCGGCCAGCTACACGCGTCGTATCCCGTCGCCGGCCCCGCCTGTTTCCTTCTACGCCGGCAGCCTGGGGCTAGCCCACGTGGGGCTGCGTTTGCTGGCCCTGTGCCCCGAGCTGCACGCCCAGCTTCAGCCCGAAATTGACTGGCAGCTAGCCCAGGTGCGCGATAATTTTGGGGCCAAGCACGGGCTCGACGTCATTGGGGGCAACGCCGGGGCCATTGCGCCGCTGCTGGCCCTGGCCCGGCAGCCGGCCTATGCGTTTTGCCACGACCTGGCCCTGGCCTGCGGCGATGAGCTGGTAGCCACCGCCGTGTGGCAGGGCGAACGCTGCTGCTGGTCGTATGAGAAAGTGCACGGCATGGAGATGGACGCGCCGCCCATGACCGGCTTTTCGCACGGGGCGGCCGGCATGGCGCTGGCCTTGCTGGAGCTTTACCATGCCACCGGCCGGCCCGACTACCTGCGCACCGCGCGCGGGGCATTTGTATTTGAGGAAGAGTTTTTCAGCCCCACGGCTGGCAACTGGCTCGATACGCGCTACCCCTACACCCTGGGCCAGGGTGAGCCGCAGGGTACGTTTCGCCACGCCTGGTGCCACGGGGCGCCCGGCAACGCCTTGGCTTACCTGCGGGCCAGCCAGCTCGACCCCGCCCACGCCAGCTACTACCGCCAGCGGGCCGCCACGGCCGCGGCCACTACCCAGGCCCGCCTGGCGGTACTGCTCGACCAGCCGCTGGCCGATGCAACGCTGTGCCACGGCCTGTGCGGGCTAGCCGATATTCTGCTGCTCTATGGCCACACGCTGGGCGACGAGGCGGCGGTGGCCGCTGCCTTGGCGGCCACCGCGCAGTTCGCAGCCCGCTACCCGCGCCCCGCTATCTGGCCCTCGGGCCTCACTACCAATGCCCCTTGCCAGGGCCTACTGATAGGCAACGCTGGCGTAGGCCTGCACCTGTTGCGGGCCTACACCCAGGGTGCCGTGCCCTCGGTACTGCTGCTGTTGCCAAGCTAGCTGGCCCAGGACATCACGCAGATGCCTCATGCCCGTAGCATATGGGCCAGCACACAGCTGCTCAGGCGAAACCTGCCGTAAAAAGGTGCATAACAGCACAGTATGCGGCAGTCCTCGCGCGCTACGCCTGCCCGAAGAATTGTTTTTTACTGCCTGCTACTTGCGGGGCCGGGGCGGGCTAGGCGGCCAGCAGGCGCTCGGCCAGGGCGGTGTGCTGCTCGTCGGCCTGCTTGGCATCCTGCACGCACTGGTGCAGCTCCTGCGCCGTTTGGGTGAGGCCGGCGGCCTTAGCGTAGGCGGCCACGGTGCCAAACGAGGCAATCCAGTAGTGCAGGGCCATTTGGCCGCTGGCAATGATGCCCAGGTCGCGCACCTGGTCGGTATCGGCCTGGCTGCGAATTTCTTCGCTCACCTCGTAGTGGGCTTCCATAATCTCGTTGTCCTGGTCATCGACGCCGCCAGCTTCCGTAATGGCGCGCTCCAGGCGCTGCTGCCACTGCTGGGCTGTGTCGTTGCCGCGTTGCAGCAGGGTTTTGAGCTCGCTGTCGGTGGCATCGTCCAGGATGTCGGCGGTAGCTTTGGCGGCTACTTTGCTGCCCGCGTGCTGGGCGGCCAGGCCGTCCTTGATGAGTTGCTTGAGGTCGTCGGTTTTCATGTGGAAAAGGAATTGGGAAAAGATATGTAGCGTACCGTACTGGCTTGCTGGGGGTTGCCGCTGGGGGCGGCAGCCCTGGGCCAGGCGCCACCGCCGCCGGGCTACCGGTGCCGGCCGGCGGCCTAGCCACTGCCTTCACCGCAAGCCGCCTGCCCGCCCGCCGCGTGCAGCTTACCCAGCAGGCCAGCTCCCCGAAAATAAATTGCAAGTTTTTGGGTGGGCTGCCGGCCCCCAGCTGGAAAAGGTCCAGCCCACGCCGCATTACAGCCCCCGCGCCTGTAGCATGCGGGCCAGCGGCGTGCCGGGGCGCACCAGCGGGCGCAGCTCGGCGTACGGGATGAGCACGGTGAAGTCCTCCAGCACCGTAGCTTCAACAAAGCTATTCAGCCCGTATTTCAGCTTCATGCCGTCCCCGGTAAATACGGGGTTTCCTTGCCCGGCCAGCTCCTGCTGCACCCAGCGTGTGGCGGCGCGCAGCGTGTCGCGCTCCTGAGGCAGCGGCGTGCCTAGCTGCTGGCGCCACTCGGGGGTGCGGCCACGCAATACATTATCGTGCAGCAGGTGCCGGGCCAGCAGGCTGCTCAACCCTGGCTCGTAGCCCGGCCGCAGTTGGTTGTAGGGGGCTAGCCAGCGCCCGGTTTGCAGGTCAAGCAGCGCGTTTCGGTTCGCGATATCACTGGAGCCGCCAATGGCGCTGGTCATGACAGAATACTGATAGCTGAGCAAGCCAAAGTCGTTGAGCCGCACATCGAGCCCCTGGCTGATGGTGCAATCTATGGCGCCTTCGTCGAGCAGGAGCCGGCGGCGGTGCGCCGGGCTGGGCGATAGTACCGGGCGCAGGGCCGGGGGCACGCTGGCCGGGTTGGCCAGGTGCATAAACTCCCACTGCACCTCGGGCACTGAACTGTAAACGAGGCCGTCGGTAGTGGTGATGGTGTAGTGCCCGCGCACCCGCCAAGCCTGGATGCCGAGGCGCACGGCGCCGCGGTAGTCTTCGTGCAGCACCACGGCCAGTGGCCGGCCGCTGGGCCCACCGCGCCAGGTGCCGGTGAGGGTGGCCCCCGGCCGACCGCGCAGGTACCACTCGCCGGGCGCATCAACTACCCGTAGCACGCTACGGGGTAGGTCGCTTGGCTGGTCTAGCGAGTACTCCGGGCCCCCGCGGTGCAGGTAGAAGCGGCCCTGTGGCCCGTCGGGGTGCTGCCAGTCGAGCAGGGCGGTGGCGGGCTGGCCGCCCACCGTGCCCACGTAGCGCCGCAGCGTCCGGCTAGCCGGCCCGGCCCGCTCAAAAACCGGGCGCGGGTCGCGCGGGCCAGAATAGGTGGGGCCTTCCTGAGTAGGAACTGGGTCGAGGGGGCGGGGGGCGGGCGCTGGGGGTGGGGCCAGGGTATCGGCTGCCGCAGCAGCCAGGCTGTCGCCTGGCACCGGGCTGTCGGGCCCGGGGGCCGGGGCGGCGGCTACCGGCTGGCCGGGCCAGCGCACGGCGGTGTGGTAGGCGCCGGCTAGCCCGCCTAGTACGAGCAGGGCCGCCAGGGCCGGGCGGAAAGGAAGCAGCGTATGCACAAAGCAGAGGTGAAAAATGCGGGTCTATCACAATCCCCGCGCCCGCAGCATCCGGGCCAGCGGGGTGCCGGGGCGCACCAGCGGGCGCAGCTCGGCGTAGGGAATGGTGGTGATGGGCTCGTTGCGAGCGTAAACTGCCAGGCCTTGCGCGGTCAGCGTGCAGGAGCTGTAGGCGAAGCTGCTGCTGGCCGGGTCGGCGGGCAGCGGTGCCAATGGCAGGCGCCGGCCGTGGTCGGCCACCCATTCCCAGCCTTGAAAGGGGTCGATGGTGTAAGCCGAGGCATCGGGGGCGTCGAGCAGGGCCGTTGTTATCAGCCAGCGCAGCCGCCGCGCGTAGCCGGGGCGCAATTGCTGGTAGATGGACAGCTCCCGGCCAGTAGTCAGGTCGAGCAGTACCTCATATTTGGAGAAGCTGCTGCTGCCTTCAAAGGGCCAGTCAAAATTCCGTATTTCGTAGCTGAGGAGGTTAAAGTCATTGAACAGGACTACTAGCTCCGTGCCGCAGTGGCTGTCGTTGCGCTGGGCTTCGAGGGCCTGCCGGCGGCGAATGGGCGGCGCCGGAAATTGCGCCCGGGCCGCCGGCCGCCGGCCCACCGGCCCCCGCAGGTGCAGAAAATCCTGTTCGACTTCGGGCACGTCGCAAGGGCTGGATGCGATGACCTCCCCGCCCGTCAGCCGCAGCTTGTGGATGTCGTAGCGAGCGCCGCCCCGGTAGTTTTCGCGCAGCTCGAAGGTGCCCACCCGCCGCCCGGCCGCATTCAGCCACCTGCCGCGTAGCACCGGCCCCACCGGCTGGCTGAGCTGCCAGCACCCCTCGGCGGGGCCTAGCGCCAGCACCCGGGGCCGGCGCTGCGTGCCTTGCCAAAGCTCGTATGCCCGGCCGCTGCGCCAGAAATAGAAGCGGCCTTTCAGCCGGCCCGCTTCGTCTGGGCTGATTTCGGCGGTGGCCCGCCGGCCATTTACCATGCCCACGTAGCGGCGCGGGCCGGGGCGGCTTCGCTCTGTGAAGCGCAGCGGCTGCGGGCGGCACCGGCGCGGCCTGGGCGCGGCTTCGTCGTCGGTAGCGGGCGCCGGCTCAGCCGCGGGTGGGGCTGGCGGCGGGGTAGCTGCCGCAGCGCCTGCTGCGGGCAGGGCGGCGTAGCTAGCCCCCAAGCCGGCTGCCGCCGGGGCAATGGCAGTGCTTACATGCTGGCTGGCCACGGCAGTTGCTGGCAGCAACTGGGACCGCTCTCGGGCGGGCGTATCGGTGCCAGCCAGCACGGCTAGAAGCAGTAGGGCTGGCCCCACGGGGCAAAAATCGGGCGAAGCACGCATGAAGCGGAGACGAGGACAAGGCCAAAGAAACAGGCTAACGCTGCCATAGCTCCCGGGCCCGCAGCATGCAGGCCAGCGGGGTGCCGGGGCGCACCAGCGGGCGCAGTTCGGCGTAGGGCAGCAAGAGGACGTCGGCGCCGTACGCGTACTCCACGGCCAGGCCCTGCGCGGTCAGGCCCATACCAGCCCCGTAAGCCATATCAGTCTCCGAGTCGTGGCCGGGCAGGGGGGGCAGCAACACGCGCCGGCCGTGCTCCATTACCCATTTGGGGGTAAAGCCGGCGTTTCTCGGGTTGGAAATAGCCCCGGGAGCATTGCTGGCGATGAGGCGTGCCCCCAGCAGGCGGCGTAGCGGGTGTGCGTAGCCGGGCCGCAACTGGCTATCCAGGGTCAGTTCCCGGCCGGTCGTCAGGTCGAGCAGCGTGTAGGTTATTTCCCAGTCGTTCTGGCCCTCAAATGGGTCAACGAGGCCCCACGTGCGGTAACCCAGCAGCTGAAACTCATTGAGGGTTACGTCGATGCTATAATCGCAGAAAACATCCCCGTCGTGCGGAAAATCGCGCACGAATCGCCGTCGCCCCGCCCTGGGCGGGCACTGCGCCCGCCGCAGTGGCAACCGGTGGGCGGCGGGCCCCAGCAGGTGCACAAAGTCGTGGCGGTAAACCGGGGCCTGGTACCGTTCGCCTATCGGCATCGTCAGGGTAGAGGTCAGCAACTCGTAGCGGGCGCTGCCTTGGTAGTCTTCGCGCAGCACAAAGGGCTGCCGCTGCCCGTTGGCAGTAACCCAGGTGCCTTGCAGCAGCGGCCCCGGCGGCTGGCTCAGCCGCCACTGGCCGCTGGCCTGCGTAGAGTCGGGCCAGTCCAGCGCCACCGCCAGTTCCTGCGTGCCCCTGCCCGCGGGCGAAGTGAGCTGATACTCCACACTGCCCCGCCAGTAGTAGAACCGGCCGCTTACCGAATCGGGATGCGACCAACTGAGCTCGGCCGTGGCTGGCTGGCCACCCACGGTACCCACGTAGCGGCGTGGGGCCGGCCGCCGCTGCTCCGTAAACCGGGGCTGCTGCGGCGGGGCAGCTGTAGCGGCCGAATCGGCCACGCGGGCCCCGGCGCGGCTGGGCGGCGGGCTGGTGCTGGGCGGGGGCGGGGCTAGCCTGGCGGGGCGGGGGCTTGGCGCGGGCTCCGGCTGCGGGGCAGGCCGGACATGATAATAGGCAGCCCCGCCCGCCAGGGAGAGGCTGCCTATCAAGAAGAAGCCGAGCAGGCGGCGGCCAGGTTTCACGCAGTCAGGTTGGTTACTACTTCGCTCAGCGCCAGCGTCTTTTCCTCGCCGGTTTTCATGATTTTAATTTTGGCTACGCCGGCCGCCAGCTCCTCGGGGCCCAGCACCAGCACCAAGGGGATGCCTTTGGCGTCGGCGTACTTGAACTGCTTTTGCAGCTTGCCCGCGTCGGGGTAGAGCTCGGCCGGAATGCCAGCGGCGCGCAGTTCGGCCAGCAGGGGTAGGGCCGCCCGGCCCGCCTCGGGGCTGAAGTGCGTGAGCAGCACGCGGGTGGGCGTTTCGCCGGTTTCGGTGAAGAGGTCGAGGGTTTCGAGGCAGTCGTAGAGGCGGTCCACTCCGAACGAGAAGCCCACGCCGCTCACGCCGGGCAGGCCGAAGCTGCCCGTGAGGTTGTCGTAGCGGCCGCCGCCGCTCACGCTGCCCATCGCCACGTTGTTGATTTTCACCTCGAAGATGCAACCCGTGTAGTAGCTCAGGCCGCGGGCCAGGGTGGGGTCAAACTCCAGGCGGTCGAATTGCTTGAAGCCGCTGGCTTGCAGCAGGTCGCGCACCTCGGCCAGCTCGTTGAGGCCGCGGTAGTAGGCCGATTCCTCGTCGTCGGTGGCGGCGGTGGGGCGCTGGCCGTCGGGCTCCACGCCGGCCGTG
>Ga0160428_1000606_pt1 | contig 37002 bp, 44 predicted proteins | sample SolpanmetagenomM_FD_108198 | JGI IMG/M metagenome (GOLD analysis project Ga0160428, IMG submission 108198) | Solar panel surface microbial communities from Lawrence Berkeley National Laboratory, California, USA - M | ecosystem: Engineered > Built environment > Solar panel > Unclassified ... | reverse complement strand
CTTCCTGCTCCAGAAGCAGCAGACCTTCAACCGCTCCAAGGCCCTTGAGCGTATGGTCCACCCTGCTGGATCTGGTGCTTTTGGTTACTTTGAGGTATGTGGCGATCAATGCAGCTTATAGATTGCTCAAAATACTGACTATGTGCCCACAGGTCACCAAGGACGTATCAAGCTTGACAAAGGTGAGATCATAAGCGGTAGGACTAAGATGAAGGAAGGACAGATCTAATGGATACAACAGGCGAACTTCCTCGGTAGCGTTGGCCGCAAGACGCCCCTCTTCCTTCGATTCTCCACTGTCACAGTCGGTCGTGAATTCCCAGATACTGCCCGTAACCCTCGTGGTTTCGCCATCAAGTTCTACACTGGCGAGGGTAACTACGATATCGTCGGTCTCAACTGGGTACGTTAAGCGAATTACGTTGGAAATCGGGTTCAATTCTGACACGGCTAGCCCATCTTCTTCTGCCGTGACCCCATTCAAGGTCCCGATGTCATTCGCTCTCAGAGCCGTAACCCTTACAACTTCTTCTGGCCCGATCATGATGCTACCTTTGACTTGCTCGCCAACTCTCCTGAGGGGTATGCTTTAAGACCATTTTTTGATACTTCTTTGAGTTGAGCTAATGACCTGATAGTAACCACGCTGGAATGATGTTCTTCTCCGACCACGGAACTCCTGATGGATGGACACAAGAGCACGGATATGGTTGCCACACTTTCAAGTGGGTCAACGCAAATGGCAGCTTTGTCTACGTCAAATACCACTTCATCTCCAAGCAAGGACAGAAGCAACTCACTAGGCAAGAGGCCAACCGCATTGGTGGTGAAGACCCTGACTACTCCAAGAAGGAGCTCTACTACAAGATTGAGAACGGTACATACCCAGAGTGGACAGCCTACGTTCAGGTCATGCAGCCAGAGGAGGCCGACCCAGCCAAGCTTGGTTTCGACCCCTTCGATGTGACCAAGGTCTGGCCGAGAGGCCAATTTCCCATGCAGGAATACGGTAAAATTGTAAGCGTCTTTGTGGTTCGCTTCTATCACGATCAAGACTAATACAACGCGAACAGGTACTCAACAAGAACCCCGAGAACTACCACCGCGATGTTGAGCAGGCTGCTTTCTCACCTGGTAGCATGGTTCCTGGTATCGAGGACAGCCCCGACCCACTTCTTCAGTTCCGCATGTTCTTCTACCGCGATGCTCAGTACCACCGTGTTGGTGTCAACTTGCAGCAAGTTCCTGTCAACTGTAAGTCTTCTGCGTGCGTCCTGAGTGCTGCAACTGCTGACATCGACAGGTCCGTTCATGTCATCATCATACTCCAACATCAACTTTGATGGCAACCTTCGCTCAGACGCCAACCACGCTGGAAACGCACAGGTCAACCCCAACAGCGACATTGGCCTGACCAAGTTCCGCGCAGACGTTGCCGAGGCTCCTTATGCAGTCTCTGACAACATTGCTTCGCGCAAGTCACACTACTACCACGAGGGTAAGCTCTCCGAGTACGACCAACCTCGCGAGCTATACCGCCGTGTCATGGACGACACTGCTCGCGCCCACTTGCACGAGAACACTGCAAACTGGTTGCAAAAGGTCAGCAAGAAGGTGATCAAGGTCAAGTACCTTGCTCAGCAATACCTCATTGCACCAGAATACGCTCAGGGAATCTATGACCTGCTACCTAGCCCGGACTTCAGCATGGACGAGGTTGTAGAGTCTAGCAAGGGTGCTGAGTGCATGATGAAGCACCCCAAGTTTAGACCTGCTGGACCTAACAGGCTTGTCGGTTACCCAGCACCTGCCGGTCTTGGTTACAACTAGAGGAGATGGTAATTCAGGGGCGCCTGGAAATGGTCAAACTGGAAATGACGGAGAACTAATCAAGGCAGCATGTCGGGCTCCATGCGAGCACCAAATCGTAAAGATCATAACTCGTAATTTATCAACTACTTTGCTGTCATTTTGCTCCCAGCCTCGTCTTTCTTCTGTTGACCCCGTTGTCGTCAACTCACTCTCTCATCGCCAGGGTCCAACTAGCGCCAATTGATGACGTTCGAACTTTCCCCCCTCTCTCGTATACTTTGGGTACCTCCTCCAATGGCATACCGGCCATGTGCCAACCACCAGCTCTGCATTGAGCTCATTTTACCCTTGATCGCTAACAACAAACCCTCGTGTGTCCGTTTCCCGTGCCTAGTAGTCCTTCCTTGTCCCCTATTCCCCTTATAACCTTCCCATCTCCCTCGTTTCCCCTGCCCCTGTCCATCTTTCTCCCCTGTACCTTGTTGCAACCCTTAGCGCACTCTCTGTTTACATTGATTTCATTACGACTAAGCTCTCATAATGGTTGGCACACGTAAGAGAAAGCAGGAGGAGGAGGAACTCGTCGCTCTCCCCAGTGATGACGAGGCCGAGGAAGAAGAGGAGTAAGTTGTCCTTCATCCCCTTGTCCACGCCTATCGCCTAGTATGCTGTCGCGCTATATGCGTGCCGGGCAAGAGATTCCGCGTACGAAGACGCCATCTTACAGCCGTCATGATGCGCGCTCTCACCCGCATGAGCGCACTCCAATGGCAGTCACATACTGTGCTGTCCGCGCCGGAATATGTCTGCACGCGCTTGAGAACTGCATCACTATAATAACGAGTCCATCACTAACTCTTGTGCGCTCACTACTAGATACCAAGAAGACGACGAAGAAGCCGGCCTCGACGACGAAGATGACGAAGACGACGACGCTGAAGATGGTACATCTTGCTCTTCCTCAAAACCCTCCTGCTCACCACTCTCCATCGCAAACCTCCCACCATCCCAATCACAGTCCACCCTCCTCCTCCGTCTCAAACCTTACCTCAATCACAAAAGCTAACAACAACCACAGTACCCGCCCCCAAAAAGCGCAAAACCACAACCACCTCCGCCCCAACCGTAACCGACGACAACGAAGGCGTCGAAGAAGACGAAGACGACGTCGCTGCCGCTCCTGGTGAAGATGATGATGAAGAGGATGGTGGAGAGGATGAGCCTGAGGAGGAGGATGAAGTGGAAGGTGTTGTTGAGAAGACGGCGGAGACGAGTGGGCCGGCGAGCGCTGCGAAGGAGAGGAGTGGTGGTGTTGTGCCTAAGGAGGATGATTTGGAGGAGGTTGAGGATTTGGAGTAGGAAATGCAGCAATAGGTGTTGTGCGTTGTGTAAATGCAGTATTCTGTGTTGTTATCACAATGATATGTGCCGGCTTTCACTCTCACTATTCATGGAATGCTCGTCACCCCCTGCTCTCGAAGCTTTGAAGCAATGTAGCTACTTCTCGTATGCCTTTCTCCCACTCAGTCTTCCTCCTCCTCCTCCTCCTCCTCCTCTCGATCTCATACGTTACAGTGCAAATCACCCCAAAGTACAAGAATTGAGATACATCTATATTGTATCTATATTGTATCTATATTATGTAGGATATTATTGTCTTCTTAACCTAACTACTATTTACCTGCAATACCGACAGTCAAAGAACTAAGAAGACAGCCAACATATCACTCGATCTTCATTAGGATAACATTACATACCAGCTCGGACAGAGACACGGTAAGGCGAGGCAAGGCAAGGCAAGGTCGAGGTGAGCAAGTCAATTAGATCGATCAACCCACGACTGTTACATCATAACTACGAAACGATAGGTGTGTTGAAAGAGATGAATGGTGCAGATGTGCATATACTGCCACTTAATGCTGCGGAGTGCTTTGTGCAATATAGTCTCCAGTTTGACATGTTTGATGTTGTGGTGTAACTAATGCGGATGCAGGAGGAGTAACAGAAGATGGGTAGAGTGATGCGTTTTGTTTCTGCGCAGTAGTTACTTCTGCTACAAGGGAATGAAGTACGGGGAATTGTTACCATTCGATGCGACCCAGCGACTAAGAGTGCGAGTGTAGTGTGGCTGAACGACTCGTCTAGGTGTTGCTCGTGTATGAGAGCAAGTCGAGCTAGTGGTGTAATGTGTGGCTCAGGAACAGGTCGCATTGGTCTTCCGAGGTAGCTGGATGTACTTTCAAATGCACTTGCAGTTCAGACCACGACCTATCATTCCTCTTCCATCTCATCCTCCTCCTCACTTTCATCCTCATCTTCCTCTTCCGACTCAACATCCCTCTCACGCACAGTCTCTTTCTTCTCTTTCAGGAAGTTATCGCCATAATCCATCTCCTCATCATACCCCTCCCAATCAGACTCATCCTCATCCGCACCCTCCTTCTCAGTCGCACCCTTACCTCTCGACTTCTTCTTCCTTTCCACATTCTCCTTCTGCACTCTCTTCCTTTCCTCCTTCTCACTCCTCCTCGTCTCCCACACCCTCTCCATCTCCCTCTGCTCTTCCTTCGTCTTCGTCACAAACTCGTGCCACATGACTTTCCCATCGCACAGACCTTCCTCGACTTTGACCAGCCTCAATGTCATCCGCGGTCCAATCTCAGCCAACCTGACCGCTCGTTTCTGAACACCAGATCGTGCGCCTCCTTCTCTCTTCTCTGTCGTCGGCTTCTCCTGTGCCTTTTCCCGGTCTCGTTTACTCAGCACCCGTCGTGTTTTCAGCTCCATGACTTCAACCTCGGCATCCGTGTCTACCTCGCTTTCACTCGCGGATGTATACCCTGCACCACTTGGATCAAGCACGTAATCTGCTACATCGTCCAGCCGACTCATGTCTGGTAATGCTGCACTCCTTGCCTTCTTTCCCGTCGCTCCTGCGCTAGGCTGAGGCTTTAGTTTTCGTGTCGTGGCGAATTGTGTTGCGGCGCGGAGTCGTTTCAGACCGCGGGATAGAGAGACGATTGGCTTTGTGGTGATGGCGTAATGGCGGAGGGAAAGAGTGTAAGTGCCTGTGCCGGCGGCGAGATCTAGTGTAGGGGATGAGCGTTCGCGGTTTATGAGGAGGACGCGGCGGATGGAGGTGAGTGGGGTTCGTTGAGGGTTTATGGAGGGAAAGAGCGATTGGAAGATTGATGTCGTGAGTGTTTCGAGATGTTTTGGTATTGGGTTTTGAGCGGGATTAGAGGTTGTAGTGTCCACAGCAGGTGTGACGAAGTTGTTCATGACGAGCTGTGGGAGTAAGTGTGTCAGACTAGCTAGATCATTGACGACGTATCTTGCGCTGTACATACTAAAGGTGGTGTAAGATGTTCCACTCCTCCAGCTGGACTCTTCGGATACCTCTGCGCCTTCGCAATATCCTTACACAACGAATACTTCTCCACCCTGAAACTCAACGTAGGTCCTCTCGGCGCAACAGCAATCCTCAGATTCGTGTTCCCACCATCTGATCGCGAAAAGAGCATGAAATGTGATACGCCGAGTGGTCCTGCCATGGTGGTGTAATCTCGTAACCTGTTCGCTCGTCTTTCTCGCAGTCGACTGGCTGTGTGCGGTTCCATGACGCTGCGTACGTCTTTGACGAGTTGTGTCACTGAAGGACCGACATCGCTGGCACCCATGCGGATGACCATTGATTTGGGAGTGCGGTCGCCAGAGCTTGCCTTGTTGACACCGAGGGCTTTGGCATTTTGAGTTGTGCCAGGAGCTTGAGTGCGTCTCTTCTTGCGTGGGTGCGCCATTGTATCTGGAGGTGTCTGAGTGGAAGCGAGGTTGTTGTTGTTTTCGAAATCAATTGAATTGCGAATCACCCGACTTTTTCCTGCGGCCGGAGCTGACGCCGCGGCTTGCATGTGACGAAGGATCTGAAACAGCTCATCCATGTTTCAGAGTTTGCGCAACATAGGATTGTGTCATACAGGAACGCGCTGCAGCTAAGAATGCATGAGATAAGCCTATCTGGGAAATCTGCAGGTCCCTTTCGGTGTATCGACTATGCAACCTGTGTCTGCCAGACTTGCTGCTTTGGTGCATCATATCTCGGACGAGTAACTTGAAACGAGCAAGTGTTGTTTGTTGTCTGTTTGTTTCTCAGCCTTGTATGACACAGTGTTTTTTCGCTCTTTCATATCACCCTCCCTTAAACGACTCCAACGTCACTGGACTTGAGCTTGCTTTCGAAAGAAATCCTTCACAAACATTCCCTAGACCTTATCATAAATAGTTGCGCTCGTCAACTACGGTTTTGACTCTTCACAAGTGTCCTTCGTGCTTCTTCCAGCATCTCCATCACGCCAAAGTCACATTCATCATGCGTCGAGCTGGTCCTGTCGACTTCAGCAGAGAGGTCAACTTTCAAAATGTAGCTGGAAAGACAGCAATCGTCACCGGAGCAGCTGATGGCATCGGCTTTGGAGTAGCTGAAGCTCTAGCAAAGAATGGGTAAGTCAACACATTCTCGCGAGCTGTGTCAAGTGTGCTGATCATCATTTCAACAGAGCATTCGTGATCATCGCCGACATCAATACAGGACTGGGCAAGAAGCGCGAGATCGAGCTAACTTCTCAAGGACACAAGTGAGTATCATCAAGCTTGTATGTGATACGTAAGCTGACACTTCGATCAGAACTCCATTTGTTCACACCGATGTGACTTCTTGGTCATCACTTCAGAACACATTCAAGACCGCCGTCCACTATTCACCGACTCAATCAATCCAGATCGTTGTGACGAGTGCTGGTCTCCGCGGCGAGAGCGTTCTACCTCACATCTTTCCCAAAGATCTTGTTGACGATGAGGATCTACCTAAGCCACCGACTGCAACGATGGATGTCATGCTCACAGGCTCGTACTACACGACTGTGCTAGCTTTGCACTACTTTGGCAAGTTCCACAAAGCTTCCGAGAGCGCGAAGAAAGTTGCGACAACTACAGCCGATCGCGAAGCTGCTGGCAATAACCAAGCAACTATAACGAATGACAAGGCGATTACCGAAAACGGAGCTGATGGACACAACGCTCAGAACATCAATGTCAATTGCCACGGAGTCAAGGAAGACGAGATTGCTATTCACAACAATAATGGGAATGAAAGTCTTGAGGAGATCCTCGAAGTGGCCAACCCCGGCAACAACAACGTCGATGGAGACGAGCCATTGATCCACAGAGCCAATAGTGTGACTGCCCCCAGCATCTCAAGTGACGACATCAATGCCTACCAATTGGTCTACATCGCTTCACTCTCTTCCTATCGTGGCTTCGCCTCTATGAGCACGTACAATGCAGCCAAGTATGGTGTTCGTGGTCTTTGGAAGTCGATTCGCAATGCTCCGCACGGTACCTATCCATTCGCTTTGCGCACGAACCTTGTTGCTCCGACCATCACACGTACCAACATGACTGCTGATTACTTCGATGCCTTCATAGCAGCTGGGGGTGTTGCCACAGAGGTCAGCGATGTTGTTGATGTCACAATGCGTATGATTTGTGATGAAACAGTTGATGGTAGAGCAGTTTGCGCGCTTCCTGATGGAAAGAGCTTTGATCTTGCAGACGATCCGAGAGGTGGTGATGGTGGTAAGGTTGTGTGGGAAGTTTCGAGGAAGGATGGCTTAGGAGGGAAGAAGATCAAGGCTATGACTGGATACTATGAGTGGTTTCCTGAGGATGAGGAGAAAGTCTAATGCATGGTAATGCTGGGGGAATTGCTGGGAGCCTCGTCGAGATCCTCTTGCGTCCTGCTCTGAGATGCGGCAGGTAGCTCCCGCTTGGAGGAGGCCTTAATGGCAACGCATTGAATTGTTTTGAACTGAAATGAGGTCGGTTGTAGCATGGTTCAACCTATAGCTTAAAAAGTGCTGGCACTCACGGTACTCAAAGATAAGATAAGATCGTTCTCCACATATATTTTCCAAAACCTTTCGTCCTCACAGTCATACCACACTTTCCTCATCCATACCACACCTAGCAATCATGGACAAGACAAAGAGAAAGCGCGCAGATGGTGGCGGAATCACCCACAATGGTGCCGTAAAAAAGCCAAGAACGACACAGTCCGAAGCAGGAAAGAATAAGCCACAATCAGCTCTCGACGCCGCACGACAAAGAGCGGTAGAAAAGAAGAAAGCAGAAGCAGAGAATACAGCGAGACCATCGAAGACGTCAGCAACGAAAATCAATGGCACAAATCCTAGGACGAACCCCCAAATATCGCGGACTGTACCGCAAGAAGACTCGACGGATGGAGAAGAGGATGAGGAAAACAGTGAAGATGAGGACGTCGACAGTGCAGATAAACTGTTAGGTGAAGATGAACCTCCTCTAGATGAACAGGATCCTAGCGTCGAAGAGAAGTCCTTTCAAGATCTAGGTGTAATCGATCCACTTTGCGAAGCATGTGTAAGCATGGGATTCAAAAGACCAACCCCGATTCAAGCTGGAGCAATACCGCCAGCATTAGAAGGAAGAGATATCATTGGTCTTGCCGAGACTGGTTCGGGAAAGACAGCAGCGTTCGCGCTACCTATTCTACAAGCACTAATGGAGACACCTCAATCACACTTTGCCCTCGTCCTTGCGCCCACTCGTGAGCTTGCAGTTCAAATCAAGGATCAATTCGCTGCACTTGGTGCTATCATTGCTGTCAAGACTGCTGTAATTGTTGGAGGTATGGATATGGTCTCTCAGCAGATAGCGTTAGCCAAGAATCCTCACATAATCGTTGCCACACCTGGCCGCCTCCTCGACCATCTTCAAAATACCAAGGGCTTCTCTCTGCGCAAGACCAAATACCTTGTTATGGACGAGGCTGATCGTCTTCTGGATGATGCTGATTTTGCTCGCGAGATGGAGAAGATTCTTGCAGCTATTCCGCGTGAGACTCGCAAGACATATCTCTTCTCTGCCACGATCAGCTCAAAGGTGCAGACTCTGCAACGAGCGTCGCTAAAGAATCCAGTATTGATCTCCACTGTCGACAAAGCATTGGATGGCTCGACGTCAACAAAACTACAGACAGTCCGCAATCTCGTCCAGTCCTTCATGTTCGTGCCACTCAAGTTCAAGAACGAGTGGCTGGTGGCTCTCCTCTCCTCGCCGATACACCGCAATCATACAGCCATTATTTTCATAAGGACTCATCAAGATGTGACACGCGTGACGTACATCCTGCGCGCACTTGGCATACAGGCGATCCCTCTTCATGGTGGTCTCTCCCAAAGTCAGCGACTCAGCTCACTCAACAGATTCAAGCAGAAGATGTCCAACATTCTCGTCGCTACTGATGTTGCCGCTCGTGGTCTCGATGTTCCGTCTGTCGATCTCGTGCTCAATTATGACTTGCCTGATACTGACGCAACATACGTCCATCGTGTCGGACGTACCGCACGTGCTGGCAAGAGCGGTAAAGCTATCTCATTCGTGACGCAGCATGATATCGAGACATGGCTGAGGATCGAGCATGCTCTGGGTAAGAAGATTGACAAGGACGAGAGCTTGAGCAAGAGTGATGTGGCTGTGTTCAGTGAAACAGTGGATGAGGCGAGTGCAGCAGCGAAGAAGCAGATTATGGAAGAAGAAAGGAGGAAGACAGAAGGAAGGGCTAGAAAGAGAGGACCAGCAGGGAGGGGCGGATTTGGAAGAAGAGATGATAGGGACAGAGAGGAGGGTTGATTTGGGCAATATTGACTCTTCACGAACGAGTACGTCCTGAAGAGCGTGCCTTTGTACCTTCGTCAAGTCGCGCAAGGTCATCAATAAGCATCCGCTACAAGACACGACGGCCAGAAAAAGAAACATTATGAAGCGTCACATTGCTGTCGCTGGCATTGGTTCTACACCAAATCAGCCTGAGTCTGCGGCAGTCCAACGACGAGTGTTACGCTCAGGTCTAAGCTACTCGCAATGTGCCACTGGCTGCAGCGCTCGACCGAGTGAATGGGACTTACGGGATATCCCACTGTCGATACGAAAGGAGGACAAAAGGAGAGGTTGTTCAGGTCATCTTTGTCTTTTGGCGACATAGAATGGCAAGCTTAAGCATAGTGAGGACAAGCATATAAAGCTGTAAACGGAGTAATACCATATCCATTCAGATAGAGTCTTTGACTGCACTCTTTTGTTTCGAGGTAGTGATTCAAGTCTCCAGTCGAGATGGACGTCCCCATCACGGCCTAACCTTTTTCCAGCCTTGACTTCAATCATGACATCGAAGTCTTGACGAGCATCGAGAGACGCAATGACGACGATGTAGACGCGCCGAATCATACCTGCGATCCATTCACTCAAAGAGCTCACGCCTGAGATGCTTCAGTGTCGTGAGTGCAGAATGGCCAACCTCGGCGCTAGTCCTGATTGGCCGGCTTGTCATTCAAACACCTCGTAGTTGACCTTCTTTCTTCTTTCTACCCACTGCTATATCGTTCCACGTTTGTGCGACACCACTTAGCCTCACTGCGATCCAGTAGCCACATGCATGGAAGACCGATCACCTTACAGTCCTGCGGAGCAGGCCGCCTACCCCGATCCTGACCCGTCTCAAGTGCCTCCGCAAGGTCCCTTCTACAGTAACCCCAACGAACAGTCCTCAGACATTGCCGAGAAGTTCATTCAAGATGCGGCCAAGTTCGCCTTGCAACCAACTCCTCGTGAACCTTCGCAACAACTCAATGGTGATCAAGACTATGTGCCGCATCCTGACTACGGCGCGGTTGGGTTGCACGACGACATGGAGATGCGCCAGGCCGCGGATCAAGGCCGTTTGGTTCAAGGAATCATGGAGGGAATGAGCATGGAACAGCAGCAAGAAGCTTTTGCGCAACAGAGTGTGGATGCCAATCAGCGAAAGAGAACAAAAGTATCCAGAGCGTGTGACGAATGCAGGAGAAAGAAGATTCGTTGTGATGCAACTGATGTGGACTCTTCTGAGTCGTGTTCGAGTTGCAAAAAGATAGGACAGCAGTGTTTATTCAGCAGACAGCCTCTGAAGAGAGGTCCGAGCAAGGGCTATATCAAGGAGTTGGCAGATAGATTAAAGACATTGGAAAGCCATATGGGTAGTACTCCGCAGCATCAACAGCAACAATCGCAACAAAATTCGCTACACCAGCCTCAACATGAGGATCTCAACACTCCGCAGCCACAGCAGATGGGATACAGAGAGCTGGAGCAGCAGCTGAGGGCAGCCAGCCCGACACATAGTGGTGCAAGAAAACGTACGCACTCAGTAAGCGATGGAAGAGTGATCTCGCCACAGACAGAGGCTACACAAGCCGCCTTATACCCAACAGATCGACCTTGGAGCCCAGAGGTGACAAGACAGGTTCCCATATCATCTCTACTTTCAGTAGAACCTACCCCATCGGCAGGGCCGGGACGGGACGTGGGACAAGCTAGGCACTTGCAACACCAGCACTTTCCATCTAACAACGCTGAGAGGCATGATAATTCCCGGGAACATCGTCAGCAGGTACCAGCTCACCGGCCTGTGCCTGAAGTTAGACAAGATCCATTGTTAACACTGCATTGGGACGAAGAAGTGATTGATGAGTAGGTCTTACTTGTGTTTGCAGGTTGCAGAAAAGATGTGTATCTAACACATGGTAGGTACTACCGCCTTGTGCATGGCACGTTTCCACTTCTAGCACACTCAAAGGCACGTCTGCGGGCACGTCTATTGCAGTGTCCATACACAATGCGCGAGGCGTTTCTTACTGCCCTAGATGCATTTGTTCGCTCATCACCCTCGACTAGACTTGCACCGAGTCCTGATGTACGCCGGCACACTCGAAAAGCAGCAGAACTGATAGCACATTCTCAGTATGATAACCCAGCAACAAGGAATTCCTCCGTTCATCTCGTATACATTCAGGCGCTCATTCTTATGGCGCTCGAATCAGACAACCACGGCCCGGCGACCATGCGTGGGCAAGTCGGTCCACCACGAGCGGAGTGGTTAGGAAGAGCTATTGGAATGGCCGCACATTTGAGACTAAATATACCGCGGTCGAGAGATCGATTCACCCAAGAAGACGCGGATGCTGATGACAAGCTTGGGAGGCGCATTTGGTGGATTCTCTTCATCTTGGACAGATGGCATGCTTCGAGTACATCATGTTTGCAACAGCTTGCAGATGCCAGTTCATCGCTTTTGCCCGAAGATCAAATATTACTCGGCGAATCAACCTATCACCTTGCACGTAAGTAGTGGACATGACACGCTAAAGAACACGTCAGCTGAACATAATGCAGGACTTTCTTTCATCCTTGGCCACGTCTGTCAGATAATGCAACAGCCATTATCCTTGATGTCAGCCGGCAATTCAGCTGCTCCCATAATCTCGACAACAATATTAGGCGAAATTGACAGGTTTAGAGAGTCTGTGGAATCCATGCTGCTCGGCAATCCAAATCTGGTTCACCTCTGCTATTGGCATGTTCGACTTTTAGTACTTCGACTGACATCTTCGACGACACCACAAGACCTAGTAGAGCCGGCAGCACGTATGGCGAATATCTTGAACAGTGCGCACACAATGATTACACCGTTAAATCATCATTTCGCAGCATTGGCAGCCATGACATTGTGCGAACTCCATGAGTTTGAAGAGACAAGAACTAGAGCAGATGATGGCATCAAGGATTTGATGGAGGCGCTAGGGAGTAATAGAGGTTTGATGTCGAAAGAGAATGGCACAGGTTGGGATTCGGCTATTAGTCAATTGTTGAAGGACAAATTTGGACAGTTAGCTGGAACTGGTGCACTTGTGGCTGTCAATAGACCGACGGATCATAGGGCGAGTGCGGACTCTGCGCCAATAGACAGGATTCAGGATGTCATACGGTATGGTTATCTTGCTGCATTGGTCGGGGAGGAAGGCACTGTTTCGACGTCGGGACATCAGCAGTGAGAGCGGAATTTGGCAGAACGGCAAGCGGTCCCTATATGAATCACTGTGTATACGATATATCTTAGAGAGTCAGCTCGGAACGAATAGTACTTTTGTAAATTGTTTCTTATGATACCCTAAGCTTACCCATGTAACCCGTCACGTGCGGTCGACTTGAACCCTTGAGTTTCACTCTTGTTTCGGATTCTGCTCCATAAGGTACGGTTCTGTTCAGTTTCACACGACAACTTCCGAGCTCTGCGGGCAGAGCTTCTCAGGATGTCTGTCGACGAGACAGCTACCATACAGAACATAACCTCGTCATTGCGCGACACTCTCGAAAAAGCCGGCACAATAAACACAGCAGACACGATCGGACCTCCTCTCTCCATCACATCTTTCGAAGGTGACCTGCGCAGGCTAGAACGCATCCTCGTAACTCCCGAGGACAGTGTATCTAAAGATTCGCGCTTTGGAGTGTTCGAGTATGCTGCCCGCTCCATATTTCATTCACTAGTAGCCACGTACCTAGACGATGGCTTCTTCAACTCTCTTTGCGACTTCTTCGACTTACTACAACTTTGTGCCGACCATGCTATCTGTGAAGCTACCTTGCCACTACTCCTAATTGAGGAGCTTCTTGACGGACAGACCATTGATGGCTGTCGTCGTGTCTTTGACTATTTGGATTCAAGACGCGAGCGCTTAGTTCCACAGGGCTTTAGTCAAGGTATAAAGCTGGTCGTGTTGAGGACTTGCAATGAGCTGCTGAGGAGATTAAGCAGAGCGGAGGATGCAGTGTTTTGTGGAAGGGTGTTCCTGTTTCTGTTTCAGAGCTTTCCTTTGGGAGATAAGAGTGCGGTTAATCTGCGAGGAGAGTTTCATACGGAGAACGTAACAGTATTCGATGAGATGGTTGGCAAAAGTAAACAAGCAAGTGATAAGATGGATGTAGACGCAGAGGTGGTGAAGCAGGAGGTACAAGAAGCCAAAGCACCACCAACTGGTCCTGCTGCGGATATGAAGACAAATGTGTCAAGCTCGGTGCCGGCAACACCAGCAAAGATTGCACAAGACAGCAAAGAAACCGAGCCAGAAATGGATATGGATACACTTTACACAGCGTTCTGGTCATTGCAGCGCCTCTTCTCCGACCCACGCCTAGCATTTGCCGACGCAGAATTAGACACCTTCAAGAAAGGCCTTGAAGCAACACTGAAGAAGTTCAAATCCGTCCATAAGATCCTCCAAACCCGTGGTACCCCACGCGCACCTCACGAACAGCAACAACGCAACAATCTCAAACGCAAACGTTCTTCTTCCGCAGCTCAAGACGAATTCGCAAGCAATTTCAACCCCAAATACCTCACCAACCGCGATCTCTTCGACCTCGAAATCAGCGACCTCACCTTCCAACGCCACATCCTCGTGCAGGCACTCATCTTCCTCGACTTCCTCCTCGCACTGACGCCACAAGCTAAGAAGCGGCTCGCGAAGTTGAAGGTTCAGAAAGCTCTATCATATGACTATACGTTGAGCTCGGAAAACACAGAATGGGCTGTCAAGATTCGGGGCGCGATTGCAGATTATCTCCAAGAAGGACCTGACGGTAAATACTACTATCGCATGATTGACAACGTGCTCTCGCGCGACCGAAACTGGGTGAGGTGGAAAGTAGAGTCGTGTCCGCCCATCTCCTTACCTCCGCTAGACACGAAAGAATACTTGAATGCGAAGAAAGGCGCAAAGAACTTCTGCAAGCCACGCCGGATCAGAGCATCAGTATTAGGTGCGATGGACATGAGTTTTATTAGTGATACGGGGAACAACGAAGACGGATTGGCTAAGCTGAGAGCGAACGTAAAGCTTGCTCCGGCTGATGTTAAGCAGTATATAAGTGCGGCTAAGGAAGTCGATCTGGATATGGAGATGGCGAAGAAGGAAGATAAGCCGGAATTGATTGAGAAGCGCGCAAGTAATACGTGGAGGGTGTTGAGAGTTACGGCGAAGAATCGGTTGAGCTTGTTTGATGAGGTGGATGAGAGTGGAGATTTGGATTTGTTGGATGAGGAGAAAATGGCTGCAAAGAAAATGGAAGAGGAGGAAGCTGCTGCGAAGGCTGAGGCTGAAGCGAGAGAAGCGAGCGAAGCGAAAGAAGCGGAGATCGAAGCACAGAGCATTGAGGAAGCCGTGATGAAGGAGGATGCAGAGGTTGATCAGCAACATGATGGAAATTCCACAGCTGAAGAAACACCGACTACGTTCTCGAATGACCAACAAAACATCGACGAACGACCAACTGCGGACGAACGACCAGGAGGAGATACAGAGCAACTTGTTACATCACATGTTGTTCCTCCCGTGGTGGAAGTGGATGGTAATTTCGCTGCGCAGATCTTGGATATCCCTGAAGGTGGAGGAATGGCTGATGTGCTCTCGCCTGGAGAAGAAGATGGCGGTGTGTCTCTGGCTGAGGAGACAACGATAGAGAAGGAAGGCGAGGATGTTAATATGGTTGTATGAGAATGTATGCAGTATTCATAGTGTGTTTCATTGGAAATTCTACATCAGCACCATGCGTAGTGCCTGCAGTACAACCGCAGAAGACTTGCCCCTGCATACCATTACATACCTGTGCGATCTCAATGCCAGAGCTGTAATATGATAGATCAAATGCTACTGTGACTTCGCTGCTACAATCAATCAATGGATGCCAGAGACAAAAACCTCGGTCGAACTTGCTCCACACGACCGCACCCCTCAATTGCCCCGCAGCTGTCTGTATACATCAACATTCAATACTCTCCTCAATCAACTCACAAACACAACACCTCTCACCTCTTGGCCACCTATCAACGCCACATCCTCATCCCAACCCATCCCAACCCACCCCAGCACCGCCTCCCAAAATGCCAGCCCAAGTAACCGTAATCTACCCCTCCACCAAATCTTCAACCTTCGACATGGACTACTACCTCTCCACACACATGCCTCTCGTCCAAAAGCTCTGGGGCCCACACGGTCTAAAGAACTGGACTGTCTTAAAATTCAATGCCGACGCGCCTTACAGCGTCCAAGCGACACTGTTTTGGGATTCGATGGGGGATTTTGAAAAGGCTGGGAAGACCGAAGAGGCAGGGAAGATTATGGGCGATATTCCCAATTTTTCGAGTGAGCAGCCTACGTTGATGCCCGGGGAGGTTGTGGGTAGTCAGTGAGGTGGTGTGTGTGAGGAGGGAGGGGGGAGGTGGAGGGAGGAGGGGTTTGGGAAGGGGAGGGGAGGGATGATTGTTGGGCTGGGTTTGGTTACGCATTGTATATGTAAAGGGATCGGTGGCACTTTTGCTGAAATAAGTGAGAGGAAGGGGCGATGATGGATGGAGAGTATACAACAGATGCTTGGATATGAACATGCGAATTTGTCTACTGTTTTAAAATGGAATTTGATCAATTGTCTGCTGTCGTCTCCTCTATTCAACTGCCTCTCTGGTCCTCGTTCGATATCTGTCCATCGGCACCTCACTACTAGTTTTCCACCCCTTCCATCGACTTGTGTATGACACTATCTACAACACCTCGCGCACTCCCTTAGCGTTGTAATCCTAGCAAAAGCAGCGTGCGTGGCGACTGGTCAGCTAGTCCTGCTTCATACTTCTACTACGCAGGTGCATTCGTTATGCCGCCTGATCTGGAGCAAAAACTTGAGTATGCTCGATTGACCATGTGTGCTCGATGTGAGGCCGTGGCACAATCGTGCATGTCTCGCACGGGTTTCAAAGTGGTAAGAGTGTCTTCAATATAGTAAGCGTCACCTTCCGAGCATAGCCTGGCTCGGGTCCTGGTTGAATCGTGTAAGGAGCTTGGAAACATGCTGTCTCTCTCCATCTCCATCTCTATCATGCTGAAGACAAAGGACTTGATATTGCCAAACATGGAGAGCAATGATCGTGCACATTCCGCTGTCCTCCATCAACACATAAGTTGCAGAATTTCAGAACAGTCAATTCAAAGTGATTGACCAATCCTCAGCACATAGCACTCCTCCCAGAGCAAGAGTCAAACGAGTTAGACAAATACAAATCCTCCCATGCTTCGGTAAGCTCAGCATCACCGAAGTCGAGGTCATCATCCGATAAATGCATGGAATTGGTGGCCGATGCTGATGAGTAGGAAGATGATCGCTCGTGTGATTGTGAGATGCTTGGACGATGCTGCAGTGGTGGACGCGTTGTGATGAATGTGAGTGAGGTTGAGGGTGAAAGGGTTGGTGGTGGTGAAGGTGATGCGGAGATGGTTGATGGCATTGTGTGATTTGATGTGGTTGTGCTGATGGATAAGATTGTATGACGAGGAGGGCGAAGTGGTGTTTGATTGTCTTGCGTTGCTGTTTGTTGCTGCTGCAAAGATGACAAGACCAGTCCAAATTTCTAGCAAAATAATGACCTGTTGAGTATTGATATCACTCTCGACGCGCTGCTAACAATTGCGATCTACAAAACAATAGCTTCGCGTGAGACAGCAATAAAGTCACTTTCGTATGTCTGGTATTATGATCATGTGGATGATAGATAGCAAGTAATCATTGTCAATCTAACGAAGCAAACAGACAGACGGTACTGATAACACACATGCGTGCTTACATCACTCATCACCATCACCTCGGATTCGGCGGCAACGCAAATACATTTGGACAAACGATCGTGATCTTGTGACGCCTGCCTTTCTTGTTTCTGATCCGTGATCGCATCGACAAAATCATTGAATTGCCATGTCTACTGCTCAGCCACAGGCCACGGGTGTCTTGCCAGCCATGGATTTCGTTGTCGTAAAGTGACTTCCCGCATCTACCCCTCACTTTGTTCTTCCCCTCTTCTTGTCTTGTTCTTGTTCTTGTTGTCAAAGTTACATCGAACAGATCGGCGATCTAAAGAGATCATATAATCGACTGGAGTTTCCCCACAAAAGATCCGAACTCGGACGTATCAAGTCACGTGGCAGGCAGGCCTACAATCTAGATCCACCTTCCATCTTGCTCGTCTTGAGTTTCACCATCGCTTGCTGGCCGGCAACAAGAAACATCACAGCACAGCCATCAGATGGCGCCCTGAGAGATCCTGAAGTCTCGCGAGGTGAGGCGCAGTTCTAGACGACTGGTGCTTGTAACATGTCACTATCTATCCACAAGATCTGTTGACAACCTTGGAAGTCTCGACTATGTCGTCTTAAGTTCATCATCGCTGAATATTCATGTTGCGACGCCGCCTCGAATGCCTAAAGGCGTAAAGGCGTACTTCTAGACATTTGCCAGCCTGGAATTGTATTATTCACATATCCGAAAGACCTGCTCGCAGTTTCGACCAAACAATGTGTCCGCAGCGCGGTGGATTGAGGCGTGAGTATGTTACTGTTCTCCCGAAATGATCTGATCGAGGCGTCACGAGATGGCTTCGTGCTGCGCTGTGTAAGACAAAGCGTATCTGCGAGCTTATGCATATCGCGAATCAAGCCAGGCAGACAAGCAAGCCACGTCCATGACTTTGCTCACTTGCTGCGCTAGTCTAGATCTCCCATGCTACGATTGAGGCGTTAGTATCTTACTGTTCTACTGAAATGATCTGATCAAGGCGTCACGAGATGGCTTGAAGATGTGCTGTGCTGTCCACGAGGTTATGCATCTCGCAGATCAAGCTAGGCAGACATGCAAGCCACGTTCCTAGCTGTGTTCATTACTACGCCAGTCTAGGGATCTCGTCGTACAGGTCCTCAGCCATGATATTCACAGACGAGGCCGCGGAGCAGAGCAGCTGATGAAAAAGAGCACAGTCGTTACCTACCAGACCAGAGAGTGTAGATGAGGTAACAGGCTACCAGCAGCCTCAATGAGCAAGATCATTGTAATTTGATCATTCTCGTAGCACGCGCACTAGTGAACGAATGCGGAAAATGCTCAATCAAATCACCCACAATCTTCGCTCGCTCATTCATACGCTTGCTTGTTGTCATTCTCAAGGTCTGGTCTACCCAAATTTCCCTCATTACCTCAGGCACAAATCTAATCTTGACGCCTCCCTCACTGCCCTGCCTCTATCGTAAATTTGGTAACTTGGTCAAGAGCTGGCAGATGACACTTTGACAAGAAGCGTGTGCTGTAAATGAGCTCGCATGGTGTAGCTGCGTCTAGACCTTTTCTTAACAAGCGCGCCAGGCAGTCCTCCAGCAACTACCCAAACCCAGATTCTCATCGTTGCCTCAGCCAGAGACAGATCTAACTTCCACGCCTCCTTACCGTCCTGCCTGCTTCCATCGTAGAATTAGTCACTCGTGAGCCGATACACAACGCAATGACAACAAGCGCGTGCACAAAATGAGCTCGCGTGGTGCGGCTGCGTTCTAGACTCTACACTCTTGAACTCGATGACCGGCTAGATCTCGGGGAGTTTTTGAAAGCAATGAATGGCATGATGGCTGAACTGAAACTATGGCGGCCGCTTGCCCGACGGAGGCTTGTCATATTGATGTGGCATTGCAAGTAGAGAGAGTTGAATGTTGTGTGGTTTAGAAAGTGCAAAGTTTGTATGCATTATAGTGAGGTCACGTGATTTGGTTGCTGTGCAGAAGGACTTGTATCGTTCTTTTGGTTGAAGAGTGAACATTTGGAGCCATCGAGTCAACAGAGAAAGACTACTCGTCCTGTCCATCTGTCTCCCGTAACCTCTCATCACAACGCTACCCTATTCAGTATCTCGTATTCTGTCCCCCTTCCCAACCACCTCTGTCGCATATGCCAAAGCACGCAATTCTTGTCAATAAAGAACATTCCTTCAATCTCATCGTGTTCTAGCGTCAGGTACGAGCAATGTGACCAGGATATGTTGACACCCAATGATCGAACCATCACGACGCAACAATAAACTCATCTCCGTTGTGACAATATACCAGAACGAGGGGTTAGGAACGAGCCCGTTGAAGGATTGATTGATCGAAGACGACGAAGGTAGCACCTTTTTCACGAGCACGAACGAGGCATAGTATGTGCTTGTGAACCCGTAGAAGAGGTCAGGTACAAGCTTGCTTCTGCTCTTCTAAGCACGGTTGATATGACGATCTCCTTTCGTTTTGGAGTATTACTTCATAGACCATGGATGTTGTAGCGATAGCTTCAGGTACGAGGGAATAAGCTTAAGATTAAGCTTAATGCCTCGGTGAATGCGAAGCGAAGGGACGACGGTTGATGTGCTTCCTCTCCTTCTTTCTGCATTCTTCTGACATGGAACGGTATGAGACGGCCGTAGTCGTATGTTCTATGCTGTTCTGTGTATGGTATGGCTTATTTTGCTTTCGTATGGTGTGTTTTGTGCTTGATTGTTTTTGAGCTCGGATCTGCGAATTGTGTCCTTGTCGAGTTCGCTTATTGAGAAATGCTTGGATTCATTACATGACTGCTCGTGCTAATACTTGTTCTCTTTCGTGAGCTTGGATGAATTGTTGGATCTATCTTCCCGAAGCGGCCGATAATGATACATTCGTATGTGCTCAGCCATACATGGTAGCAGCTTTGAAGCATATGCAGATCAGTCCAAGCTCGTGTGGTATCGCAGTGTCTATGCTTTCGATTACGACAATATCTGAGAATCATCCTTGGGTTTGGCAACAGAATGCAGTTGATGAGTCTGCTTGCGCCCACGGTCTCCTGTCCACTCGGTGATAATGTTTATGCACATGTCATGACCCGTACCAGAGCGTATACGTATGGTCGGACAGTGCATATTGAAGTTTGAGGGCACGGCACAGCTCATTGGATGACCAGCATGACCAGAGCGCCAACCATACCTACACTGGCTATTTCAGCACCAAGTTTGGATGCCGCTCCAGCATAAGGTTTGAGACTTGTAGTAGATGCCGGTTCAGATGTACTCGTAGATGTCTGCAGTTGCGTGGTTGTTGTCACAGCAGAAGCAGAGGCAGACGTAGAAGCGCCTGTAGAGGTAGTATTCGTGATCGTAGATAAGACAACGCCAGACGTCATCGAGGAATACTTTCCAGGCCCTCCTTGGATTCCACTTGGTCCGAGTAGCGTCGGTACATCAGTGGTTGTGCTTGCTGTATTAGACGTGACGGTGGTCTTAGCACTTTTCGTCTTTGAAATCGTTTCTGAATCGGATGTGGATGGCTGGGCGGTCACGCCGAGGATGGTGGATATATCTGTGGCGGTAGCGGTACCAGTAGTAGACACTCGACCAGTCACCCCGAGGACGGTGGCTATATCCGTAGGAGCAATGAGGATGGCAGTAGTAGTAGTAGATGCAGTACTCCTCTCTGGTGGCCCGCCATGTATACCACTTGGTCCGGGAAGAGAAGGCAGATCAGATGTTATTGAAGACTGTGCGGAGATCAGTGTGGTGAAAATGGATATCGCCAAGATAGTGGTGGTGAAAGGGCTGAGCATGATGTGTTTGAAGTGTCTTTCGTGTTGGTGGTACAAAGTTTGTGTTACAGGATAGTGTTGCAAAGTCTATTCTTTTCAAGCTCGTTGGTTTTTAAGGTGAATGGTCTTTCATGAAAGAGAAGTTGTATGTTGTTAATGTACGTAGATAGCCTCGGGCGTTGCAATTCGAGCTACCGGATCAGGCAGCTGTGAGTGAGATGCACACTGGATTGATTGGAATTCTCTAACAGGTGGCTGTTTCAGGGAGCTGACGAGTCACTTCCCTCACTCAGGGGCACTTTGAAACACTAGTACGGTGGCGAATCGTCAGCTCGTCAAAGCTTCACGACCAATCGCCAAAAGTCGCGACAGCTGTCCTTCGGCTCACAGACCGTCGACTCCTCGCTCAGCTGCACATCAGACTCCACAAGCCATGTCATATGGAAAAGGTGGTTCTAGACTAGACAAGCTTACGCACGTTGGAGATTGCCACTCTTTTCCGGCTGAAGCTGCTAAATAAAGCTAGGTTGGTTTGTTAGGGTATTGATTATCAGATCGAAAATCCACCTCTGTTAGTTTGAGCAAGTCACGCGGACAGGTTGTCGGAAGAGCTAGCGGTTTAGAAGTGTGTTGATCAGTGGTGATGGCGCTGGGTAGCTAGCTGAGATGAGCAGGAGACTTCAGCTTGCCAACCCAACCCCTTCCCCTGATGACTATCTCCTGTCGATGGTCATGGCATTTCTTGTCGTCGTCGCTTTCCCATGATCGACAAGGTGTGTAAAGCAGCGAAATTTGCCATGCAGAGTTATCGATAAACATTGTCATGTTTCGGAATGCGAGAACGACGAAGAAGGGGCATGAACAATTGTGATGGATTTATGACGATCTAGCGGAGATATTCAACCATGTTGTCGCCGAAACTTGCATACCTGAACGAACCACTACGTATATCACGTTCAGGCTGAGCTCAGCTTGATCGAACGATCAAGTGCATAAAAGATCTTGTAGCTTGGAGATCTGCTTCATGGCATTTTTGCTTTCGCATATAGATCTGCATGGAGATTTTGGGCGAAGCGAGTGCGTACGTATTCGCGATGTCTACATCCAAGTTTCATAGCGAGGTAACACGGTTTCAGGAAAGTGCCAAGTGTGTGCTACTTGGGACTTTGTGTCATCAAGCATGATTAGCAAAGCAGGACTATCCCCCCCAACCAATAAGAATTAAGCAGAAATTTTATGCTCAGCCTTGTCAAATCAAGGATTAAATCGATAAAGTCTAGCCAGATGCAAAAAACGCCAGGCTGTACCTTTGCATAATACACCAGTGTGCTGATCAGCTAAGAAGAATCGGCCGGTGATGATGAGAAAATCACCAACACACTAAACCATTCGAGGCGCAGTCACATAAACTTCCTGTTTCCTAAAAGGGTACCACCAAGAAATGTAATAGACTAAGCAATGCTTGGGAGTGGAGGCAGCCAACCAGAGGACAGGACAGTATTGTGATTCACAGACGAAGGAGATATGCTGACACAAGCCACACCACCCGTCGTACAGAAACACTGCCATCTTTGTTGGCCTCGTGCTCTTCGTGCGACGTGTCTTCTTGTAACCGAATAACCTTGTTTGTGTCACACCCAGCGGCTAGCTGAAACGGTGAAAAACGACGAAACAAAAGTACCGTCCCATACCTCTCCCGCTCCTGCTTGACTGATGCCGCGTATTCTGCTCAAACGGCCAGTTGCATTTCAGTCATGTCAGATATGCTCCTTGCTTCGCATGGCAATGGGACGACTCTATTCCTGCGCCTCCACTGAAAATGATACCATCGTTTCCATCAAAATCCAGCAAGCGGGTTCATGGTATGTGGCGTCGATGAGAATAATGCGACTCGTAAGCTTTGAATTGACAATCGTATGGCTGTGCAGGCGTTGACTCTGGACTGTTCTAGTAGGCGCCAGAGATCGAACTATGTGTGATTAATGTCCTGAAAATAGAGTGCTGGTTGATGGCCAAAAGAACAGGTCATTCAGTTCAGCCCAAGGTACGGAGGTACGAGGTGGTAGGCTAAGGTTGAAACTCCTATGTCGATGCCTGCCGTTGATACAAGCACAAGAGTCACTCGGATCATTATTGTGATGGAAACAACCGCCCAGTGCTTCCATAACTTCTTGGTTCGTCGCATCGCATCGCCTCGTTTGATTTGATTGATCCTTCTCTACGACTCCACTCCACATAACTGCCCCGTCCTGAGCATCAAACAGCGCCAACCTTGGCTAGCGCCCTCGTGCAGTCGTAACGCGCATTTTTGTGATCTGCGGGTCCTGCATGCAGACAGATTCGCATCGATCTCTTTTGCAGCCTACAACAAGCCCCGTTGTCCGCCCCACTTTTGCTTCACTTTCTTTGCAATCCTTCTATATCAAAACTCCTTCCACCACCACCACCACTTTGCTGTTTGGTCATCACCACTATACCACCACTCTTTCTCCCATCAACCTCATACACGACTCCTCCTTCTCTTCTTGCAGTCCTTTCATTACGATCAAAGAGTTTAATAATAAATCAGACGAGTCTCTTTCATTTTCAGGCACTCTTCTTCACCACCAACCATCACGTCACTGGTATTTACTTGCACGAGAAATACTCCTTGCCATCTGAGCATGCAAGAGTAATTCGTTGATTTAAAAAACATCTTCTTCTCTTCGACAACTTGTCGTCTACCTTACTGGCCCATTAAGTTGCTGTGCTGGTATTTGTGAATACTTGTTTGTCTTTTAATTAGAACAAGTCTTGGCACTTTCTTATATCACGACACAACCACACAACGCGGCTATGATCACACCACCAGCTTCTCCGGTCCTTTGTGGCAAGGCGATTCTACTACCAGAAGATCGTCTGAACTACCTGTTAGCAGACAGATATCATCTCACGACCATCATCGGACGAGGAGCATATGGCGTTGTCTACACTGCTGTCGATATACTGACAAGCATTCCTTATGCAATCAAGGCACTCCCAACACAAGGCCTCGACCGACGGCAACAAAAGTTCCAAGCAAGGGAAATTCAACTTCACTGCGCCGCCTCAGCACATCCCAACGTTGTCACGATGCACCAGATCATCGAGGAAGTCGATTGCATATATGTCATCCTGGAGTACTGCCCGGAAGGCGACCTTTTCACCAACATTACCGAACGTGGCAACTACATCGGCCAGGACTACGCCGCACGCAGAATCTTCTTGCAACTCATCGACGCAGTAGACTACTGCCACAGCCAGAACATTTACCACCGCGACCTAAAGCCTGAGAACATCTTGGTAACCGATGCTGGCATGACAGTCAAGCTCGCCGACTTTGGTCTTGCCACCACCGACCCTCTCACTTCGGATTATGGATGTGGCTCAACCTTTTACATGTCACCCGAATGCCAAACAGTCTCACCAAAACCATTCTCCTGCTATGCCGCCGCACCCAATGACGTATGGGCTCTTGGTGTCATCCTTGTCAACCTCACCTGCGGCCGTAACCCATGGAAGAAGGCTTCCCTGGACGACTCCACCTTTGCAGCTTACTGCCGCGACGCCAACTTCCTCAAGACTATCCTCCCAATCACCGACGAGTTCCACTACATCCTCCGCAGCATCTTCGAGCTTGACCCTCGCAAGCGTGTCACCCTCCCTCAACTCAGAGAATGGATCTACACTTGCTCACACCTCACCACCACCAACCTGCCCACATCGCAGCAGACCCTTCCCTCACCACCACCATGCGATTACCAATACGTAATACCTCAATACCAAGATCAGTACGAGTACGACTACTACTCCACCTCACCCTCCTCCACCGCCAACTCCTCTCAGGACTCTTGCACTACTGAAGCGACTACTGTGATGACAACCCCAGCAGCACCCGTCGCTACTGCCGCAGTCCAAACAGCCCAACGGTCAGCAACTGCACAAAATTGCGGCGCATGGTTTTCCTCCAGCCTCAACAGTATCAATAGCCTCATACCAGCATTCGATCTGGCACAAAAACACATGAATGTGCAGCCACTCTTTGGAGCTCGTCTGCCATTTTAGAGAAAGAGAAAGGGAGAAGATACACTTTTAATGTTTGTTACGAAATGAAAGAATGAAAAGACAGATTGTATATTTGGGAAAATGGAGTTCTATGATGAGCAATTAGAAGAACAAAGTGCGCCCTGGTGGCGCATATGGGTTGTTATAGTCACGAATGTTATGAATATGAAGGATTGCATGGGAATAGAGCATTGCGATGTTTGAGCAAAACCAAAACGAGCTTGTATATTAGTGTATTATAGAATCGAGTCTACTAGGTAGTAGTAGTGCTGCTTGCAAGCACAGAATGAAGAATTCAGCGATGCTCATTGAGCACGAAGACACATCTCACTTTCGCTTCTGGGCCTTGTTGTTTACCTTGATGGTCGCCTGATCTTGTTTTGTTCTGCTGCAACACATCGTGCTCACTTATGGGAGGAGTTCGGCGTCAATATTGCCATCACGATCAGCTTCAAACATCAGCTTCCTTCAACATCAGCTTCAGCTTCAATAAGCCATCAATCACATTCGGCATTCATGCTATTTCCCTTTACCATAAAATCCTTCAGCTCAGCTCCGCCAAATAGGAGAAGCCTAGCTCAAAAACATCCCAGTCAGCTCAGCTCCGCCGCCAAATAGGAGAAGGAGGAATATCGAGCTAGCTCCTTCTCGATGTTCGGTGCTTCACACTTGTGACATACAGCAACAAGCGGTATGGGACGATGGGCAGAGCATCCTACGCTTAGTAAAGAAACAAGTGTAAGTCTACCATGACTCTCATCCTCTTCCCCTCACGTCGCGACGCGAGAAAAGAGAAAAGACGCGAAGATGCTGATCATACTAGAAGCACTTTAACCTTTTTCTATCATGATGATCTTTCCGCCTCGTAACTTGTACTTTCACATACAGCTAGAAGCTAGAGTCAAGAACGTTCAAGCTAACAACGAACGGCATGGCATGATGTAGTCATTCTGTCCCGTCCTATCTCTCCTCCCTCCATACTGTGCCGTACTGCCCACGCTGTCGCTGATATCCTTCTGCCCCGTATGCAGCATGATGATGGCGGTGCAAAGTGCATGCATCAGAGCGGCACGGCCAACGGACGGCGGCGACATAACGCAAAGCGTGAGACTGGATCTTTGGCTGAAAGACGGCCTGTCAGCTAGAAAGGTACATCTCACGTAGTACTACTCCGAGTATCCAGTAGTGTGGACAAGCGGAGTCTAGCTCCAGGATTGTGCGTGCCGGCACGCGTTCACTAGGTACGTAGCTACATCGATACTTTGCTGTCATACCGATACAACCTCGGAGGAAGTAGCATAGCGCTAGGCTGATGGTTGGCTGATGGACATGTTTCCGTTGTAAGGTTTTGCTTTCGGTTGTAGGATCTTGCTTTTGGCCCGTGCTTCTTCCGTGCGGTTAAGCATAGTAGTGACAACAATGCTACTGTCTGCTACTGTCGGCGACTTGGTCATTCCCCTTGTCCTCCCCTATCCATCACAGGCACAAGGAGCACAAGGCATGTGCTCTACGCGTCAGCCGATAAACACCAGGCTTAGGCTAGAGTCCCACACACCCTGACAAATCGCAAAGTCAAAATGGCGACATTCAAGACTAGTCAAGAAGACAAGAAAAGAGAAACCATGATTTCCGAAACTCGATGGTCGTTGCAAATCGCACGCATCGAAGATGTGGAGAGGGGAAAGGAGAAAAGCATAGACGTCACTCAAGGCTTCTTCCGCAGCTTTTAGTCCCAACGGTTTCATGCTAGTGGAACTTGGCTTTTGTCTAGAGAGCTAGACCTAGTGGACGTCGACGTGCAGATGTCGGTGCGGCGTGTCGATGTCTTACCAGAACCGAGGAAATACAAGGGCTAATGCAGCCCTTCTTCCGCTGCTAAGTTGCTTCTAGTCAAACTCTACTTTAGCTGCGTCGACCACGCGACTAGCCTGAGGTAGCCATTCTATCGGTTGTTCCCACAATGCTAGTACCGCATCGATGAACTCATGCAGCAGCACTACACACTACACATAGTTCTCAAGTATCTGATATGGTTTCTCCGATAGTAAGAGGAAAACGGACTAGCATCACTAGCACTACTCGTCCCTCTCGCATTCGCCCAGCTATTCTCTTTGCGTCAGCTAGCCTGCTTCATACGCCATCTTGGCGATCATGGTTACAAGCTCGTTTCAGGTCGTTGATCGATGCCGATCTTCTCCTGTTTTTATGCACGGAAAAGGCCTCGCGCTGGGCAAGGCTGATCTGCGACGGCTTCTCTATTGGAATGTCACTGCTTTTAATCGTGGGGCGGCAGCAGTATTTCTCTACTGATTGTCATAACTCGAAGCCTATGGCGTCGAGCGTGGAAGACTGGCTCCCAGCCTGCAATGAGAGAAGAGCTCTTGCTCGATTTTTTGCTGAGCGGCGTTGAGACGCGCTTGCGGGCGTGTGCTTTAATGTATGATGGGTCTTGCTGCTTGAGCGGTAACGAGGTAAACTGTAGAGGGAGCGAATGTGGTGGAAAGTCAGAAGTAAGGCGAGGAGAATGTGTAAGAGTGACTGTGAGGCGTGGCTTCGCTGAGGGCGTTTCGTAGGATGTTACTGCAGGACTCATGCGGAGACTGACTGACAGTGAGATGTTGTTCTCGGAGTTCTTCAAGATGCTTTCGGATCTTGTACCTCTGCATCCTTCTGTTCACATACTACATTATCCTGTCCAAGCAAGGTCACAACAAGGGATTAGCAATGGCCAGGCATATGAAGACGAGATACTTGACGACGAAACACATGCTCGCATACACGCAGCGGTCTGACTTGACATCTCCATCTTTCTGCTTTGATCCAATGAAATAGCACATAGCGACGGAGCAGAACCTGTCTGCACCACACCGGCGTGCTACATATGTTCTTGCGACCATGTCTCTTCTGAGACGGCGGACTAGCAAAATAATCACATTGACGCGGTGGAATATCCCACTCGACGAGCAGAACACCCATCCGGCCATAACACTACTCCGTACATCGTACATGTCCCTCGTGATTATTCGAGAACGTTAGAAGCAAAAGAATCACTCAGTAGTTCTGCGACATGCAAGCACACAACAAACCAGCACCACAGGTCAAAGCAAAGCAAAAAGAACAGAACATACAGCAACTGAAATTCGCATGTGGTCACCCACCATACACGCAGTCGATCTGTGGCTTAAATAGGGCAGAGCGAACGGGATGCCTTGTTCTCCACAGTCTATGGCCGTATGTGCTTAACATTGTGTTTTGATGTCTTATGAACTAAGGTAATAATGGGTTTCTAAAACCAAGCTGAGACAGGGCAGTGTCGATCATTTTGGTGCCAAGACTTTCCTAACACAGCGCACGACACTTCATATTGTCTCGTACACTTTCAATAATAGTTTCGACACTCATCACAGCGTTGCATCGAAGCGTTTGATTTCAGTCTTACGTCGTGCAGGCATTAGTATGATACGAGCCATCTATAGTGCTCGTTGTGAGGTCTCAGCTCTAAAGAGGAGTTGTGACGCGTGTTGTTGTTCGCTCTCTCCTTCCCCAAACGCAACAAGCGGCTGTACTTGCTTGTCTCACTTCTCCCAAATGAAATGTCAATAAGCCTATACAAGATCAACTTGGAAAACATTCTGACTTCCTTCGATTATCATATGTGTACGCCGTGGCTCATCTTTACAGTTTCTCAATAAACTTGCTTAACATTTTGTGCGGTGCAGCTTCATGCGACGCAACCATTGAACATAGGCTACTGATGCCGTGAGGTATTCGTCCCCCCACTGCTTGTCTGAACATGTCCTTCAAGTACGTGTTCAATCTGCGCTGGCATTCGACTGCAGATGTCACAAGCGATCTTCCCACACAATCTCTAGACAGTGATGAAGATGAGGTATTCCCCTATTGGGGCGTCAGTATTGATCTTCCCGAGCGAGTTGTCCAAGACCCGAAGATTGCAGAGGTCAACCTATCTGTCGAATCGACCGGATACTTCTCCACGCCGTTCAGGACGGGAGTGAAGGCAGCGCTGGTGGTAGCTTGGAACGACAAAGTGGCTGAAGTGCTCTGCCCGTATAGATGTGCTGGAGGTCGTCATGAGCACCCTTTCAGATTGCCTACAGGTGGTATATGGCACGAGACTCTTGCAGCTTGTCCCAAAGACAATAGCAAATGTCGGTACCGTCTCATTTTTCCGTTCGAAGACCATCCTGTCACAAAAAGCTTTGGTTGGATTCTCGATGGCTCTCCGTTGCAGTTCGTGACAGTACCATGGGATATGCGGTCACTATCGGAGCTTTCGGATGATAACAATGCTCGCAGAAGGACCCGGACGGCAAATGTCGACGACGTTTCTGCAGCTATGGAATCTTTGAGCCTGCGAAGCACGACTTTGAAGCAATTACAGAGCGAAGTTGCCGAGATGAGAAGAAAATACCCATCGTTATCCAGCAAACTTGACGATCTTCACGTTGACTCAACAGTCTTTGATGAGGGCGAGAATCAGGGCGCCATAGTACACAAAATGCTTCTAACTGCCCTTCTGCATCAGAAACCGATTGGATGTCTGTATCGGGGCAAGACATTGCCATGCGAGTTTGTTGCCAGTGGTTACGGCAGAAACGAAACAGATCACTGGATCATCAAGCGCCAAATATGGGTAAAAGCAGTGATGTATTCTAGCGAACGCGCAGGCTATGAACTGAAGACCCACACTTGTGATAGCAAGGAGCTTCACAGTGACGGTTCTTTCCTAGCATGTCACGTCGAGAAGCAATCATTAGCACGTTTTCTATGGTCACACTCAACATTCTTTGTCAATGCTAAGGACGTCGAGGCACTTGGACGCTGCAGTCCTCCAGATCTTGGAGGTTTGCCAATAGATATATACGTCTGCCAACCCTTTAAACCAGATTGGGACCATTGGGTCGTCTGTCCAGATTGTTGCAGCTACCTGGATAAAGAGGCTAAACGGTGGAAGCTCACCCTACGTCTTCTTGTGGTGAAGGGCAAAGAAATTCATCTGTTCAGATTTTGGAGACACGGCATTTTGCAGGACGAGTAATTGCCGTACACTGTACCATCGTGAGAAAAGCCAACATAGATGGCTGTTGTCTACCTTAGTCGAAAAGCCTCGCCCGAGATGAAGAATATAGGCAGGACGTGTAACTCCAGTAACAGCATCATATACACTCGACATCTCACAGCTGGATATGGTACAAGTCGCGGCAGCGCATGCAAGCCTTCTTGTTCACGAAACCAGTACGACAGGAAGTGGACGAGGGAGCTTCAACAGTATAGATTGAAACTGACGGATGTGTCCAGCAAGATCTGAGGCCAAGGTTTGCATTCACCACTAGGTTATTCCTTCATCTCCAGAGTAGCATTTCGGGCCATGGTTGCGCCATTACTCTCGAAACAGGAGAGGTCTTGCAAGTGACTCATTTACCCTGGACTTGACAACAGCAGGTTGGCAAGTGACGGGAGAACAAGACTTGGTGCTGTCTAGAGGGTGAACGCCACGCAAAATCTGAGTGCGCCTCGTTCGCAGTAAGCGCCTACCAAGTGCGACATTCGAGAGATGTAAGATTGTTCCTGGCATCTTCTGCCTCCTCATTGGTCGGTCGGAGGTTTCAAGGACAGTAATGGATAAATTGACACAAAGTCAACAAGCCAACCAAAGCCAGGCGGTGACGGCAGCGCAGTGACACAAACACTTCACTCGTGACGACTGGTTCGGTCAAAAGTCCTGCCAGCAAAGCATCAGAACCAAAATATACAGGGATTCTAAAACCGGGGGATGCGCTGGCATGGCGTTGTATGCGCTGGCAAAACCGGTTTGGGTAAAGCTTCCGAGACCCGGCCAGAAAGTACAGCGCTTAGGCAAGTGAGCTGTAAATGGCGGTCAAGATTCTTCATCCAGTAATATGTGCGTTTCATCTCACTTCCAGTCAGATCTAGCCAATCAACATGTTCCAACTCTCACAAAACAGGTTCCACAGTTTCATTTTTCGAAGCCGAACGATCGACCAGGTACACCCCATGAATGCGGTAGCACAATGCAGATAAAACGCCGAGTAAGATCCCTGCTGTACGACAAAGCATAGCCACGTCACCACGTGAGTTTCACTTCTCACACCGCCGGACCTCATACCGCCAGCGGAGTCCTTCACTGCTCCTATATATTCTGTCATCACACAAGCGTCGTACAAGATATTACATCAATCACCATTGACATACAAAAAAAGTTCAAACCCCTCACCTCGCTTCATTCTTTGAAGCAGAAACACTTACTCTCATCTTGGTAAGATCTCTTTGTGCTTTCACCTCGTCCAGGCAAGCCGGGCACGCAGCAGCAGCAGCAGCAGCAGAACAACCTTTCGGATCCCAACTTAACACCATGATCACCGAAGAGGAAATCTCCAGCCGTTTGGATCAGGCTGCGGCCTACTTCGAGGCCAATGACAACGTGGCTTGCAAAAGGGAGCTGCTGAGTTTGATCGGCGAGCCCGGCTTGAACATTCATCATAGGTTCGCCGCTCAAGCGCAGCTCGTGTACAACTCTCGGAAATGGGCGGAAGGGGAGAAGTATCGCAAGGACGCCGAGGCAACATTCGCCGAGATTAAGGCTTTGAAAGATAAAAGTCCTCGCACGAAAGAATTGATGGCAGTCTACCGTAGCGAACTTGAGGAACTCGCCGACTGGCAGGATGATCACTCTGACCCGGAGAAACCTCTCAGCGCTCCGATCTTGGCAGAGAAGAACATCACCAAGTTGAGGCAGAAGCAGAGGTGACATGACATACGGTTGGTAATTTGCTCCACCTTGACTGAATGCAGTAGCTCATTTGTCTCCAGGGTATCCCTTACACCAAGTCAAATACGGCTTCTACCACATTTCGCCCCTATCAGGGATATGTCCAAATCGATCTGGACTTTTTCTTTTCTGTTTTCGTGCAGCAGACTTCACAAGCAAAGAAGTAGTCTGCAAGTCTTTCCAATGTTTTTTCTGTTTTCGTGCAGCAGACTTCGCAAGCAAAGAAGTAGTCTGCAAGTCTTTCCAATGTTTCAAAAGTTCTCGACGGAGAGTCTTCAGTGACGAGAGGTATATAGAGGAGGCGGCTGTGGCTGTGGAGGTGATGAGGCAGTCCAAGCTGAAGATATCCGGAAAAGTGTTACCATGCTGCCAGAGGTTTGTTCGGCGGCAGCACTCGATTAAAAGTCTTTCACTTAATCCAGCAACAAATCCAGTCACAAATATTTGACCTATCTCAACACTTCCATCTCTTCCACTTATTAGTTGTCGCTTCTTCTTCTTTCTCCTACTACGTGTTCGCGTCAACTATCATTATCCACAATCGTCCCTCATCTCATCCTGGTTGCTGTAACAGCTCGGGAGAACGATTTATTCTTCAGTAGTACACGCTCGTACTCTATTTCCTACTATCATGTCGTTCGCTGCGACTATGTCAGGCATCGCGCAGAAAGATCAGATGCTGACGCATAACGAGGAAGAGCTCGAAGCCATCCTGCTAAATACGCTAGACAAGTTGGCCCGGCACCACGTCGAAGAGAGTGTGTACCGGATCCTTCACAGTATTCGAACTCAGATGCGGAGAGAGAAGGAGAAGAAGTTTTCTGACGCTGGTTGTTCGCACCCCAACGAGCTTGGCGTCCGGCAACGAGAGGTCAGATCATATGGCCGCGGCCATACGAAGAGGAGGAGGAGGACGATTTGTCAAACACGCTGTATCTTCTTCTAGAAGCAGTCCGCCAGCAAATCGCAAATCTCACCAGTACCTTCGTCTTAATTCCAACTTCCAAGACGAACAGCCAAAGATCCATCAAAATCAAGCTTCAGACCAGCTCACTCCTCATCGACAAACGAGCTCGCCAACCTCCCAATCCACGGCACCTCCCACCTCCCTAACGTCTGCGCATCCCTATACGCATGGAATGCCAGAAACGTAATCAACAGCAAATCAACAATCAGCAACGAGTACGAGATGAACTTCGAGAACGAAAAGATGAGATGGATCAGAAAGAGAAAGGTGAAGAGGAGGCTGGATTGCCATGCATGGAATCTGTCATCACATCGGGTCAGCACTCTTCTCTTCTTCGTACATTCGATCTGCTCGCCATACACCTCTTCTCTAGCTCGGAGAGTATCTAGTGTGAGGAAGAAAACATACCGCACATAATCACTCCTATGTTCTAAAACCAACAACACCGCGCCCGCTACGGGCGGCAAAGCTACATAGCACAACAACGCCTGGATATCCAATCTTATCGGTAGACTCGTCGCAAACAGGTCGACCTCTGTATCAACATTTGCGGCTCTTCTATTACCGAAACCTAGGAAGCGCCTGCCTCTACCACCGGCGTCTTCGAAGGAGCTGGGGTCGGGGAGGAAGTCGGCGTCGTCTTCGATGTCGTCGGTGGTGTTGTCTGTGTAGAATGGTGTGGAGGATGTGGATGGGGATGGTTTGGAGGCTGTGCGGGATTGGTTGCTGGTGGTGGTGGTGGGGCGAGGGGAGGGTGTGCGTGTGGATTCAGGCGCATCGTCTTGGTAGGGTGCGAAGTTCATTGTGGTGGGTTCGATATCAGTGTATGATGTTTTGTGGTGAAGGCGGCGACAGGTATACAGAGGGGACTCAAGCGGCCATGACGGTGAGGCGGTGTATGCCAAGGCCAATGGTTTGCAGATCTTCCGACGAAGCAACAGATATGAAACACGAAGAAACAGAGCATTCGAAGCATAGCTAGTGGTTTGAAATGACTACTCAATTCACAAAAATAGCAGACCATTGCTGCTGTCTTCCACTACGTCTTATAAGATCAATGCTAGAAGATCTAAACCTGGCCAGCAGCGAAGAAGTCCTCGAGAGCCACCTCGACACGAGCCTTCATTGTCTTCTCACCCTCACGTACCCACACTCTTGGGTCGTAGTACTGTAATGAAAGTTAGCATGCGTAATAAAGACTGATTTCCAGTGCAAACTGACCTTCTTGTTGGGCTTGTCAGCACCATCTGGGTTACCAACTTGGGAGCTATAAAAGAGGTTAGCATGTTTTTCATGTGCGCCTTTTTCCAATGCGCTGCCATACCTAACGTAGCCCTTCTTGTTGATCATGTAGTCACGAATACCCTCGGTGTAAGCATACTGCAAGTCAGTGTCGAGGTTAACCTTGACAACACCGAAACCAATAGCTTTCTGGAACTCCTCCTTGGAAGACCCACTACCGCCGTGGAAGACAAGGTAAACAGGCTTCTCGTTGTCGGACTTTGTCTGCTCCTTGACGTAGTTCTGGTGCTTCTGGAGCAACTCGGGGTGCAACTTGACATTTCCAGGCTTGTAGACACCGTGCACGTTTCCGAAACCAGCGGCAATAGAGAAGTATGGGGAGATGGGAGACAGAGTCTTGTAGATCTCGTAGATGTCCTCGGGCTGGGTGTAGAGGGAGTTGTTGTCGACGTCTTCGTTGTTGACACCGTCCTCCTCTCCTCCGGTGATACCAATCTCCATCTCTAGCCATTGCTTCATAGGAGCGGCGCGCTTGAGGTACTTGGCAGTGGTCTGAATGTTGAAGTCGACAGCCTCCTCGGAGAGATCTATCATGTGAGAAGAGAAGAGAGGCTCGTTGTGCTCCTTGAAGTAGGCCTCATCGGCATCGAGCATACCGTCCAACCAGGGAAGAAGCTTCTTTGCGCAATGGTCGGTGTGAAGGACGACGGGGATCTCGTAAGAAGGAGCAACGGAGCGGATGTAGTTTGCGGCGGCGACGGCACCGGCGATGGAGGCCTAGGACTATATCAGCTGAGATAACAGACATGCGTAGCTTAATACTGCTCACCTTCTGACCATCGTTGCTCAAACCCTTACCAGCAAAGTATTGGGCACCACTGAAGTCGTTGTGTTAGCCATAGCTTCCTTATACTTCCGAGGTCTAATGGAAGTCGTGGAAGCCTGCGCCGACCAATTGCGCAGAACATTCTTGACTCACCCTTGGCTCATCTGGAGGATAATAGGACTCTTCTTCTCCTTGGCAGCCTCGAGGGCAGCAACAGCTGTGGAAGACGAGGTGACATTGATGGCGGGGATAGCGAACTTCTTCTCGTGGCAGTACTTGAAGAGGGCGAGGACATCGTCGCCGACGATGACACCAGTCTTGCGCTTGAGGACGTCCTGGCAGGAAGGCATGTTGAGAGAGTATATGTAGTGTTGTGTGGGAGTAAGAATCAGAAGCAAGTCAAGATGGTAGCGAGGTCAATGAGTTGAGATTGTTTCTGAATGCCAAGCCACCCCACGTCTGGATACGTGCGACGGGAAAGACCGGCTTCCAATGAGGCATCCAGACTTCGATGTTCGACTACAGGAAAACTTTAAGAGGCTACAGGATGATGGCTTGGTCCAAGTCATCTGGAATAAGCAATCGAACTACGATATTTCCCGATACTGGTGGTCTCCTGCCCTGGAAGTTGTCCGAACGTCAGAAACACAAAGTGCTATCAATGGTGGTGGGGTCATGGAATGGGAGCTCAACAGGACAGTACAAGATTGCCAACATATGCTAGGAGTTGTTGACATTCAGTGTGAGCTTCGTGTTACTTCAAGATGTCTCACTCCGTGCTCCTGGACTGCTTTCCGAACCTGTCTCTTTGCCATACGGCATGGCTCCCCCAATATTTGGCATTTTCATGGTCTTCTGTGCCTCTGCAATAATATCGTCCATCTCTTGCACCTTCGCTTCTAGGTTGACATATCGAGCATCCGGCTCACCACCAGCTACCGGGTTCTGCGCGGCTAGTTCTTTCGAAAGCTGGTCCATTTCTTCTACCTGTTCAGCAGCACTTGCGTCCACAGGCAAGACTCGGACTTTGCGCTTGATAGACTCTTCACGACCCTTGACTCGGATCTCGATCTCGTATTCCCCTACTTGCTTTATCCTTCCTGCGTTGGCCACCTCACTGTTTGTAAAGTGGATATCGTCATCGGCGAGTGCTATTCGTCCAGCTAATTCTGTTGACGCTAAGAGTGCTTTGATGCTAGTTGCAACATCTGCCGTCGACACAGAACCGTAAATTGGCGTGCCGGCTGGTGCTGCTTCTGCTGATCCAGATTCTTGTGCTAAGTTTGGTTGTCGGTAGAAGTCGACATTGGGTGGTATCGCGCTCTTGAGGAATGATAAGGCCTCGCCGGGCTGATCAGATGTTAGCATCCTTGCATCTGAATAGAACCACGGTATCCTCACCTGCAGCTGCTCAAGCTCAATGCGCACAGCATCCTTCCCTCTCGAGCCCCTTCCTGGCTGTAATATCGTAGACTGCCCCATCTCTGTGATATTTGCTCCATCTGTCTTGCTGCTGGCGCCATAACTGAAATCTCGTTGTGACACAACATTATTCTTCTTAAGATCCTTCTTCTCGGCGAGTGTTATGTAATCGGCTGTTCGTGACGGAAAGTGTACATTGCGCATGACGCCAATTGGCATTGGTACTAGGGAGCCTGGGACTTGTATAAGCAAGTGCTCTCTTCTGAATTTGCCTTGTTGGCTCACCTTTACGACCGTATCCAGGAAGATCCTTAATTAATCTCACCACTATTGCTTGTACAGGTTTCCCGTTCTTCTTTTTGCCTCTTGTCGCGGTAAGAGATAGACCTGCTAGCCTCCGGCAGCACACTAAGCATTCTGGTGCCAATACGGCTCGTGTGAGTAGTGCAGGCATCTTGTGCAATTGGTAGT
>Ga0160428_1000605_pt1 | contig 37017 bp, 40 predicted proteins | sample SolpanmetagenomM_FD_108198 | JGI IMG/M metagenome (GOLD analysis project Ga0160428, IMG submission 108198) | Solar panel surface microbial communities from Lawrence Berkeley National Laboratory, California, USA - M | ecosystem: Engineered > Built environment > Solar panel > Unclassified ... | reverse complement strand
CGCGTCTTCAATAGCGCTGGCGCTCGACCCGGCATCAGGCCGGGCGCGATGGGAGAGCGAACATGTTCAATCATGTGATGGTCGGCACCGACGATATCGAACGGTCGAAGACATTCTACGATGCGGTGCTCGGCGTGTTCGGCGCGGGCGAGCCGATGCGCCACACGAGCGACGGCGGCCAGACGCGTTTATTCTATCGTCACGACGGCAACACCTTCGCAGTGAGCGAACCGATCAACGGCGAAGCGGCGACCTGCGCCAATGGCGGCACGATCGGCTTCAAATGCGATTCGCCCGAACAGGTGCGCGAATTCCACGACGTTGCCGTCGCGCATGGCGGCACCTCGATCGAGGGTCCTCCCGGCCTGCGCGAAAGCAATATGGGCGCGATGCACCTGTCCTATGTCCGCGATCCGGACGGCAACAAATTGTGCGGTATCCACCGGCCGAAGTAAGGTCAGGCTGGCCGGGGGCGGGGCTGGTTGAGGCGGGGCTGGCCAGGGCGGGGTAAACCGGCTGGGACGAAGGCGCGATGATCGACCGGCCGATCAGTGCCCCGCTCACCGACGTTAAAGCCGGTCGTGCCCGCCACCCCCGTACGGATGTCATCCTGGCGCAGGCCGGGATCCAGCGCGCCGCCATGGCTGCCTTCGATGCTAACCATGCCGAAGACGCGCCGCGTTTCGGGTTTGCGCTCGGACGGCGTTCGCTGGTTGGCTAGGCCAAGGTGACATGGCGTCGAGCCACCCGCCGCTCGTCCTGAGCGTGTCGGAGGGCGCGAATGCGGAGCAGATGCTTCGACACGCTCGGCACGAACGGATCCGGGTAAAGTCATCTAGCTCTAGAACCGATAACGGTCGTTACGCGAGAGCGGCGATCCCGGCAGCATGAGACATGGTACTGAGGCCGATCGGCCGAGTGGCCGCCATACCGACGACCGCACGCCCTAAGACGTCAGGCTTTTTCCAGCGTGCACTGCAACGGATGCTGATGCTGGCGCGCGAACTCGGTGACCTGCGCGACCTTCGTCTCGGCGACCTCGTAGCTGAACGTACCGCACACGCCGACGCCCTTCTGGTGGACGTGCAGCATGACCCGCGTCGCCGCTTCCATGTCCATCTTGAAGAAGCGCTGCAGCACGAGCACGACGAACTCCATCGGCGTATAATCGTCGTTGAGCAGCAGGACGCGGTAGGGAGTCGGCTGCTTGGTCTTCGCCCGGGTACGGGTCGCGATGCCGAGCCCCGTGCCCTCGTCGTCCCCGCCATCCTCGCGGCGTTCGGCCATGGCCGTGATGTCTTGCTGGTCGATCATGTGTTCCGGAAATATGGCATCCCGCGCCCGGAGGGCAAGGGGCTTCGGACCATCGGCACCGATATCGCCGCCACGCGCTCGTCGAAGCCGGTCCTCGCCGATCGCGGTGCGGTTCGATCGCCCGAAAACGAGAAAGGCCGCCAACCTCACAAGAGGCGGCGGCCGATCCCGTGACGAACTTAATCAGGTTCAGGCGTAGGTAACGCGAACCGAGCGGGCGCGACGGCGCAGGCCGTAGCCGGCCATGCCGAAGCCCATCAGCATCATCGCCCAGGTTGCCGGTTCCGGCACCGCGCCGGTTGCGGTCGGCGTGTAGGTGAAGGTCAGCGTTCCGCTGTTCCAAATCGAATCCGGCAACAGGCCATCGGTGAAGGTCTCGTAATATTCGAGCCGCAGCAGGCCATCCGCGCCGACGACGAACGACAGGCCCAGGTCGACCAGATCGGCCGAGCCGGTGTAGGTCGCGGTCCCGGGATTGGCGTCTTCGAACCCCGGCGTGAACGCAACGCCGTCGCCGTTGGCGTTGGAGCCGCTGAACAACAAGGCCGCTTCCGAAAGGTAGCTTCCGCCGCGGGCCGTGATGTTCACGTTGTAGGAAATACCAGTGATCGTCGAGCCGGCGCCGACATTGTAGGTGCGAACCGTGTTAGCGGCGGTACCAAGCGCACCGAAGCCTTGCGCGCCGGCGACGTTGACGACCAGTACGGCCGCATTCGCTTCGGCAGCCGGCAGAGCTGCGGTCAGTGCCACCGCGGCGATCGCATAACGTGCAAAGTTCTTCATGTGCATCTCCCTGAATGTTCGAGGCCCGCCCCGTCCTGAACGATGCACGACCTATGCCAATGGCGGTTTTCCGGGAATTTCTTTACGATGCATTAACCATTTGTAAGCTGTGACGACAGGTCCGTTGCGGCCGCATCATTCTTCTGCATTTTCAACCGGTTCGGTCCTTTTCAGCGATGTCTGGTAACCGGTGTCGGCGTCACAGCTACGATCCCGTCTTTTCGAAGCGCATGTCCCGAACAGAAAAAGGGCGGCCCCTCGCGGAGCCGCCCTTTCCAGATAGCGGGATCGTCGCGGGATTTACGCGGCGATCTTCACCTTTTCGACGGCGACCGCGACGCGGTTCGAGATCGGCTGGGCGACTTCGCCGGCCAGCTTGAGCATCGCTTCGGTGTTCTTCGAGGTCTGTGCGACCATCGAATCGAACGCCGCGCGCGCATAATCGCTCTGCAACTTGAAGAAGTCGGTCGGCGACTTGATCGCCGACATGCTCTTCAACGCGGCCGTCGCGCCTTCGAACTGCTTGCGGCTGTATTCGGCAGCGTCCTGGCCCATCGCTTCGATGCCCTTGGCGGCGATCTTGCCGCTCTCGACGATCGCTTCGATATTACCCTTCGAGAATTCGTTCATGTCCTCGAATGCCTTCGTGCTCTTCGCGGTGCTGTCCGTGAACATGCTCTTGGCCTTCTCGGCGGCGTTCTTGATCGTAGCTTCCATGATATTCGCTTCCTTGGTTATGACGGCCTTCGCTTTCGGCGCGGCCGGCGTGACGGTTGGGATGGTCTTGCGTGCGACAGACTTGACGACGGCTTTTTCCGGGGCGGCCTTCACGGCCGCCTTCTTCTTGGCGACGGGCTTTGCAGCCGGCGCGGGTTTGGCTTGGATCGCAGCCTTGACGGTCTTGACCGGCGATGCCACCGCCTCGACCACCGGCTTCAACGCGTGCTTGACTGCCTCGACCGCTGGCTTGGCGACGGGCGTCGCAGCCTTGGCTTCGACCACGACCACCTTGGGTGCGACAGCTTCGACCGGCGGCGTCGGCGCGGCAGATGCAGCGACGGCGGGCGCACTTACCTTGGCGGCAGGCTCGGTTCCGGGCGTGTTGCTGGCCAAAGCGGGCCTCCTGATTGTCGTTGCTGCACTGCAATATAATCAAAACAGCCCGACACGCAAGACCTTTTGTTGCACCGCAACATAAGCGCCACGGTAGTGAAATAGTTCAGCGATCTTTACCGCTCACCGCGTTCTGACATATTGGCCGGGGGCGACGTCGATCGCCTCCAGCCGGCCCTCGCCCGGTATGCGAAGCCCGCTCGCCGCAACCGTCCCGGCATCGTGCGCGCGCAGCCATTCGATCCAGTCCGGCCACCAGCTGCCCTTGGTCTCGGTCGCCCCGGCGATGAACTCGGCGAGCGTATCGACGCGGTCCGGACTGCTCCAATATTGGTATTTGCCCTGCGCCGGCGGATTGACCACCCCGGCGATATGCCCGGACCCGGCCAGCACGAACTTCACCGGCCCGCTGAAATGCCGCGTGATCTCCCATACGCTTTCGACCGGGGCGATATGGTCTTCCTTGCCCGCCTGGACATAGGCCGGCGTCGTCACCCTGGTCAGGTCGATCGGCGTACCGCCGGCGGACAGGGCGCCGGGTTTGACCAGCAGATTGTCGCGGTACAGGTCGCTCAGATAGGCCAGATGCCATTTCGCCGGCAGGTTGGTCGTGTCGCCATTCCAGTGCAGCAGGTCGAACGGCGTATAGTCCTGCCCGAGCAGATAGTTGTTGGTGACATAGCTCCAGATCAGGTCGCGCCCGCGCAGCATGTTGAAGGTCAGCGCCATGTAGCGCCCGTCGAGGAAACCGTCGGGCGACAGCTTGGCGATCGTCTCCAGTTGCTCGTCGTTGATGAAGTTGAGCAACTCGCCCGCCTGCGTGAAATCGACCTGTGCGGTGAAGAAGGTCGCGCTCTTCACCTTCTCGGCCTCGCCGCGCGCCGCCAGTACCGCCAGCGTCGCGGCCAGCGTGGTGCCGGCGACGCAATAGCCGATCGTATGAACGCTCGGCACGTCCAGACCGGCGCGGATCACGTCCACCGCCTCGATCTGCGCGGCGATATAATCGTCCCACACGATATGGCTGAGGCTGGCATCGGCCGATTTCCACGACACCATGAACACGGTGATACCCTGCTCGACCGCCCAGCGGATGAAGCTTTTCTCCGGCGTCAGGTCGAGGATGTAGAAGCGGTTGATCCACGGCGGAAAGATCACCAGCGGCACCGCCAGCACCGACTCCGTCGTCGGGCTGTACTGGATCAGTTCGTACAGCTCGGTGCGGTGCACCACCTTGCCCGGCGTCATCGCCAGGTTGCGACCGACTTCGAACGCGTTCGGATCGGTGTGCGTCAATTGTCCCTTGCCCAGATCGGCCAGCATGTTCTGCAGCCCCTTGAGCAAATTCTCGCCGCCCGTCTCGAGCGTCTTTTCCAGCACCACCGGGTTGGTCGCGGCGAAGTTGGACGGGCTCATCGCCTCGAGAAAGCCGCGCGTCGCGAAACGCATCTGCTCCTTCTGCTTCTCGTCCACGCCGTCCAGCGCGTCGATGCCCTTCAGCATATGATCGGAGATCAGGAAATAGCTCTGCCGGATCCAGTCGAACAGCGGGTTTTCGCGCCACGCCGCATCCTTGAAGCGCTTGTCGCGTGCCAGTTCGGGCGGCTCGACATGCTCGGCCGCCTTGGCCGGGTCGAGGAAGCGCTGCCACAGGTTCAAACTGTCCGCCCAGAAGCTTTCCGCACGCTTGAGCGTCGCCGGATCGGTCACGCCCGGCACCGGCGGGAGCAAAGTCGGCAGCATCCCGAAGTCAGAGGGTGCGGAGGGCATGCCGCTTTCCATCATCATCTGCTGCGCCCGTCCCATCACCCAGGTCCAGTGCTGCATGTCTTCGAGGGTCGGCAGCTTCGGGTCTTTGGCCATGTTCGCTCTCCTGCCGACGACCTTAGCCCCACTCCGCATTCCCACGAAAGCTCGAATGACGTAAGGAGTCGGCTCCTCGCATTAACGGAAGTTGCGATGTCCGAAGAATTCTACCGCATGAAGCGCCTGCCGCCATACGTCATCGCCGAGGTGAACGCGATGCGCGCCCAGGCCCGCGCGGGTGGCGAGGACATCATCGATCTGGGCATGGGCAATCCCGACCTGCCGCCGCCCGACCATGTCATCGCCAAGCTGGTCGAGGTCGCGCAGAAGCCCGACGCGCACGGCTATTCGCAGTCCAAAGGCATTCCGGGGCTGCGGCGCGCGCAGGCGAACTATTATGGCCGCCGCTTCGGCGTCGATGTCGATCCGGAGACCGAAGTCGTCGTGACGATGGGGTCGAAGGAAGGGCTCGCCAGCCTCGCCACTGCGATCACCGCGCCGGGCGACGTGGTGCTCGCGCCGAACCCGAGCTATCCGATCCACACCTTCGGTTTCATCATCGCCGGCGCGACGATCCGCGCGGTGCCGACCACGCCCGACAACGCCTATTTCGAAAGCCTGGAGCGGGCGATGGCGTTCACCGTCCCGCGCCCGTCGATCCTCGTCGTCAATTATCCGTCCAACCCGACGGCGGAAGCGGTCGATCTCGCTTTCTACGAACGGCTGGTCGCCTGGGCAAAGGACAATCAGGTCTGGATCATCTCCGACCTCGCCTATTCAGAACTGTATTACGACGGCAATCCGACGCCTTCGATCCTGCAGGTGCCGGGCGCGAAGGATGTCGCGATCGAGTTCACCTCGCTCAGCAAGACCTATTCGATGGCCGGCTGGCGGATCGGATTCGCGGTCGGCAACACGACCTTGATCGCCGCGATGAGCCGGGTGAAGTCGTACCTCGATTACGGCGCCTTTACCCCGATCCAGGCAGCGGCCTGCGCCGCGCTCAACGGCCCGCAGGACATCGTCGAGAAGAATCGCCTGCTGTATCACAAACGCCGCGACGTGCTGGTCGAGAGCTTCGGCCGGGCCGGCTGGGATATCCCCTCGCCGCCCGCGTCGATGTTCGCCTGGGCGCCGCTGCCCCCGGCATTGGCGCATTTAGGTAGCCTTGAGTTCAGCAAACAATTGCTCGTTCACGCCAACGTCGCGGTTGCTCCAGGGGTGGGCTACGGCGAAAACGGAGAAGGCTACGTGCGCATTGCAATGGTCGAGAACGAACAGAGGCTGCGCCAGGCGGCGCGCAACGTGCGTAAGTATCTGCAATCGATGGGGGTCAACGTGCCGACCACGAAGGCCGGTTGATGTTCCTGTTCCGCGGCGTGGAAAGCCATCCACGCTCGCTGGTCAAGGCGGTGTCGTGGCGCACGGTCGGCAGCATCGACACGTTCGTGCTCGGCCTGTTCTTCACCGGCGGCAACGCCAAGATCGCCGGGTCGATCGCCGGCACCGAAGTCATTACCAAGATTCTTCTCTTCTACTTTCACGAACGGCTCTGGTCGCTGGTCAAATGGGGCCACCGTCCCTTCCCGGGCGAACCGGAGCAGTCCGCCGAGGGCATCGCGCCGGTCTGACGCCGGGCGACGGCCACCCCGGGCGCACCCGACCTGCCGAAGCACGCGACCATTGACGAAGCATTCCCGCCACGGCATCCCCGCAGCATGACCGATCGCATCGCCTCCGCCCTCGCAGACCTCGGGCTCGAACTGCCCGTCGCCGCCGCGCCCGTTGCCAGCTACGTCCCCGCCGTCGAAGCGGGTGGGCTGCTGCACATTTCCGGACAATTGCCGTTCAAGGACGGTGCCGTGATGACCGGCCGGCTCGGCGCGGACAAGGATCTCGCCTACGGCCAGGATGCCGCCCGGCAATGCGCGCTGATGCTGGTCGCGCAGATGAAGCTGGCACTCGGCGAACTGCACCGCGTGAAGCGCATCGTGAAGCTCGGCGTGTTCGTCAATTCGGCCGGAGATTTCACCGATCAGCCGAAAGTCGCCAATGGCGCGTCGGACCTGATGGTCGCGCTGTTCGGCGATGCCGGCAAACACGCCCGCGCCGCAGTCGGCGTCCCCGCGCTCCCGCTCGGCGCAGCGGTCGAAGTCGACGCGATCGTCGAGATCGGCGACTAGCGACCGCTTCGGAGGCTGCGATGGTCCCGATTCTGCTGCGGACCCGGTCACGCGCGTCCGGACATCACACCGCGACAGCGGCAGGACGAGCCACGGGGTGGTTCTGCCTGCCGCGGTTGCGTAGGCGGCCGGCCTGGTGTGCATCGCGTCGTAAACCCCTTCTCTCCCGCGAAGCCGTTGGTCCGACCGTTGTCGGCGTCCGCAGGCGCTGAATCCGAATGATCGCCGAATTTATATCGACCGTGTCGGCCTTTTGTCGGCGTGCGCCCGGCCCGCGCCCTAACCGCAACGTTTCACGGAACACTCTATTGAGCAACTGATTTCACAGGTAATATTCTTTTGCTATTCGTTTTATTCTGACGACTATTTACATATTGGTCATGTAAGATTTGCTGTATTAACAGTATATTGGCGTCACTGTTGTTTTAGTACAACAGAGATGTGCAAATCAGTACTGTCCTCTATTGTTGCCGCCCTGAAATGTTGCATTGATGCTGCAGCGCGGCGGGGGCCGCGCACAAGGGGGAATCAAGATGAAAAAAGCGGCATTGTTCGCTGCGACGGCGCTTGCCGGTTGCATGGTGTCGGTTCCGGCGTTCGCTCAGACGCAATCGGATCCCGCGGAAACCAACGTGCCGGTGCTTCCCGAAGTGCCCGGATCGATCCAGGCGGGCGAAGAAGATGGCGAAGTCGTCGTTACGGGCACGCGTATCCCGGGTCCCGAATTTGGCGGGACGATCCCGGGAATCCAGATCACCGGCAATCAGATCGATAAACGCACGTTCACCAACGCGCTCGACGCGCTTACCGACATACCGTTCATCGGGGCAGGTGCGTCTGCCGCCGGCACCAATGGCGGTCAAACCGCTAGCCTCGGACAAGCCTATGTCGATCTGTTCAGCCTCGGCTCCAACCGAACTCTGACGCTGATCAACGGTCGTCGCTATATTTCGGGCAACGCCGCGACATTGTTCGTCGCCGACAATATCCCTGGATCACAGGTCGATCTGAGCACGATTCCGTCCGCATTGATCGAACGGATCGATGCGGTGACGGTCGGCGGCGCGGTCGCCTATGGCTCGGATGCGATCGCCGGCGTCGTCAATATCGTTCTCAAGGACAAATATGAGGGGTTCGAACTGAGCGCCCTGAGCGGGGTGAGCGCACGAGGCGACGGAGCGCGCTATCGCCTGACCGCCACTGCCGGTCGAAATTTCGCAGGCGGTCGCGGTAACGTCATGATGGCGTTCGAATATGACCGCGACGATGCGCTGTTCGCCAGTGATCGCCGCGGCTATCGCGAACAGTTGATCGCACCGACATCGTTCCGCAACGGCGGCGTGCGGAATTCGGCGTTCAGCCCGTCCTACGATGGCTCTGGCGGATCCGCGTTCTTGCCCAGCGCCTCCGATCTCGTCCCCAACAATATCGCCGGGACCGGCTATCGCGGTGACAGCTTGCTCTATTCCTTCAATGGCGCGATCTTCAATTACGACACGCCGGGGTATCTCGACGATTACCTTCCGGCTGCCTATCAGGGACCATTGACGACCGACCCCAACGACCTCGATCTTTCGCCGAATTACCGGCCGGAAGCACTGTATTCGATGGCCGGCAACGTCAATCTCGTTCCCGGACGACCGGTCTCGACCGGCAATGGATGCAACGTTCGCAACCTGACCAGCTTCTGTAATTTCGCGCCGTCGGCACTGCCCGGAACACGCGGAACAACCACCCGCAACGCTTTCGTCAACGCCGTCATCTCCCGCTACGCACCGAACCTTGCAGGCGATACCACGGCCAGCGCCGCTGCGCGCGACACACTCGCGCTCAACCTGTTGCAGGCCAATCTACAAACGCCACGCGATTATCTGAAGGCCAATCCGGGTACGGATATCAACGCCTTTATCGGCACATTCGTGCCCGGCTTCCTGTTCGTCGCCAACACCAACCCCGCCACGCGGGGCGTATTGCCGCGCGTCGCCGTTCCGTTGCAGTTCGACTCGTTCGGCGGGTTGCGCTCGATCACCGCAGCGGTCATCGCCGACCCGGCGGTCACGCCCAGCACTACCGGTGGCGCAATTGGCGGCGATACGCTCCAGACCGCCAATACGACACGGTACGGCATCTCGCAGACCCAGCAGGATCGCTACATCGCCAATCTGTTCGCGCATTTCGACCTGACCGATACGCTGACCTTATATACCGAAAATCAGTACGCCCATGTCCGCACCGTGGCTCCCCGCACCCTCGGCTCGGGAAATTTGACCACTTCGGCCACTGCCGAAAGCAACGCGCTGGCGATGCAGGTGTCGAACCCGTTCCTCAGTCCGCAAGCCCGAACGGCGCTTGCCGCCGCCGGCGTTACGGATCGGTTCATTCTGTCGCGCAACAACCAGGATATCTTCGGCGACAATCCAAAGACGTCGGTAAGCGATACCTATCGCAGCGTCGTCGGCGTGCGCGGCAAGTTCCCGGCGTTCGGCAAGACGATGCAATATGACGCGTCATTCAGCTATGCCCGCAACGACCTGACCGGCACCAGCAATCAGCTCAAGGACATCGAATATGCGCTAGCGGTGGATGCGGTCAGCGACGGCAAAGGCGGCGCAGTCTGTCGGGCACAGACCGCGGCCGGCGCGGGCGCGCTCGGCACCACGCCATATGGCGTGGTCGGTGAGGAGATCGTGCGCGAGCGCGGTCCGGATGGAAGCATCGTCGAACGTCGGCTCCGCCGTGTCGCGACGGCCGCACAGATCGCCGCCTGCGTGCCGCTCAACGTCTTCGGCTACAACCAGATGTCGCAGCAGGCCCGCGACTATGTTCTCGCCCGCACCGGGTTCAAGAATACGGCGCAAATGTATTTCGGCCAGGCCTCGCTCGGCGGCGAACTGCTAGACCTTCCGGGCGGTGCCTTACGCTATGCCGTGTTTGGCGAATATCGGCGCGAGGAACTGGACTATCGCGCCGACGAACTGTCCCGCACCGGGGCGACCCGAACGGCGGCACTTGCCTCGACCCAGGGTCAGATCCAGTCGATGGAATTCGGTGGCGAGCTTGGCGTCCCCGTTCTGGGCAGGGATTTCTCCGTGCCATTGTTCCGCACGCTCGAATTCCATCCGGGTATTCGTTTCGTCCGGCAAACCGGCAAGGCACCGTCCGTCGACCTGCTCGACGGCACCCGCCTCGAGCAGCAGCAGAAGGGCAAGTGGAACCAGATCTATTCGTTGGCCGGCACATGGTCGCCGATCAAAAGTCTCATGGTTCGCGGCAACTGGACGCGGTCGATCCGTCAGCCTTCGATCACCGAACTCTTCCTGGGTGGCCAGCCCTCTTTCTCCGCTCCCGATGACCCCTGCGCTTCGGACGCAATCGATCAAGGCGCCCGGGCGACGACCCGCCGCGCCAATTGCCGCGCTGCCGTGATAGCAGCCGGTCTGGCATCGAATGCGAGCGGTGCCGATGCTTTCCTGAACACCTATGTCCCCTCCGGGAACAACGTCACCGGCGTGTTCGCGGGCTCTCCGGGTCTTCGCCCGGAACGCGGCAAGAGCTGGACGGCCGGGGCGGTATTCACGCCTGCTCTTATCCCGAAACTGCGGATCGGCGGCGACTATATCGAGGTGAAGGTCGAGGACCAGATCATCTCCGCTGGCGTCAGCGACGCCATGGAACTCTGCCTCGACAGCCCCGATTACCCCGACACCACCAAGGCGATAGGCGTCAACACATGCAACTTCTTCCGTCGCCTGCCTGCCGGCAACCCGCGCGCGTTCGAGGTCGCAAATGGCTATTTGGCAGGCTTCATCAACCAGGGCGCTTTGAAGCTCCGGGCGATCAACGCGACGCTCGAATATTCGCTGCCGCTGACGGCGATCGCTGGGCCGAACTCGGGCACCGTGGCGCTCTATGCCAACGCCTATCATCTGATCGACTATCTTTCTGCGCCGGACGGCAACTTCGCGACGGCGCAGCAGGCGGCCGGCAGCATCGGGAATAGCAAGTGGCGGACGCAGGTGCGCGGCAGCTACGAAAATGGCGGCTTCTTCATGCAATGGGTGTGGAACTGGGCGAACCCGACGCGGCTGTTCTCGGGCGGCGCGCCCGTTCCGGGCACCAACGAACGCAACGAGGTGCGCGATTTCATCATCATTCCCAGCTACAGCATGCACAACGCGTCGGTCGGCTATTCGCTCGGACAAAAACGCGAGTTCAGCATCTTGATGAACGTCAGCAACGTGTTCGACAAGCTTACCGCGGGAACGTTCGTTCAATCCTACGGGCAGGGAAGTGCGATCATCGATGATGTCGGCCGCCGCTTCACGGTCAGCGCCAGCGTTAAATTCTAACGCCGTTCGCGTCCGAAGTTCAGTCGCTTCGTGACGTTATAATCCAGCACCGCGATGACGAAATAGGCTGCGGCCTGTTTCGTTCGCCGCCAGATCGTGGTGCGGGATTTATAGAGCTGCTGGGTGATTAGTTCGGATTGCGCGATCTCGCCCTCGACATAGGCGCGGGCGTGCGCGGCGAAGGCGTCGTCCTCGATCCGCAGCATGATCTCGAGATTGAGGAACATCGACCGGATGTCGAAATTTGCCGATCCGACATACACGACCGAATCGATCACGAAGAGCTTGGTGTGCAGCTTGGTCAGCAGATATTCGTAGATCTGCACCTTCTTGCGCAACAGCCCGGCATAGGTGAAGCGCGCCGCCCAGATCGCCGCGGCATGGTCGTTCTTCGACGGCAAGACGATCCGCACCCGGCCACGCTGCCCGACCTTGTCGAGCCGTCGCAGCATTGCCGGGTTCGGCGCGAAATAGCCGGCGATCAGGTCGAACGTGGTGGCGCGGCGCAGGTCGGCGCGCACCGCCTTGGCCCATGGGCTGAGATGCCGGGTCGGCCCGCCGAGCAGCCACCGCGTCTGCCCGTCATGCTGGCTCCACTGCGTCAGCAGCCGGCGCAGCGTGCGGATCGGTGCCTTGGGCGTGCCGATCCACTGCGCCAGCGTGTCGAAATAGCCGCGCAGCGCCGCCGCCGACGGCCCTTCCACCAACAGCCCGAGATCGCGCCACGCTTGCTCGGCGGGCGTGCCGAAATACGAATCCTGGATGTTGAACCCGCCGATGATCGCGCGCGCGCCGGCCGTCTCGCCGTCCGCCAGAGCGAGCTTCTGGTGATTGCGCAGCAGATAGCGCCGCCCCAGCCGGGGTTCGAAGCGGCATACCGACGCCCCCGCCTCGACCAGAGGCACGAAGAAATTCTCCGACGCGGCCGGTGCGCTGCCCATCCCGTCGACGATCACCGCCACGCGGACGCCGCGTGCCGCCGCATCGATCATCGCCTGCCGCACCTTCACCCCGGCGGCATCGTCGACATAGATATAGTACAGGATCCGCAACGACAGCTGCGCGCCCTCGATCAGGGCGAGCAGCGCGGCGAGACGTCGCGGCCCGGTGTCGATCATCGTCAGCCGGTCGCCATCGACCAGGAAACTCGGCTGCGGGGGCGGCTCTGCCATGCTCCGGCTGTGGCGGCGCCACGGGTTCGGCGCAAGCCGGATTTCTTGACTCTCGGGCGTCTGCGTCCTAGATCGCGGCGCTTCACCTATTGTCCGTTCACGAAGGAAGCCATTCATGGCGCGCGTCACCGTCGAAGATTGCGTCGACAAGATCCCCAACCGCTTCGATCTGGTCCTGCTGGCCGCGCAGCGCGCCCGCCAGATTTCCGGCGGCGCAGACCTGACGATCGATCGCGATCGAGACAAGAATCCGGTCGTCGCGTTGCGCGAGATCGCCGAACAGACGGTCAAGCCGCCACATCTCGAAGAAGCGGTCATTTCCGGCCTGCAGCGCGTGCAGGTCGACGATGAGGACGAGGCGGATGCCGTCGGCAGCCTCGCGGCATCGGCCGAGGCGCTGCGTCTCACGGCAGCCGCACCGCCCCGCAACCAGAATCTCGGCGCCGATTACGACGGTTGAGCCACTGGATTAGCGCGAGGTAGCTCCTGTCGGCCCCAACCACGGCCCCCGGGCCCAGCCCGACCACGAGGCGGCTCAGCCGCAGCGCTTCAAAAAAATCAACAGCCCGCCGGTTCACCCCGGCGGGCTTTTTCATAAGCGAGGCGGATGCCCCCGAGCGCCGGGCATGGCCAATCGGACGCTCGCCCGTTACGTTCGGGCTAGCCACGCGGCCATCACAGGATCAGGCACACGGATGCATCTCCCGCACGACCAGATTTCGGTTCCGAACGCACGGCACCCAAAACGCGACGTTTCTACGCTCGCGAAGGGCGCGACGCTCGCGGCGGTGCTTTCCGCCATGATCGCCATCGCTCCGCCTGCGATTGCGAGGGACTATCCGCCGAAGCAAATCGGCGCCTGGACGCTGGCCGCGAGCGAGGACGGGCAAGGCTGCTTCCTCACGCGCCAATATGAAGATGTCGGCGACACGACGTTGCTGCTCGGCCTCGACATGGACGGCACCAACCATCTGTCGGTGCTCAACGACAATTGGTCGATCAAGCCGAAGCAGCGTCTCAAGCTCAGCTTCCGCCTGTCGAAAGGCGGCTATAAGGACCAGCTCTCGATCGGGCTGGCGTCGAACGGCAAGCAGGGGTTCGTGACGACCTTCGAGGTCCGGTTCGTGACCTACTTCGCCACTTCGGAAGCGTTGCAGATTACCCGCGGGACCATCCCGGTGGCGCAACTCGATCTCGCCGGCAGTGGGGCGGCAGTGGCGGAGTTGCGCCGCTGCGTCGAGGCCCACCGCGTTGCCGCCGCCGCCAAGCCGGCGAAGAAACCGCGACCGAATGCGATCCCCAGGGATCCCTTCGCCCCGAATCCGAAGGCGCGCGACCGGCGCTAGCGATGCCGTGCGGTGCGCCGCCTGCCGCGCTCGGCTGGCCCGACGCGAAGCACGCCCCGACAGAATCGCGTTGTCTTGGATCAAAGCGCTGGCTCAGGTGTTTCGGTTGGTTAACGGTTGGAAGACAAAAGATGGTGATCCCGATGACGAAATTTGCCCCGATGGTCGTGCTTCTGGCCGGTGCCGTTGGCCTGAGCGGCTGCGCGACCAAATCCTATGTCCGCGAACAGATCGCGCCGGTCAGCCAGCGCGTCGACACGCTCGAGCAGCGCCTGCAGCAGACGGACACGACCGCCAAGACCGCCCTGGCCGAAGCGCAGGCCGCATCCGGCCAGATCCAGAACAACAGCCAGCGGCTCGACCAGCTCACCGGTCGCGTCGACGGCGTCGATCAGCGCCTGTCCGCGCAGGAACAGCGTCGGAAGCGTCCGCGCAATTGATCGACCTGTTCGGCGCCCGCCGACCGGTTTCCGATTCCCGTTTCGGTCGTCGCCTCGTGCGGCGGCCGTTTCGGCGTGAGTGCCCGAACACATGACGAACTTCCTGCTGGCATTGGCCGGTCTCGCGCTGGTCGCGCCCGCCGAGAAGCCGGCACGCCCGGCGCCTCGTACCGCCAAAGCCGTAGCGCCCCGTACCGCCAAAGCCGTGGCACCCGCGCCGCCTGCGATCGAGATCCTGCCGTCCGAGGCGGCGCTGCGCGTGATCGACTGGGTCGCGGCGTCCGGGGACAATCGCGCACTGCCCTATGCGGTCGTCGACAAGGTCAATGCGGCCCTGTTCCTGTTCGATGCCAAGGGCAAACCGCTCGGTGCGGTGCCGGTGCTGATCGGCGTCGCAGTCGGCGACGATGCCACTCCGGGGGTCGGCAGCAAGAACCTCGCCGAGATCGGCCCATCCGAAAAGACCACGCCGGCCGGCCGCTTCGTCGCGAAGTCCGGATTGGCCAATGGCCGCGAGCGGATCCTGTGGGTCGATTATGCCACGTCGGTCGCGCTGCACCCGATCCCGCCCGGCGCCAGCAAGAAGGAACGGCGGCGCGAGCGGATGCTGTCGCCCACGCCCGACGACAACCGCATCACCTTCGGCTGCATCAACGTGCCCCAGGCCTTCTACACCAGGACGGTACGGCGCGTTTTCCAGAAGAAAGGCGGGATCGTCTACATCCTGCCCGATACCAAGCCGATCGAAGAGGTCTTCCCCCGCCTGCGCGTTCAGGCGGTGCTGCAAGGCGGCGGCTGAAGGCTGGCTACGTCCCTGAATAGCTGAGCGACGTCGGGCAGGTCCCGTCGCGGCAAAGCCGCGCCGTCGGTCGGGGGCGGCGCTCCGCCGGCCGGGGCCGGCCAGCGGAATAGCCCCGCTATTCCGCGCGCCGGCCCTTGAACCCTTGCGCCACGACGAACCATTCCACCGAGCCCTTGCGACTCGCCGGGGGCTTGGCGTGCTTCACCGTGGTGAAATTGCGCTTCATCTCCGCGACCAGTTCGGAATCCGCGCCGCCTGCGAACACCTTCGCGACGAAGGCGCCGCCCGGCTCGAGCACGTCGACGGCGAAGGCCAAGGCGGTTTCCACCAGTCCCATCGTGCGCAGCGCGTCGGTTTGCGGGTGCCCGACGGTGTTGGCCGCCATGTCCGACAGCACCAGATCCGGCGCGCCGCCCAGTTCGGCGATCAGCGCGTCGGGGGCGGCGTCATCCATGAAATCCATCAGCAGGATCGTCACCCCGTCGATCGGGTCGACCGGCAGCAGGTCGATCCCGACGACCGCCGCCTTGGGCACCTGCCGCCGCACCACCTGGCTCCAGCCGCCAGGCGCGAGGCCGAGGTCGATCACGCGCTTCTTGCCGCGCAGGAAGCCGAACCTTTCGTCCAACTCGATCAGCTTGTAAGCTGCACGGCTGCGATATCCGTCGGCCTTGGCGCGCCGGACATACGGATCGTTCAACTGCCGCTCCAGCCAGCGGGTCGATTGCGCGGTCCGCTTGCGCGCGGTCTTTACCCGGACGCGCAGCCCGCCGCCATGCTTGCTCATGCGATCTCGCTCACAACCGTTCCCTGTTCATCAAGCGCCGCAGGATGCCTTCGCGGATACCGCGATCCGCCACCCCGAGCCGTTCCGCCGGCCACAGATCGAGGATCGTCTCGAGGATCGCGCATCCCGCCACGACCAGATCGGCGCGTTCGGTACCGATGCACGGCAGGGTCGCCCGTTCGGACATCGCCATCCCGGACAGATCCCGGCTGATCCGCCGCATCGAACTCGCCGGCACGATCAGTCCGTCGACCTGGCTGCGATCGTAATGCGATAATTCCAGATGGACGCTGGCCAAGGTCGTCACCGTGCCGCTGGTGCCGAGCAACCGCGGCCTGGCGATTCCGCGCGGCAGCCGGCCGGCGAATTCGGCGAAGCTGTCGGCGACGATCTCGCGCATGCGGGCATAGGCATCCAGCCGCCCCGCGCGATCGGGCGCATGGCCGATATGCTCGGTCAGCGAGACGACACCCCACGGCGCGCTGTGCCAGTCCAGCACGCGCGGTACCGCGCCCTTGGTGTCTACCAGCACCAGCTCGGTCGATCCGCCACCGATGTCGAAGATCAACGCCGGATCGTCGCCCGGCTCGATCAGCACGTGGCAGCCGAGCACCGCCAGCCGCGCCTCTTCCTCGGCCGAGATGATGTCGAGATGGATGCCCGTCTCGTCCAGCGCGCGGGCGATGAAATCCGGCCCGTTCGCCGCGCGCCGGCACGCCTCGGTGGCGACGGAGCGCGACAGGGTGACGTTGCGGCGCTTCAATTTCTCGGCGCAGATCTTGAGCGCGGCCAGCGTTCGCTCGATCGCCGCGTCGCTCAATCGGCCAGTCGCCGCCAACCCTTCGCCAAGCCGCACGATCCGCGAGAATGCATCGACCACCGCGAACCCGTCCGCCTGCGGCCGCGCGATCAACAGCCGGCAATTGTTGGTGCCGAGGTCCAGCGCGGCGAAATGCGGCGCGGATGGCCAGCGACCACGCGGACGGTTGTCCGCTCTGCCAGCCGACGCGGCCCCGTCGGCCCCTGAAATCCGGTCGGGTGCCGAAATCCTCTCGGACGTCGAGCCTGTCTGTGTCTTGCCGGAAACCGGCGCCGAACGGGCCGGGGGTCCGCTGGACGATCCTGGCCGGGCCGGCATTCTGGGCGACCGATCCCCCATGCCGTGCATACTCACAATTCTGTTCTGCCGTCGCGGGGCCGCAAGGCGCGTCCCGTCTGGTGCTTGAGGACATAGGTAGCGTAACGATCGGTCACCGGCAAGCGCACCGCCCTTGCCTGGGCACGCACGCTCGACACGCGGTTGACACACATCGGCGCCCCGCCTATTTCGCCCCCCGCTGATGCCCCGTCGTCTAATGGTAAGACTGCGGTTTCTGATACCGCCTATTGAGGTTCGAATCCTCACGGGGCATCCAGCGTTGTGTCCTTTGACAGCAAGAAGCGACCGGTGTGACAATCGGAATGCCTTCGAAACGTGTAGCATAAGCCACTGATTGCGCACCATTTTGAGATCCGAAAAGGAGCTCGATATGGTGAAACACGCTGTTCAGGTACCAACGCCGGATGCCGCAAACGACCGAATCGAAGGTTGGCCACCTTCGGGACTCGCCGGCGCGGTTACGGAAATCGTCGTCCGTCTCGAAATCGACGACACCGCCCTCCGGCTTGTCCGGGCGATCGAATATGCGGGCGCGCCCGTCACCGAGATCGAGGCGTGGCGCCTCGAGTGCGAGAACGATTCGAGGACGGCGGACTCCTACGAAGCGCTGAGTTCCAAGCAGGAATTCTTCTCCTACTGGAGCGTCGGCGTCCAGGTCTTCGGTCGGGAATGGCTGAACCGCACCACGATCGGGATGATCGACGCATTCATCGAAGAGCGCGACGAGGAACGCGAACGCCTCGCCGGCGAAGCCGAGAAGGAACGTCTCCGCCAAGAGGATGCCCGGGTGGCCGAGACCCGCATCGCCGCCTACTTCCGCGAGAAGAAGGGGAACTTCCTCCTCGAGCTCGAACGAGGAAGCATCAAGGCGAAGCCGATCTGGTCGATCGCTTTCGAAGAGTCTTGGGAGCGGGATCGCTTCTGGGACTGGCTGGCCTGGCAGGCCGACCGCTTCGAGGAGTTCGCAGATTTCATGCGTGACGGCTGCAAGCTCGAACTCGAGCGGAAGCTGCTGCGCGAGATGCTCGTCACCGAACAGGCGGTGAAGAAGCAGGGTCTGGGTTCGGGCGGACGCAGGCCCCTCCGCTTCTGGCGGGGGGAGCTCTGATGGTTGCCCTCAGCAAGAACTCGAGTCGCCCCGCCGTCCCGCACGTGTTCATCGGGGAGCAGCCCTCCGTCATCGTGGCACACCCGATGGGCGGCCACGGCGCCCCGCTCGGGCTAGAGCGCCCGCTTCCGCTTCTCGGCGGTGGCTATAGGCTCGCTCCCGGCGGCATGCCTTCGACCCTGGGCATCGATCACGTCCCCGGTCTGCGGCATTTCATTGCGGAAGCATGTCGCCACCGGGCTCTGTGCGGCCGAGGCGGCTATCACCAGCCTCCTATCGCGCTCGTCGGTCAGAACGGCGTCGGCAAAGGCTTCGTCGCCCACTGGATCGCACGCAATGCCGGTGTGCCGCTCTTCCGGATGCCGGTGGGCCACGACTTCGGCGCTTCGCATGCCGTTCACGACGTCGAGCAGACGTTGCCGCCGGTCCCGATGGTCGCCATGGCTGCCGCCCGGTGCGCCAATCCGGTCATCGTGGTCGAGCTCGACGTCGACAATCCGATAGCGGCCGAAGTCGAAGAGACGCTCATATCGATGATCGATCCGCGGACCAATTCGCGCTGGATCGACGACGGTCGGCAGACGATCCTCGATCTGAGCCACGTCTCCTGGATCGTGGAGGTGCAGGGTCGCAGACTCCACTCGAGCGGGGTGCGGAAACCGAATGAACTGCGTCCGATCGAGGCCGTTCTGCCGGACAGGCTCGAAAACACCATCCGCGATTCGGGTGCCGTCTTCCGCCTCGATGCGCCGCGACAGCTCGAGGAACTCCGCATCCTGGACGTCGCGATCGACATCTGCGCCGCTTCGATGGTGTCGGATCCCGATGTTCTGGCCAGCGTGCTCGCAGACATCCGAGAGATAGACGGGCCCTCGTTCGATTACGTCGGATGCGACGAAATCGTGAGGACCGCGAAGTGGTCGCTGTCCCGTCACTTCGCCGACGAACACCTCGGATGACGGCCGTCCTCGATCAGCTTCGTGCCCGGCCCCCGCCGGTCCACGGGAAATCCACGACACCGACCACACAGCAAGGAAGCAGACATGAAGGACAGCACCGAACATCATTCCGCCGACACGGCACCCGGCCGCGCGTTGACCGTCGCCGATACGAATGCCAGGGACTACAAGACCATCGTCGTCAACGGACGGGAACATCCCTTCGTCGGCGATGAGATCGGACGTGGTGAACTCGCAAGGCTCGCTTTTCCGACGGTGACCCTGGCGGGCCAGAGCGCGCTCACCGTCGCCTACGATCACGGCCCCGAGGGGGCCAGTCACGGCCTGCTCGGGTCCGGTCGAACCACCCGTGTGCTCGATGGGCAGACCTTCAGCGTGAGCCTCTGTGACAAATCCTGAGCAGGAGGTGCGAGGGCTTAGGGAGGAGGGCTACAACGTGGCCCTCCTCGACGGCACGCTCGTGATCTCGCACGTCCCCTACGTGCGCGCCGCCGGCAACGTCGGATTCGGCGATCTGCTCGTTCCGCTCGCCATGGAGGGTGGCCGCGTGGTCGCTCCCCGCGAGCATCAGGCATGGTGGACGGGCGGAGCGCCGAAGGAGACCGACGGCGCACCCCTGAACGGCATCTCCGTCCACCACGCCGGTCGTTCCTGCGTCGCGGGCCATGCGTCGGCGATGATGCTTTGCGGAAGGATCCGCGGCCGCGAGTTCCGCGATTATCTCGAGTTCGTATCGACCTACGTCGCCCTCCTCGGCGCACCGGCCGTAGCTCTCGATCCCCGCGTCACGGCACGATCGAGCAGAAGGCCCGTTCCCGTGGCCACGGACACCGGTCCCTTCGCGTACGTCGACACCGCGTCGTCGCGGGCCGCTCTCGGAGCGCTCAACGCGACCGTCAAGGGGAGGACGGTGGGCATCGTCGGTCTGGGCGGGACGGGATCCTACGTCCTCGACCTCGTGAGCAAATGCGGTCTCGATGCGATACATCTCTTCGACGACGACGTGCTCGAGCAGCATTCCGCCTTCCGCGCACCTGGGGCCGCCACGATCCACGATCTGCGCGCGCGGCGCAGGAAGGTGGACCACTTCGCTGCGGTCTACCGCGGCATCCACCGGCGCGTCGTGCCGCACGCCGTCCGGATGGATGCGCGCACGGCTCCTCTGCTTGATCCGCTCGACTTCGTCTTCCTCTGCATCGACGATGCCGCGGCCAAGCCGCCCATCATGAACCGGCTTGCGGAACGCGGGATCGCCTACGTCGACGCCGGCATGGGTCTGTACGCGTCCGACCGGGGCATCGGCGGCGCCATCCGGACGACGCTGGTCGAACCCGGCGATGATACCATGGCCGCCCTCGTTCCGACCGCCGGCGATTCGGAAGGCGTCTACGCGACGAACATCCAGACGTGCGAGCTGAATGCGCTCAACGCCGCTCTCGCCGTCATCGCATGGAAGCGCCGCTGCGGCTTCTACGGAGCCAACCGGTCCGACGGCAACAGCGTCTTCGTCGTGGAGGATGGCCGTCTGCACGTGCAGGACGCCGGGCCGTCGGAGGGGCGAGCCGCATGAGTAAGAGCCCGGCGGAACGACGTGGGAGCGGTGGTCGCAGGGTGCCGACGACAGGCGACCGGACAGTCCCCAAGAGGGACTTGGGACCGGCGGCACATTCCGGCTCCTCGTTCGACCCGACCCGGCCGTTCGATCCATGGCAGGTCTACGACGAATTCACGAAGGAGGCGATCGAGATGGCGTCCGTTCTGGCCGAGATCGCGGTGCAGCCGTGCCTGGCTTCCGGTAGAGCGCGCTCCTTGAAGGGCGTGTCCGTGGTCGAACTGCGCTTCCTCGACGACCGCACGCTGACGTCCTTCCGACGAACGCATTCGGTAAGGGCGGTAGGCGGCGAACCGGACGTCTGGCGGCTGGTCCGCCGTTGGGCCAGCGCCGGAGGGGATGGCTGTCTCGACGAGGCCATGTGCTTGGCCGTGGCCCGCTTCCTCAACGCAGACTTCGCAGGCCTTCTGACTGCCGAGGTCGTAACCTGGATCCTGAGGGACAGATAGGACTTCATCGGCCCTCCTACCGTACAACGGAGGGCCGCCGCACCGGTGGACCAAGGGGGAAGGACGGTACCAGGAGATCGAAATGACAGCAGCGTGCGTCCTTGCGATGCTCACGGAGTTTACCCCCGCGATCAGCTTGCGGATGCACGTTAGCGACAAGGACCAGACCCCAGCCCCGATCACATCGTCGTCGACGGTAAGCGTGAAACCCACCAAGGTCTCGCAACTCAACGAGACGGAGACATCGTCAGCCCCATCGGCAATCGGAAACCGAGCACAACCATCCAAAGCTATCCGCCCGGAACCATGCGATAGGATTGAGGCTCGGAACGCGATCGCTGCCGATGCCCCTTCCACGCCGAAGGGACCATCAGGATCCAACGCATCCCGACGATCCTGAAAATGCTGAAGGCGTCACTCGATCCGATCGGCCCCGACAACGACGACCTTATCTCCAGCGTTCTGCGTGATGCGGTCGCGGGGGCTCGACCGTCCTCTGCACATGGGGCAACGACGGTGCCTTTCGCGAAAGCCACCTGCAGGCGGCTCTTTTCGCCAAAAGGGCGGGCGTGGATCTCAAGGCTCTCGCCATCACGAAGCTGAAGCAACCCGCCCACCCGCTGTACGTCGGCCAAGACGTGTTCCGGTCGCTTGGTCGCCGACGTTATCGGCACGGCCGCCGGATCCTATTCCTCATTCAGTCAGCGATCGCGAACGTGGTGACGATCGCATCCTCCCCGACGTCCGCGCAGGTTGCGCGGAAGACGAATATGCCACGTCGCCACATTTCGTCACGTGCCACACCGGCCGCTTTGACGTCGAGGATCCCGTTCCTCCAGCCGACAACTTCGATCTCCGCCCTATGCTCGACGTCGAGCGCCAAGCTTCTGAGGACGGCCAATTTCGCGGCGTCCAAGATCTCGGGACGCACCTCGTTCGCGGGCGCAGGCAGCGACGCAACCGAGATCTTCTGTCCCCGTTCGCCGATGGACGCCGATGCTGTGCCGATCCCCGCGCAGCTTCCCTTTGCATCGAGGAAGACGTCTGTGGAGAACGTCAGCGTGCGTGCATCGACGTCGATGGAAACCGTTCCGCGGCCATGGCGGCGCAACCTGTGGAACAGATCGAAGCCGGCGACTATGACGTCCTCCCACTCCCAGTAGCGGTTGCGGTCCGCCTCGAGGCCCGAGACGAGGCTTTCAAGACGCTTCAGGAAGGCGAACGGGATATCACGGCCGTTCGTCACGAGGGGTATGCCATCGCCGGATCCGGTCGGGGCGGACAGGGCGGCAATCCTCAACCCTTCGGCATGGATCGCCTTGATGACGGTCTCCTCCACTATCATCGCCCGCGCCCCGTCCTCGATCTCGTCCAGACGCACGTCGCTACGCCGTTTGCGTCCCATCAGTTTGCGCAGGACCGGCGACCAGCCGAGCTTCGCCGCCAGCGCCAGATGGAGCACGTCGTGGAAGCGGTATCCATCCTCCGCGTATGCGTTGTCCGTTAGATCGTCGCCGAGTTGGCGACCGTCCATGTACATCCTCGACCGCCCCGGTCCCACGGTCACGAACGATACCTCGAACTGCCGTGGTAATTGTTCGGAGCACGGTCTGTCGCGATCGGGAAGGGGTGTCGGATGCGACCGCCCGAACCGCCGTTCGAGTTTGGAGACGTTCTGCTCGGCGACATCGTTCAAAGCGAGGCCGTAGAGGCTGGCCAACGCAGCGATGTGCCAGATCGTCTCTCCGAGGAGCGCTTCCACGTTTCTGTCGGGAAGACGATGGTTCAGCTCCTTCTCGAGCGCAGGCAGCTTCGTGCGCAGCAGTTCCGCGGTCAACTGCTGCAGGACCGCAAGGCAGACCTCGACCAGCTGATCGTCCTTCGTCCTGGCGGTCAGGAACGCGAGCCGGCGATAGTCGTCGAGCGTCGCATCGCCGTCCGACCAACGTTCGATGAACCCCGGTGCCTCGGCTACGAACCGAACCGCATCATCGCCGAGGATGTCGCGGATCCGGCCGGCCCGCGGTCCGTCGTCGGCGATCTCGGCCACGAGCGAGATGATGTCCGACACGACGAAGCCGGACGACTGTCCCGTGGCGGCGGAGATCGCGAACGTGTACCAGAGGCAGTCGCCGAGCTCTTCGACGATCTCTGCGTTCGGGACGTTCCAGTTACGCCTCCCTACGGAGAGAAGACGCTTCTTCAACGCGGCGACCAGCGATCCGACCTCTCCGACGAGGCCGTAGAGGGCGATGTCGAAGCGCGCCTCTGGCGTCGCCTTGGAAACGTCGCTGCTCTCCACGAAAGCGGCATACCTCGATACGAGCATCAATCGCCTCCCCCCGAAAGCGGCTTGCCTGTCGGCCATCGCTGATCGGTGACGGCCGGTATCGTTCCACTCCTAGACGTTACGTCTTTATTCGCCGAAGCGACCGATCCTTTGCCAGGTGAATCCTCCGGCCCGCGACCCTTCCGATCTCCGCTCTCGGTACGGGGCCCGGACCGCATGGTGCAGTTACCGTTGCCCACAACTGACGCGTCGGTCCGAGCCACGAGATCGGACACGAGGAAGGCAGCCATTATCGCCGCGAAGCACCCCAGCCAGAGCAACACCGCAGCAGCGGCCGGCGACGAGGCCACCTGTCCCCTGCGATCCTCCTTCAGCTTGACGGGGCCGTCCAGAGCCCTTGCTCCGAGAACGAGCGCCATCGCGATGAGAAGTGCGACCAGCGAGCGGAGGACCCCGTCGAGCGGGCGGCCGGTATATCGCATCAGCGTGAGCAGGACCAAGGTCGCGGCGATCGCGCAGGCGGAGCCGACGCATGCGGCAGTCCAGCGGCGTCGCAGTTCTGCCGCCCGTTCCGCCTCGGCTGCCGCCCGTTCCTCCTCGATCGTCAATCCACATGCCTCCCGATAACCAGACTACGCGATGACGAACGCCCGTACCATCAGCGCGACGAAAGCACTGAGCACCAGAGCGATCGCCCAGCGAAGCACCGCGACGTCGCGTTCCATTGAATGCAGTCGCTCCTCGAGATCGTCCCGCACCTCGTCTATGCGTTCCTTGAGACCGGCGAGCGACTGCACCTCGCCTGCGATCGGCGCGATCAGATCGGCGGGAATGTTCATGAAGCCCTCCTCGCGCGCACGCGGCTTCACCGTGGGCGAGTCCAGGTCGGCCAGCATGATCGCGAAGAGCTCGTCTCCCTGACGAAGATGGACGTCGCCGGGCCCGGCGTTGAAGACGGCGAAGACTAGGCGGCCATGATATCCGGGATCGGCGTGGAAACCGGACACGTTCACCAGTCCACGGAACTTGGTCTTCTTGGATCGCAGCGCGATGAACGCGAACGCGTCGTTCGGCACGGTGACGACCTCGTCGGTGATCAGGAAGGCGAACTGACCTGCGGGGATGAAGAACGCCTCCTCCTCCTCCAGCCTGCGGACGCTCGACTTGACGGCCGACTTCTCCGGCGACACGTAGACCTCCCGGCCCATCGTAAGACGATAGCCGGCCGGGTCGAGCCGCGTCTCCTTGAACACCGACGTCCCATCGCTCGCGGTTACCAGCCTCTCCGCCAGCATCCGCCTGTGCAGGGTCTGTCTCGACCAGATGCCTTTTCGCCCGTCTTCGGACATGCACGGAGCCGCCCCGTGCGTCGGGCTCCCCGGTACGCCGTCCGTACGATCATCCGCGTCGTTCGGCACCGGCGGCTCCATCGCCCGATCATCCCCGTTCAAAGCAGCAGCCCTTGGACCGGGCTTAGCCCACGCGCCTCGATCCGGGGCACCTCGACGTTCCATCTGCTGGGAAACCTGGGAGCCGCCAGCCCCCCGTCGCCGGAATATGACTGCTTGATGCGGGTCCTTTTCGACCTTCCCGCGAATTCCGGGTGGACGACCCGGGCGTACTTGCCGATCTCGCAGAATAGGTTCTGGCAGTCGATCGGCTGGAGCCGGCGTCCGAACAGCCCGTCGAAATCGATGCCCAGCCGCGCGAACTCGCCCTCCTGCCTGTCCACCATCTCGTGGATGACCGTCTCCGCGTCCCTCCCCCCGGTCGATTCGAAGCATTTGGCAATCCCGTCCACCGCTCCGGGACCGGCGACGACGAAGTCGGCCTCGTCGAAGTCCAGCATCGACGAATAGTTCAAGTCGATGGCGTATTGGAACGCCAGGAACGGACCGATGCCGGGTAGTGCCCGAAGAATACCATAGACCTCCGCCAGACTAGCGGCGCGTTCGACGCGGGCGGGCAGACCCTCGGCCATCATCGCCTCGATCAAGGCCAGATGATTGGCATGCTTCCGCACGCGCCCGAGCTTCGGGGCCGGCATGATGTACGCAGCCGAGTACACTCTGGCACCCCTCAGCATGGCGCGATCCAACACCCCTTCGGCGAGGTTCGGATCGAACGACTGCCATGACAGCGATCCGAGTTCGCGCTCGAGCATCTCCCACGTCTCGATGCGGTTGAAGAGCTTGAAGAGCATCGTGCGGAAGAAAAGCTCCGCAGGGGCCTGCGAGCGGTCATCCCGGTACTGGACCTCCCGGATCAGATACTGGCTGACCTTGTCGACGACGCGGTATGTGTTCGTGAAGCGATAGGACGCAAGCACCGGGTCGTCGGTCCAAGGACCGGTCGGATCGCCGAGCCTGCGCATGTACATGCGCAACCTCTCGGCAGCGAACCGCCAATAGCTGTCGTAGACGATCGTAGCTTCCATCCGGTCGGTGCACCCAGTCTAGATCGGCGTGGCGGGCGTTCTCACACCGCGCGCTCCGGCCGTCCTTATCGCCTCGGGATATCGATGGCCATCCATGGCCCTCGGGACCCTAGCGGCATCCGAAGACGATGGGCGACATCGTAGGGGAAGACGAATCCGTGGTGTCGAAGGCAGCGGCCTGCCCGGAGTGGAATGCAGCTTCTCCGGAGATGGCAGAATGACAAGGGCACGGCTGGCGCTCGTCGTTCGCGTCATGGGCCGCCACGCCGCCGCCCGTAACGCCGGGAGCCCCCTCGGGAGCCCATCCGCCGTGCCGGTCACGTCTGCTGGAACTGTACGCCTCAACGTGTTTCCGCACGACCGGGCGATACCACGCGATCGTCGGTCGGTCCCCGGCCGCTGGGTGGCATAGGCGTCTCCTGGCTCGCCTGGCTGCCCTCGGAACGAGCGGGATGGCGAGGTCCGGTTTCCTGATGGTCTTTCGGCGACGACACGGAAGCAACTTCGGGTTCTGGGTTCGCTGCCCGTCGGGATACGTCCAACTTCTGGTGGCCGCCTTCGGCCTCATGCCCCCGAACCGACGGTCGAATCGGCCCTGGGGCCGGATCGCGATCCGATCGCAAGGCGGAACCAGCGTCGATGGAAAAGGCCTCGATGCCGCCCTTCATCCGCAGATGCTCGTATCCGTTGCCGATCAGCACGATCGAACGGTCGATCGCCGGACGGATAGCGTGCTGTTCCGTGGACGTCCGGTCGCTTCCGCCGTCGCCGGTCGTCGGGCCCGACTGCTGCAGCCATGTCCCCGGGAGTGCGAGCAGGCCGGTAACGGGCACCGAGATGCTAGCCCCCCCCGATGGCCACGAGCGTGGCAAGCGCGGCGCCGCTGGTCAGATAGGCTGCGAGCATCAGGCAGACCGTCAGGATACCGTATCCTCCCAGCATCGCTACGAGGACGTACATGGTTCTGCCATTCAGCAGTCTAGGCATCGTTCGACGATCTCCCTCGAGTTTCCGGCATCTTCGCCGCAAGGTGATCTACGCCGTATTCGTAAGAACGTCGCGGATCACGCGATTGCAACCGATCCGGTGGCAATCGGCGATGGCGTTTGCCGGGTCCGCTCGCCCCATGCTAACCGGCTTCGCGGAGGGATCGAATATGTCCGATGATTACGAAGTCGTGGCCGCCGACGGAAAGGTGATCGTCATCATCCGACCGGGTGCCGCGGTGGACAAGGACGCGATCACGGCGCTGCTCGTCGAGTGCGGTGTCGATCCGAGCGCGATATCCTTCGTTGAACCCGCCGAAATCGAACGCTGCGGCGAGATCGTCGGCGTGCCCGTAATCTTCCCCGTCGACGCGACGACCTCCGACGCGCCAGACCTCGAGATCTGCGCAGGCCACTGCGCGCAGGCGGGAGGCACCGTGGTGGTCGTCTTCGACCAAGGGTTCCCGTTCGAAGGAATCCATCCGATCGCGGCTGACTACGGGACGCAGTGCGGCTGGTCGCCGGACCAGCTCGCGCCCCGCATCGCCCCGGACGCGGACTGCCCGCCGCTCGAGTCCTCCGGTAGACCGGTCGAGCGATCGCGCGCGCGCCAAGTGAAGTGCGGAAGCTGATCCGCATGCCCGAGGCCGCGGAAGCCGTCCGACGCTGAGACTTCGGACAGGAGACGGCAATGGTCACCCGGACGTATCGCCTCGATCACGATCTAGGCTTCGCGCCGAACCCGTACTTCGGATGGTGCAGTCTGGCGTGCTGCATGCCAACCATCCGCAAACATGCCGCCGTGGGCGACATCATCGTCGGAATTGCCGGATCGAACATGCGCGGGTTGGGCCGCATCCATCCGCAGCTCGTCTACTGGATGCGCGTCGAGGAGGCGCTGACGTTCGATCAGTACTGGCATGATCCAAGGTTCGTAATGAAGAGACCGCGCATCACTGGCCCCAAGATGCACATGGTAGGCGACCGCACCTACAGGCACGAACCTCAGGCCCGCGATTGGTCCTTCGAACTCTCGATGCACTACCTGCCCGACGCCGGGCAGGGTGCCCTTGGAGGTCATGTCGAAAAGGACACAAAGGTGGATCGGCTGCTGGTAGGCAGAGAATTCACGTACTGGGGCGGGGCGGGTCCACGCGTTCCCGACCATCTTCTGGAACTGTTTCCGATCCGCAACCAGAAGTGCCCCCCGACCGGCCCCGCGCTCACGGAGCTTCACGATCTGTGCGATATAGAGCATCCGGCATTCGTGGCCGGAAGACCAGCGGATTGGACCAATCCGAAGTACTTCAGAGGATAGGCCGTGCGCTGGAGTACCGTCCCTCACGACCCATCCATCGGCCCTTGCTCGATAGCCGGCGCGTCGATGCCTCCAGCGCCATCTGCTTGGCGAAGGTCGCGTCCGTACGTCTTGCATTCGACGGGCGGGAACGCTCTCCGGTCGCTCGGATACCCCCGCGCCCTGTGCCACGGGATCAACCGACTGCGGTGCGTACAAGTACTGCCCTCATCACCGGAAGGCTCTCTCTGCATGACGGGCTGGGCACTGATCACCGTCGTATCGGACCACGTGCCGACCGTCGTGGACATGCGGTGGTTTCCACGATCGCGGTCGTTGACACCATCATGCAGAACCGGTCGTCGACACCGATCGATGACACGGAGCCGAAAATCGACGCTTTCCCGTTCATGCTGGACGGACATCCAGAGCCGATCTCAGTCATAAGGAGCAGAACGTGCTGACAATCGAGGAAATCCGGGCGGCGATCGATCGCGAGGGGGGTAGCTGGACGGCGGCGGAGACCCCGATCTTCGAAAGGGGCATCGTCGCCGAAGATCCTCTGAACATGCTCTTTGGTCTGCGGATCGACGACGAGACGGGCCGCTTCCGCGCTGCGAGTGCGAACGTGTTCGAGGAACTCACGGCTGTTGCGCCTCCGAAATCGGCGGATTGGCTTGCGGCGGGCTTCGTGTCTCCCGCCAAGGATCAAGGACGCTGCGGCGCCTGCGTGGCGTTCGCGACCTGCGCGACGCTCGAGAGCTCGACATGGATCCGGACCGGGAGTCCCATTCTGCTTTCAGAAGGACATCTCTTCCATTGCAACGGAGGCTCGTGCGCCACGGGTTGGGGCCTGACGCATGGTCTGGATGCGGCGCGCGGAGGTGTGGGCAGGGAGGCCGATTTGCCATGGTCGACCGATGGCGTGTGCAAGCGTATTCCGCCAGTCGTCCACACACTCAGCTACAGGGCGCATGACGACATCGTCGGTCGGAAAAGGGCAGTGGCTGCGGGTCCGGTGCTGGCGGGAATGCGGGTGTATCAGGATCTCCTCGCCTATCGCAGCGGCATATACAGGCACGTCGCTGGCGATTTTGCGGGCAATCACGCGGTATGTGTCGTCGGCTACGACGATTCGGACGGCGCCTGGCTCGTCAAGAACAGCTGGGGGCCTGCTTTTGGTGAGGATGGCTTCTTCCGCATCGGCTATGGGCAGTGCGGAATGGATGACGACCATCCGTTCTATTCGGTGGAGACGACCCCTTGATAGGTGACGAGGATTGAAGACCATATCGCCTGGCGGAACGCTCTCGGTTGCGGTGGGCGAGGTCTTCGGCGTCACGCGGGACGATCACGGCACCTCGGGCTACGAAAGCCGGCTCGAAGTCCCTTCGGATATCGTCCGCCTGGGGGACGATCGTCACCCGTCCGAGGGGTTTGGTGGAGGAACCCGCATCGTTACGCGCTTTCGCTGCAAGCGCGCCGGCAGCTTCAAGATCGATTTCGTGGAGGGTCGCCCCTGGGAGAATGATCCGCTGCGCAGATCCACCGCCATCAACTGCCGCTGAGAAGCATCCCGATCACCGACGTCAGACGAGGATCGCGTTGGATATCTCGGTGTAGATCTCCTGCTCCGGCGTCCTTATCGTGACGATCAGGGAATACCGGGCCTGCTGTTCCGCATTCAGTGGATCGCGTCCCCACCAGCCTTGGAGCGGATGGACCATGATCCCGCCCATGCGCGCCAGATCGGCGGCATTGTCGAGGCTCAGACGGTCGTGCTTGACTCCGCCGCGCCCGCGAAAATGCGTTCCGAACTTCCAACGCAGCGACGGCGGCGAGAATGCGGGCTTCTCATACAGCTTGTTGATCCGCGCTACGGCGTCCTCATCCGATTCGTCAGGGCGCTTCATATCGAAATTGAAGCCGTGACTGGCGTACGAGCGGACAGCGCCTTGGATGACGGCCCCTGGATTGGGGCTGACGAAGTAGGAGAGCGTGACGCGGAGTTCCGCCGGGACGCCATCAAGTTCCTCGAGGACCTCGATCGGCCAGGGAAGTTCGTGGAACCGCATCTGACCAAGAACGGCCTTCCTTCCACTATCGTTCAGCCTGAAAGGCCGAAGACTGGCTTGGTTGATCAGCGTGAGAGCGTCCTCCGCGTTTGCAATCGCCCGGCTTCGATCCGGCCGTCCGAAGCCAAAGCGTTCGAGCAGCGCGAGCTTCACGTTCCCTCTTGCGGCGGCCATCGATCGTGCGCGGGCGGTCATCGCCGGCGTGTGCTCCGCCGAATGCACCACCAGGCCACGTATGGTTTCCGGCCACAGTGTGGGATATTCAGCCTGCAGCAGAGCGCACAAACCTGCGATCGATGCATTTGCGGCGCTCGTCTGGCCCGTGAGGGTGAGTGGCGCTCCACTGTCCATGGAGGTCGTAAGAAGGCTGAGATCGGCGTGGGGACCAACGGTGCTGCTGACCCGGTCGTACATCTGGTTGCCGCCCTCGAAGACGATGTCGGGCTTGCTCGGCGGGCGATGCTGCCGTTCCCAGTTGACGGCAGTCATCGACCAAGGGGAGAGATCGCCCGCCGGCGCGACCGGCAGGTGCGTGGTCGGGACTGCCACCAGATCAGTGCAGGCCGCGACTGTCAACGCGTTCCACGCCTGAGCCGGCGACATCATGCCGGTCACGTCGTTCATCGTCTGATAGTCGGTAAGCTGCAGCGGATCGTCGAGATTCCCGGCGGCCACGCAGAAGAGTCGGGGATTGGTTGGCTCGGATGCCAGGACGTCGATCGCGCAGGAGAGCGTGGATGGCCCGCCGTCATCGACCTCCTCCGGTGCGTTCATCGAGAAGCAGAACGTTCGGCTGCGGTCGGAATGTTCCTCGACGGCATCGACTGCCAGACGCAGGCGTTCCGCCGGAAGGCGGGTCGCAGCACCGCCGCCACCGCCGGGAGGCCCCTGGACCATCACGGACTCTATTCGTACCGAAAGGGTCGTAGACTGTCTGGCGCTCATCAGGGTCCCGAGGTCGTCATATAGGGCGAGCCCCGCCATCTTCGTACCATGACCATCCCAGTCGCCGCCCGTACCCCCGACCACGCTTCCCACGAATGAGAGCGACGTCGACAGCAGCGGATGATCCTCGCGGACCCCGGTATCGAGGATGCACACGGCCGGAGCATCGTCATCCGCTGCTGTAATCCGACGACCGGCGGCGATGACGGCCGCTCTTTGCACCCCGGCCGGTACTTGGAACATGTCTCCGGCCAGCGACGACGCTGGCCGCAACTGGGCGATCGCAGCGCTGCGGGCGAGGATGTCGAACTGCGCTCTGCTCGCCTGGACCAGCAGCACCCGCACATCCTCGAACGAGATGGCCCGCCGAGCGCGCAGATCGAGCAGCGCGAGGACTTCGACGAACCGGGGCTCGGCGGCGGGCTGGAGCCATACCTCAAGCGCGACGTAGTCATCCTCCGCCTCCGGAAGGGGCCGGGAGGACGCCCAGAGATCCTCCACGGTCGTGAGGGAGATCGACGGCTGCGCCTCGAAGAATCCGAAATGATCCGGTCTTCGAGTTGCGTCAGGGGTCCAGGCGACGTACTTGGCCGCAGCCGCCTCGAAGTTCTCCACGGTGCTTGGGTCGAACGCGAGGTTGAGGCGCGCCTTCCCACCATATCCCACGGACGACAAAACCTCGTTTCGGCGGGAACCGGGTATCGACGGGCTCAAACCGCTGTCGGTCGTCGCACGGATCGTCATCGGGATCCGCATCTCGTCCAGAACGGGATCCTGGTCCGCCTCGGCGAATTCCATCAGTGACCGGACCTCTCGAAGCACACGCGCCGACACCGCCCGCCGATTGCCCACCTCGGGAAAGGAAGGGGAGGTGATTGGGAGCGTCCGCGGGGTGAAGTCGAAACGAGGCCCTTGGGCGCGGAGTATGAGGTGGGGACGTTCTACCGGCATGCGCCGTGGTAGACTGCCGGGTCTTGGCGGCAAACCGAATACGTTACCGATTCGGTGTCAATTCGACCCGTCGTTCCCTGATTGCCGCGACGAGGATGTCGGTGGTGAGCAAGGCGTCGTTGCCGAGCACCGCCTCGCGCGCGGCATCCTCTGCGACGCGGATCATCTCCGCCTGGCTCATTCCGACCGCCGCGTCCTCCACGGGAACCCATTCGATGAGGTCGAGATCGAAGGGCGAAAGGGTCTTGCTGAAGATCTCTCGTATCCGTTCACGTGGCAGCACACTGTACTCGATCGCGCTGTCGAACCGTCTGAACATCGCAGGATCGAGCAGCTCGGCGTGGTTCGTAGCGGCAATCACCAGTGCGTCGCCATCCACCTCGTCGAGCATCTGCAGGATCGAGTTCAGCGTACGCCTGGCTTCGCCGACATCGTTGCCCATCAGCCGCTTCGTCGCCAGAGCATCGAACTCGTCGAAGAAGTACACTCCCCGGGTGGTGCGCATAGCGTCGAATACGAGACGTATCTTCGACGAGGTCTCGCCCATGTACTTGTTGATCACGCCGTCCAGCAGGATCGTGAAGAGCGGCAGGGACAGTTCGCCGGCCAGGGCCGAGGCGGTCAGCGTCTTGCCGGTCCCGGGCGGGCCGACAAGAAGGAACTTGCGGCGCGGCTTCAGGCCGTGGCTCTCCAGCTTGGCTCTGTAGCGATGCTCTTCGACGATCTTGCGCAGCCTGCCCAAAGTGCCGTCGTCCAGCACCATGTTGTCCAAGCGCTTCATCGGATAACTCGCCGATACCAACCCTGCGAGTTCGCCCTTCGGGCGGACCACGGGAATGGGTCCTCCCCGGACCTCCGCGGCACCCTCCGCGCGATGTCTGGCATCCTGGATCAAGAGCCGGATCTGATCGGCCATCTTGCGATGACCGCGCTGAGCGGCGTCTGAAGCCAACTGGAGGGCCACGGACTGGAAGCGCGCGTCATCGCGCTCGGAGAACGAGCGGACCAGGGCCAGCAACTGAGCTTGCGTCGTCAATGTCCAACTCCAGCTGAGGCTGCATTAGATGCATCGTCGGCTCGGGGGAAGCCGCCGCGGACGAAGTTCCCGAAAGCGCGCCGGAACGGTGAAACAGCAAGCGCTCCCACTTCGGAATTCAAGATCAAGACTGTCTTGCCACGAGATCGGTTATGCATATATGCATAATACTATGCATGCATACGTGACGCAATGACCGATCTCGGAGAATCGGTCGAGGACGCCAGGGTCAGACTTGGAATGACGCAGAAGACGCTCGCCGCCCGACTTGGCGTGTCCCAAGCGCACTACAGCAAGGTGGCGGGCCGCGTCGTGCAACCGTCATCCAAACTCGCAGATCGGATGACGGAATGGTTCGAGGAGATCGGAGCGACGCCTCTCGATGGGAAGCATGCCCGGGCCATCACACTGGCGCGATCGATCCGCCAGCAGAGCCGCGAATTGGCCGAACTGCTCAGGTCGACCGCGTCGGCCGGGGCGCTGCGCCCTGTCCGACGAGCCAGACGAAAACATCTCGACGCTGAATGATGTGCGATACGATGATCTGACGTCGGCTGAGATTAGCAAACGCCTCCGCTCATCGAACGCCCATCGGCAGTCCTGCGTTTTGGCGCATACGGGACCGCCGGGCGCATGCTGAAGAGGCGGAGGGCGACCGAGAAGCTGGACCGGAAACGGCTTCGCTCGGAAATGGATGCGATTCGACGAAATCGAAAGAAACCTGGCTTACGCCGGTCGCATACGGGAAGGCGGGGAGGCTACGACGACTTCAGAACACCATCATGAGGACAGCGTAAAGTCGATCTGTCCGCAAACATGCAGCGGCCCTTTCAAGGTATTCTACCACGGAAGATGGTACCAACGGGGAAACGACCGGCTTTATCGGCGAATTCCCTCATCTAACGCGACCGAACAACACTACCTGCATCGGCAGATCTGGATCGATTCTCGATACGTGCTTTTCGAGGATGCCGTACGCATCCCCAAGGATCACGAGATCCATCACGTCGACCTCAATCGCCTGAACAACCATTCCTGGAACCTCTCGGCCCTGCCCGTCACCGAACACAGGGCGCTGCACTGGGATATCGAAGTCGGAAAGCGCCAGCCCGGTTCGTCGACGGCGTCGCGTTGCACAGCGTGTCCGATGAACTCTCCCGCGATGTGACCGGGTTTTCAGCGGGCGGCAGCCAAGGTCGACTGTCGTTCGTTCCGAACATTCACTCACTCGTCAGAGCTCCTCGGAAAGTAAACTCTTCTAACCGATGCACAGGGGATTGCCGGGACCAACGACCATTCAATCGAAAATCGATTTCGGGTCGCAACCTGTTGGCAGGCACCGCTGGAATACGCCGTGTGCCGCGACAGACCGTTGCACCGGTATCCCGTCGTCAGCGCGCGTGGGCAGACCCTCGTATCGACGGATGCCCCGCCAACCGTGGGGTGAGCAAGTCGAACTACGCCTCCGTAGAGCGAAGGAATCCCGGCGGTGCCTCTCCCAGCTTCCTTGCCGATGTCACTTAGTCAAGGATTCAAAGAGCCGTCCGTCTTCCGCCTCACGTGAATTTCGTTAGATAGCCTTCCATGGCCGTCACACCCGATGGGGTAAGATCAACGAGCCGAACGCGGCGATCCTCCGGGTGCGGCATGACATGAATGAGTCCCCGCGCCTCGAGCTTGCGAATGCATCTGGCGACCGTAGACGCCGGTGCGCAGGCGCCGATGCAGGCGGACGACACCGGGACGCGGCGCCCGTCTTCGCGAGCGATGAAGAGATCCAGCAGAAGGTCCCAAGCCGGTTCGGAAAACAGCGCAGCGTCCCGCTCGAATGCGGCGGCCCGATCGCGACGCTGCCAATAGAGCAGCTTCGCAATCGCTCCGGATCGCGACGTACCCTCCAAGGGCAGCACGTATCGGCGACGAACGGCCACAGGAGCTGCCCGCAGTACCTCCCTCATCTGTTCCGATAGCGAGCGGAGAAGGTCGTCGTCGGATTGCGCCCACCCGGCGTATCCAGGAACGGTCATGACAGGATGCCTGCCCGCCGCATGCTCAGGAAGCCTTCGGACGCAATGACGAGATGGTCGTGCACCTCGATCCCAAGCTGACGGCAGACGTTCGACAACTGGCGCGTCGCGATGACATCCTGCTCGGTCGCCGCGGCCTCTCCACTCGGATGGTTATGCGCCAGGACGATCCCGTTCGCGCCAACCTCCAGCGCCCGGGCTACGATGCCTCTGACGTAGAACGACACCGAGTCCACCGTGCCGGTCGACGCCAGCTCGTCGATAAGCATCCGATTGCGCGCATCGAGATAGAGGACCCTCAGCCCCTCGTTCGCCGCAAAAGCCATCGTCGCCCGCAGATAGTCGAGGACGGCGTCGAAGCTTCCTAGGATGTCCCGGTTCACGATCCGGTGCAGGAGCACGCAACGCATCAACTCGCTGGCTGCCGCGACTATCTCGTCGACACGGGCGTCGCCCGTCATGGCACACAGGCGCCGTGTTCCCGACGCGGACATGACCGCTCCCGCCGAACCGAATTCACCAACGAGCCTGGAGGCCGCCCCCGTCGGATCGCTCGCGCCGCAACATCGGATCAGTCGTTCCATGACCGATCGTTGCCGGTCCGTCTCACACGGCGTTGATGCCGCCATGTCCCGATCGCGAGGATAGCGATGCCGGGAAGCACGGGTAGCGCGATCATCACCGCGTATCCCAGGCTCCAGAGATCCGGGTTCAGCATCTTCCCCACGTGGCCCATGAGGGTCACGCCCTGGAGAGCCGTAAGTGGCATCGGCCATATCCGGTCAGCCCTCAGAGCCACTGCGAGGAGGCCGCCGAACAGGATCACGTCGACGACGACGATCTGCGGGTGGACCCAGCTGAACCGCGTGGCGAAGTCCGATCGCACCACCACGGTCGCCACGGCAGCGGTCAGCAGCATCGCGGCGACGATCCGCTCCGGCGCGCCGCCCCGTCTCCAGGCATAGGCGACCACCAGCAGAAGAGGCACCCAGAAGCGGAATGCCAGCACCACGAAGCTCAGACGGATACCCATCCCGGCAGAGGACACCGACGTCGATGGAGGTCAAGGCCCGCTGCCCTCAGGACGCCACGGCCTGGAGAAGCGAACCGGACGTGAACTTCCTGTCGGGCGGGCACTCGTCGTCGCCGTAGGCATAGAAGCGTGCCAGACCGGCGTCGGCGATCATCGCCGCCAGCTTGGGATGTGCTTCGGTGAAGCACTTCTCCGCTTCGTACAGCAGGGCAGCACCGCGGGCCACATCCGCGATTGGATCGGCACCGGTGCCGACGGGCAGGCCCGCGGCAGCGCGTGCCTTCTGCATGGCGATGATGCACTCGCTCGCCCGCATGGCCAACTGGTCCGTGTCGCGCTTCAGAGGCAGAAAGGTGTCACGGACGCTGTGTGCGGCGGCCAATCGGTTGTTCAACATCCCAGTTCCCCGCCGTCGGCGGTTCGCCGCGGCTCTATTGTCGCTGTGTCATCACCATCCTCGCGATCTGCTGGACCGCATTCGACAGAGGGATGGAGGCGATGCCCAAGACCGCGAGCGCAAGCACGCAGAACGCGATCAGGGCGATACGGTTGAGCTTG
>Ga0160428_1000604_pt1 | contig 37044 bp, 35 predicted proteins | sample SolpanmetagenomM_FD_108198 | JGI IMG/M metagenome (GOLD analysis project Ga0160428, IMG submission 108198) | Solar panel surface microbial communities from Lawrence Berkeley National Laboratory, California, USA - M | ecosystem: Engineered > Built environment > Solar panel > Unclassified ... | reverse complement strand
TTCCGACCGATGCGAAAGGCTCGTACTTTCCGACCTGAACCAGAAGGGATGACACGAGCTGGTGGGAATTGGTGGAAGCCTCCCCAGTCGCCTGTAAGTATGATCAGGCTTGAATATCACAAACAACCAATTGTTCCGTACTAACGCTGTAGTGAAGCGCAATTCTAGTTCGCCTTGCAGCGTAGCAACACTTTGCAACACGACCGGCGTGGCTATGAGTGGCCGGGTTGTTGCCTCAATGAATCTTGACTGCTTGCGTTGTCTATATGGCACGTTCGATTACGTGGCTAGAGCCGCAGACAAGAACAGCGTTGCTGTAACGGCCTACCTAAACGAGGTACGTACACTACAACTGCAGAGTCGCATTCAATAGCTGACCATGTTGACGCAGACGATTATCAGGACCGACCTCCAACTCTTCCTCGACAGATACCGCCCAGAAGCTGCACATGTTGCCCAGGAGTTCCCAATCATCTCAGTCGCGGGTGGAGGCGATTTTCAGGTCTTATCTGCCGCAGATGTTGCGAACTCCCGTGCTATAGAGGGCAACCTCGATGGTCAGCTCGTGGTCGGGTTCAGCTATCCAACTCCCTTTTCTGCCTGGGTTACTGGTGGAGAGCCTCCTTTCCTACCAGACATATACACATCGACGGACACCAACGAGCCGTATTTGAGCTGGCTGAACTACGTCCTTGCTCAACAGTCTCTTCCTTTGATCATCTCCACGTCCTATGGAGACGACGAGCAGACTGTACCTTACAGTTATGCCAAACGTGCCTGTGATGGTTTCATGGCTCTCGGTGCTCGTGGCATCACCGTAATTTTTAGTAGTGGCGATAGTGGCGTTGGTCCTGATGGTACTTGTTTCTCCAACGCCGACAACACTACAGCCATGTTCCTCCCGGTGTTCCCGGCTGCTTGTCCTTGGGTCACGTCCGTTGGTGCGACCAAAGGCTACTTACCGGAGGTCGCCGTATCGCGCTTTGCAAGTGGTGCAGGGTTCTCCAACTACTTTGGTATGCCAACTTATCAAGTCGATACTGTGAAAGGTTATCTGAGCAAGATTGGCGACCTCAATGCGGGATTGTATAATGCTAGTGGGAGAGGCTATCCAGGTAAGCATAGCCTGAGTTGATAATATGATTGATGCTGATCATTTCACCATTCAGATGTTGCTGCTGCCGGAAACGAGGACATTATAGTTTGGTAAGACTTTCCTGCTTCCTCAGTTTTGAGGATGACAATCTGACACAGGAAATATAGGAACGGTAACTTCATTCCCATTGGAGGTACCTCTGCGGCCTCACCAACCGTGGCAGGGATCTTTGCCCTTGTGAATGATGCACTACTAGCAGCAGGCCGGCCTACATTGGGTTTCGTGAACCCCTGGCTCTACAGCAGTGCCTATACCGCTTTTACCGACATCACTAACGGCTCATCCTATGGATGCGATACTGAGGGTTTTCCCGCAACTGTAGGCTGGGATGCCGTGTGTGGTTTTGGGACGCCTAACTTTGGTAAGCTCGTCGCCGCTGCTTTTGCTAGGGGTGGTGGAGGAGGTGCCGGTGGAGGATGGAGTGGACCAGGACACTTCGGTCCTTGATGAACGAGCTTAAGGATATGCGGTCCGATCTTGAGTCTGTGTCGGATTGAAGTAGTGATGAGCTGGACTAGCCCAGGTGATGTTCATAAAGTGAACTATGAACGGAGGTGGTGTGTGAAGCGGAAACTGAACGCAGTACTGTAGCAGTAATGACAAGAACCAGAAAAACTCGGTACAAAGGCCTTACTCATTTAAACCAGTATCGCACTCAAACTGTCTATGTCCTCTTCGCCGTGTTGTTAGGACTTTTGATGTATGTACTTTTTATAACCTCGGCTTTGTGAAAAGTGCCAAGAGAAGACATTAGCTTACTCCTCTTCCTTCTCCATTACCATATCTTGCTGTCTGTTCTTACTAACTACCAGGCATTATTGCCAAACCCTCTCAGCTTATCCTTCGGTGATTCTTGCTCACCATCTATTACTACTCAAGCTTGACTCTGACCGTCCTTTCTCGCACCTCACCATCCATACTCACACTCTCGCAATCCCCCCCCCTCTTACCATAAAAAATGGCCAAAACCCTAGCCGAAAACGAAATCACCCTCGACACCACCACCCACGGCCCCAGCATCGCCATCATAACAATCAATCGCGAACACAAACTCAATGCTCTAACGCAAGATCATTATTTCAGGATCGCGTGTTTGTTGTATGAAGTTGCTAGGATGGAGAAGGTGTTGGTTACGGTGTTGACTGGGAAGGGACGGTTCTTTAGCGCGTAAGTATTGTGCATATTTCTGGTTGCGTGTGATTCGTTTGGAGGGGTGACATGCATGGTTTTGTGTGTTTTGTGTTTTGTGTGTTGTTTGGTGATGTGACGGGGGTACAAACGAGCTTTTTGGCATTGGGTTTGAATTTTTCGGGGCCAAACAGAAGGACAGAAATTCACGAGCTCCACTGCATTGAGGAATAAGCAGCTACTTCGAAATGAAATGGCAGGGCTTTTGTGCCTGGAGCTGATAGGGGTGAAAGTGAGGGAGGTGTGAAGTTCTGTGTGAGGGTTTTGGAAACGTAGACGCACTGCTGACGACCTCTGTACTGCTTTTGTACTACATGTTCAGAACCCGAGATGTTTCGGGTGATCCGCAAATGGTCGAGAGATGGTATAAACCATGGTATACCGACGTAGCGTGACGCGAAGGAGCTGAGAGCAAAGGGCCAAACAAGGAGATATGCTGACCATGCACTATCTTGTAGTGGAGCAGATGTCAGCATCTCACGTTCGTCACCAGAGTCGCAAGCTAATCCTCGCGAATTCTGGCTGAAATCTTTCGTCGCTAATAACCTTGTAAGTTCATGCATCACAACTACCCACTTCGCTTCAGCCAACCACTTTCGATCCCGCGCCGCACGTGTAACCACTCCCATGAATATTAACCACAACTACCTGACAATACCTAGCTTCATAACAACTCTTTTGCCACAGCTTAAGCAGCAACTGACCACACCCTTACAGCACACCACCCATGCCTTCTCAACCCACCCCAAACTCCTCATCACCGCCCTCAACGGCCCCGTCGTCGGCCTCTCGGCAGCCCTAACAGCGCACTCCGACTTCATCTACTGCACGCCCTCAACCTACCTCCTCACGCCCTTCTCATCCCTCGGCCTCGTCACCGAAGGCGGTGCGGCGCTCGCCATGGTCCGACGCCTCGGCATCAGCAAAGCCAACGAAGCACTGCTTATGAGCCGAAAAGTCCCTTCCGACGCGCTCGAGCGCACCGGCTTCGTCAACAAGGTCTTCGACGTCGACACCAAGGCTAAAGGGGGCAGTGACGTGTTTCTCAGGCGGGTGATTGAGGAGATCAAGGAGATGTTGACGGGCGGTCATTTGAACGGGGAGGCGCTGTTGGGGATTAAACGCATGATCAGGGATTCTGAGAGCGAGAAGATTGAGACTGTTAATGCGAGGGAGGTTTTTGTTGGGTTGGAGAGGTTTTTGGTGGGCGCGCCGCAGAGGGAGTTTGAGGCTATTAGGACGGGAGCGAAGAAGCATAAGCTGTGAGGCATGGTTGAGGGATGAGGCTCAAGGGTTGCGTTGTGTGAGTCTGTCGTTGGAGAGGAGATGCGCCGTAGTGATGTGGACGAGTTGTTGGCTTGTGCGGGTCTGAAATTTCTATTGTCGTATTGGCTACTGAGACATGGAATTTATGAACTCCCAGCCGCGTTGCCGTAAAGGTAGTGCAATCGTAATCATGAGTAATATGGCACAGCTTGAAGAAGGCACGAAGATTTGTACCGTTGCAAACACATGTAATTGATACTTTAGACATCTTTGAATGACAAAGGAGTGGACGAAGTAAAAGACCAACCAAAGGGCCGTCGCGCTGGTCACTAGTCGATCTGTATCTCGATGACCCCGTTCGTGTATCTGGTCGGCTCGTTCGGTTGAGACGGAGCATCTTATTAGGCAAGCATGTATACAATTATGCTTCTCTTCTGGGAACGGATGGCCACGTTTTCCTTCTCATGGGAGCGTGCTTGGTCTCCTTATAGTTTTAAGTTCTCTATACGTGGCTGTTAGTAAGAGACGTGTACTCTGATACAAGCAGTATAGATCATTCTGTATCTCAGAAGAACACAGCATGAAGTTGCTTGATAGCAGCTATGACAAGGATATAAAACGTCGTCTAAATATTGGATGTGTATCCAAGATCATCATTTCAAGGTTCGTATTTTTCTATCTGCGTCAAGTCGCAAATCTTGCTCATCTGCCGCTGTTGACTCGAATTTCAACCAAGAGACTCAGAGGGCGAAGTCTCACGAACTATCTGCATGCACTCCAGACGTGACACGATCGAGATTGAACGCTGCAGAAATCATCGCAAGATGGCTGAATGCTTGTGGCGTATTACCCAGCTGTTCACCGGTGCGTGCAATCTCTTCGCTGAACATGAAGAGATGGTTTGAAAAGCCCTGTGATAGATAGACGTCAGCATGACCTCTTGCTCGAACAGTACGACTTTGGTTGCTGAGAGACTGAAGGCACAGAGGATGCAACGCTGGAGACTTACCAGCATAGACTCGAACATATTCACTGCCATGGGCAAATAGCGCTTCTCATATGCTGTGGTTATATCGTCAGTCTATCTCAATCTCACAAACTGACGCATCATCTTTTGAGTGACTTACCTCCCGCGCGCGTCAACGCCTCAATCAACCAGAAGCTGACCATAGAGAATGCACCCTCTCTCCCTCCAACGCCATCGTCAAACTTTCCCGTGTTATACCTATACACAAGCCCGGTACTAGTCAAGCCTCCTTTTTCCGGTGCCTTCAAGATCTGCTCCAGCGTGCCCAAGAATCTCGGGTCATTTGGCGCACAGAAGAACACTAACGGTGCAATCAACGTAGCAGCATCCAGAATATCGTGACTCTCGTAGCTCTGCACGAACGCGTTCATTTCGTAGTTGAAACCCTTTTGCATCACATCGTCGCAGATCTGGTCTCTCACAGCGAGCCACTTGAGGCGGTTCGGACAGGGGAAGCATCGTTTGTCCGCTAGACGTACAGCGCGATCCAAAGCCACCCACAACATGATTTTGCTGTAAACGAAGTTTTGCACCTGACCGCGTACTTCCCAAATGCTCATGTCAGGCTCTTCCCATATCGTGCATACGTAATCGGTCAATTCGCGGACGGCACACCATTGGTCGTAGCTGACAGGCTTGCCGTATTTGTTGTAGAGGTATATGGCGTCCATAAGCTCGCCGTAGATGTCGAGTTGTTTGTGGAATGCAGCGCCATTGCCAATGCGAACAGGTCGTGAAGAGCGATGGCCGTCGAGATGCGTTAGTTCGATTTCGGGAAGGTCTGTCTCGCCGCGGATTGAGAACATGATGGGGAGAGCACCGGTTTCTTTATTGCGGGAATGTTTGAGACGATCGGAGATGAAGGACATATAGGCTTCGGCTTCCTCTGAGAAGCCCATGCGGAGGAGGATGTAGATTGTGAAGGAGCTGTCGCGGACCTACATGGCGAGATATGTCAGCAATCTTCAAGCAAGAATTATACTGATGGGATAAAGTGTCGTACCCAACTGAATCTGTAATCCCAATTACGACCACCTCCAAAGTCCTCTGGTAAGGAAAATGTAGGAGCAGCAACAATGGCACCAGTAGGCTCATATACCAGTAGTTTCAGGATCATCAAACTGCGATTGACCACTTCTCTCCATCTTCCTTTGTACTTGGATTGGTTGATCCAATTATACCAGAAGGTGCTGGTGTTTTTTTGGACAGTTTCAATAGAGGTCGTGGTTATGTGCTCTTCGTGTTTTTCTTCCAGATCTCTTAACACAAAAGAAACGCCCTGTCCTTCTTTAAGGATAACCTGCGCCCTGACGCCATCACCCAAGGTTGCTCCCTCAGGCCTGAAAATTTCCCATTTGACTTCTGGACATTCTGAAGCACCAAGCTCGCCGCAGTCTACTGTAGCACATAGCTGCAAGGACAAACTCTTCGACTTGAACTCCACAGTCTCGCCACACTCTCCATTCTTACTATCCTTGACATTCACAATTTCGGTCATGTGCTCGTCCTGTGCATAGTTAAACGCAGGAAACACTTCGACATCGACCTCACACTCTCCACGAATACACTCGACACGTCTTACGAGCCATTTCTTCAGGACGTTGTTTGGGTCGGTAACTTGCCTCGAATTGACACTTTTGGGATCGTTCACTACTACCAAGCTAGTAGCTTTGGCAGGACGAGGAAAGAAGTCAACTAGATTCATAACGCCATCTTCACCTAGATAGCGAGTCTGGAGGATATTGTTCGAGGGAAGGTATTGTTGTTTTGTGGTGAGATTGGCATTTTTGGGTGGTGAGATGGAGAAGTGGCCGCCTTTGTCTTTGTCGAGAATTCGTGCGAAGACAGAGGGTGAGTCGAATTCGGGCCTGGTGAGTGTGAGTAAAGTCCTTTTAATCGAGGAGGGCTTTAGTGACTTACCAGCACATCATATCAATAGCGCCATCTGTGGCTACTAAAGCTGATGTCCGCATGTTACCGATGAGACCATATTGCTCAAGCTATACTATTGTTAACACTTTCAAACAAAGACACAACGCTACTAATACTTCGTAGACTCACGGGCATATATCCGGTGGTCTTGCGGAACCCAGTAGGGTCAATGATGTTGTCGGTAGGCATATTATTGAGCTTGTCACACGACAGTCACAGAGCACGCTTATTACAGCTTTGACACTTTAAGAAAGACGGGTGTTATGCAGCTATACCTGAGGTTAGATCTACCGGTTAAGCTAATTGTCGGCCTGATGTCACGATGTCACTTTGAGTGGGGTCTAAGCGCGATCTATTAGTGATCGATCAGTATATCAAGATCATATCGAAAGCTATACTAGCAGAATAGCTCAGAGAAAAGGAAATGCAGGGTGAGGAATGCGTGATATGGGTTAAAAAAAACACGTAAACTTGGTTGCTCTTTGGGCGGATACAATTTCCAAGATTCTGCCCTCGTACTGGATAACATCCTCCATCCAAAACCTCTCGTGAAACGTGTCTGAGCAATGTACAAGAGACGGAAGCATATGGCACGTAACAACGACTTCCCTACGATCAAGGCGTATAGAGAGATATATATGGCTCGCCCAGCATGGAAGGAAGCGCCGAACAAAGGTGATGGATATGATTGGAAAGGTATGAAGAGAGCCTCTGCTATTGATTCCTGGTTGATGCTGACACTCCAATAAGTCTATGGATTCTGATGCCATGCTATAAGACCGTGAGACGGTGTGTAAGAGAAACCGGCTTTTGAGATTTCCTGCTCCGTCAATATGGTGCTTAGGCATCAGGTCTTTCCCGGAGTGCCATGGACAAAGCACCGTCCCAAATCTAGTCTATACTCTTCAGAAGGCGAACGCTCGCAGAAGTCGTCATACCTGTCGCCAAAGCGGTCTGGTACAGGGACACGAGGTCTGCAATCCCGTGTTGATCCATTTGCTCTTGGGACGAGCCATATTACACTCTATCAGAATTCCTAAACATACGGCCGATTTTCCTGAAGCCTCGCCACTCTCTTCTCATCACCAATCAGTATCTGTCTCGAATTATTCTTGCCGACGACATCGCCAAGTCGCACACGTCTATGACCCATCAACCTGATGCGTTCATCCCCATCTAGAAATGTTGCATTTTCAGGCATACGTAGCACGTTCGGCCTCGTTAGAGCCGAAACAGGGTCCAATATGTTGGGACCACGTAGGAAGAGCTTGAGGACGCCGCTCATGAAGCTGATCAAGCACAAGAGGGTGCTTGCGATGATAAGTAATGCCAACCAGGTAGTGTTGCAGTGCAGATACTGCACCTCAACGTATCTGATTCGAGTGCTGTTCACCACCGACATGGGGTACGGCTCTGCTTGGGGATCCAGTCCCGATGTGATGCTGATTGGAACGATGCTGCTAAGCCAATAAGTGTTCAGAATCTGAGTCAAGCGGACACTGTAGTCATCCGCCATGGTATTGGATAAGCTGACAGCAAAGTAGAACTGAGAAAAGGGGTTGACGGAAGGATTTGTTAGATAACGTTCAAACGCTGTAGATGCGGGTGTGCCGGAGTGGAATAATGCGAAGGAGTTCCTAATGTTTGCGAAAAACTGGCTGATAGCGAAGCCGGACGTATAGCCCTTTGGCCTGGGGATGCTGAACTGGTTAGAAACTTGACTCATCGAATAGGAGATAGCAGTTGCTCGGCAATTGGAGGAGTTGTCGCAAATGACCTTGACGTCTACACTGGAAGTCGTAAGATTGCATGTCATCTGCGATCTTAGACCTACGTTGCTCGTGCTGTTTTTAAAACCGGCGATCTGGAAGTCGAAAGACAATGGCCCAGAGATATTGCTGTTGAGTATTCCATTGTCAACGACTATCTGCCATAGATAGTTGTTGCCAACGAAAGCATGAAAAGCTGTACCCGTGTAGTTTATGAGAACCCCAGAGCCTAGGGCCCCAAAGCCTCCCGGCGTCCCTTCTGTGAATGATAAGTTGAAGCAGTTGGCATACCAGTATGTAGTGTTGAGAATGAAGGAAGACGCGCCCAAGGTGTCCTTTCCAAGGACCGGTATACCGATAAGTGCACTATAGTCGGTTGTCGATTCGTTGTATAGGGGTATCCAGCCTAGGGTGCCACGCCCCAAGCGTTCGATCATTGGAATTTTGACATTACTCCACTGATCAACAGCAGACTTCTGGATATCTTCTGGTGCCATCATAGCAGAAGACTGGACGGCGGCAATAGAATTGAGCAGACCTGTTGCATCAGTACCCAGCACCTGATATGGTGACATCGTGTCAGCCCAGGAGAAGGGCATTGTTAGATTGTCAATACGAGTCTGTAAAGAGACAACGCGCTGGGTAGCCTGACTACCCACAGGACTTAGCGACCACACTATGGCAAGGAGGCAAGTGGGGATACCCAGAGCTCTATGACGATACATAGTCATGGCGGTACTGAAGAGCGTGCTACTGGCGTACAGCTGGTCTATTGTCGACAGTGTTGAGCCAGCTTCGAGTCGCCAGCGAGCGACAGCCGCAAGAAAGCGTCCAACGATCGCAGCAAATACATATGGGAAGATAGTTGTGCCCTATGTATACGATTAGCAGCTGTCACTGGTCGTCTCACGTTTTATCGCGTACAATGCGCGCTATTTCAATCAATTTCGTGTCTTCATCGTTCACCACCGTTGTGTCCGCAGCATAAGCGATAATTGCGAAAGCTAGCCACAAGCTTGCAACCAGACCTAGCACCAGATCAATGAGTGCATGAGTGACTCGATGTCCCCGACTCTTCAGCTCTTCAGGAAGTTGTGGCCAGCCGTTGATGTCGAATTGTGAGGCATCAATGTCTATATTTTGAGGAGCATCGGCCGAGGATGGGCTGGGCAACGACTTCACGCGCTGTCCAGCGGGTGCATACAGCCTGGTGGTAGACGCATTGGTGCTCGTAAACGTTATCGCAGGTGTAGCAGGATAGCTCTCGCCATCAAAAGACATACCATCTTCATGATCGCGATGTCGAGTATTATGTTCTGCGGCATCATGACTGCCTTGCAGGCCTAGATCCGAGTTGTGCCACAGGACGAGAGGATAGGTATCCTGGCTGTCCATAGAAACAGAATACTTGATACAACTCTTTACTGGTGGCAGCTATGTTGTGGACAAAGCTAAGTACGGCGACAGCATAGACACTCGAGAAGCTATATCGCAAGGTTGACATAGCCTCCACAGAGTGTGTGTGGCATATGAATCCTTCGTGGCTTGAGTGACTTCACATGCTTAATGCAGGTGAACGAGAACCTGGCTGCAGCAGATCGAAGCGACACTTGCTCAGAATTAGCAGTCCGGAACCTCATCCTACTCTGCTGATTATCACCGTGACTGTAGATGTTCAGTTCTCAAGGCACGTAACAAAGAAAGAGCTTGGTAAGCCATTACAATGATTGCGAGTTGCATAGAGTTGATTGTGGCTCACCATGGTGTCAATGTCATTGGATCAGCGAAGCGGAGTGCAGCTGAAACAGCTTAGTCTAATTTGCTAGTGCGCCACCAGATGCGGCCTAAATTCGTGCGAGATATCTTTGATGAGACGACCTCCCAAAGAAATGCCATCCAAAGAGAGACGGAACGCGAGTAGAATATTCTTTGGTGAAATAGAGGCTCAAAAAAGAAGACCATTTAAAGGCAAAAGGAAATCCGCTCTGCGAGAGGAAGTTCTCGACGTTGACAGGACTCGAACCTGCGCTCCCGAAAGAACTTGATATACTAAGAAGTACCGGAAAGATATTCTAGTCACTGAATATATTATTAGGATGAGATCGAAAAGGGAGATATAGGTGAACACGTACAGCGCCATAACCACTCGGCCACAACGTCGTTTGAGGACTGTGTAAGCATTGTTTGCTGGTCAATACATGAAAACTGAACTCATTCGTAAACGACTCTGGGCACATCTCCGCCCCATCAATCGAGAGTCGATCAACAACCTGGGTGAACATTAGAATCTTTAGCAGTCCAGCATAAACTCAACATGGCAGCACAACTCTACAACGACCTCCCCCAACCTATTCCCCAACCTATACCAACAGTAACTCCCACACCATTTCCCGCACGAACCAGACAAGCAGCACGCATGCTAGATGGTTTGCGAACAGACCTATCAGTCACAAAGTTCAGCGACAAGATCATGGTGACAATAGCACAAGAAGGGTATGGACTAGGTCATTTTGTATGTTTCTACATCCCATACATTCTACACGGTCTGAACGCATCCTTGCTAACAACCTTGCTCAGGTACACGTCCCCCTTGAATCCATAGATCCCACTCTCACAGACAGACGCTCACAACTCCACTCTGACGACCTCGAAGGCGCTGATTTGCTACCTCTGCCACATCTCACGGCCACCACGATTTTAGGTGGTGGTGATCCTGAACTGAATACCCTTGGGCAACTGCTCGCAACGCAGATTGCCAGCACGATTGCTGCGAGTACGCCGGAGGAGAAGAGGTTGTTAGTTGTTGGGCTAGGCTTGCGGAGGCGGCAGATCAAGTCCGAGGACTTTATGAGCGTGTTGGAGATGACAATGGCATGTTTGTCGTGAATGGTTTCTTCTTGCAGGATGGATTCCTGCCGTGAACCGGACGATCGCTCTTATGCCTTGAATTGAGGCTGCTTTGCGTTGTCTTCCTGCGTCTGCAGGTTCGGACTGCCTTCTGTATGTGCTGTTCGCCTCTTCAACATTTGCTAAAACTTCATTTGCTGACATATTCTCGCAGACGGTCGATCAGCTGGTCAACAGCTTCCATATCAGCAGCATCCAATTTATCTTCTCCTCTCAATTCGGCCGGAAGTTGCGCAACAAGCGCTTCAAGAGCTGGTTGATAGTTGCGGACGGTCGAAGACAAAGCATACACAGCCTTCTTCCTTGTAGCCGTAGGTCCAGTGGAAAGCATGATGGACACAAGCTGAGGTACAGCGCCCACGGCCAGACACTTTTCTTGACTCTTGATATTGTTCTGCACAGCAGTACCAATACACCAAGCCGCCATCTTTTGTAATTCAGGTTCCGCGCTCTTCAATTCGTCGACCAATGGAACCCATAACTTCATGTTTTCCATGTTGTTTGCGTTGTCCAGATTTTCAATCATTTGCTCAAAGTTGTCGAATGCGATTAGCTTGTTTTCCAGATCGACCTCGGGTGATTTAATGGCTGCCATTGCTTCGCGCATGAGGTCGGCATCGCTTGGCCCGCCCAATAGTTGTGCTAGAGCTGCTTGATCTAGTCCGCCTCGTGCTGGTGATGCATCTTGCGTTGCTGCCAGGTCTTCTGGTTGAGCACTCTGAGCGTTGAGACTCCACTTGAGAAGATTGTTCATTGATCCAGCCATGGTCGGTCGCGTTGTATCTAAATCTAGAAAAAAGGAGCTAGTGACGCTGCTGTTAATATATGTTGTCTTTCGTATAATTCTGTTCATGACGATCACTTTCTGGAAGGTGATAGAAAAGGGTATTCATCGGCATTGTATCGGTTGGTCTGTGCTTTTAATTCTGCCATTGGGATGAGGGGTTACGGGCAAAGATTCATGAAACCATCTATGTCTTCTTGAAGACCAGGAAAATCGTTGAATGTAGCACTTTGATTGATGTAGTACTCCTTGATGTGCGTCTCTCAAAGACAACAAATCGAGCTGAAGATATAGCGAGTCGTAATCCCGAAAGCTAGGTTACCTTGGTGGTACCCCGCCGCGAAGAGCAGCTGTAGAGAGCCACGTACGCTATCAGCCGTCCAATTCGATTCCTCCTCGTCTTTATGGCTACTGGTGTCTCCTACATCGGCGCGTGCCTGGAGGAGAAGTGAGATTGGGCAAAGACATCGCTGATGGCAAAATGGGAGGCGCATGTTGCTGAACGCGCACTGCACAGAGGCTGACGTATTGCTTTTAACGCGGCCGACTGGTGGTGAAGACTCCATTGTATATAGTTGCAGACTTACTAGATGGTATCGATCGTGGTCTCTTGCCGCCTTCCAGCTCGCAGCTAGAGATAGGGCAATTCTAACTCAATTGTTAATCACAAGAGTGTGCAGATAATTCGTATAACCTTGACGACGAAGTGGTGCTCGCTAACACCTTCCGTTTTTGGATTTGGATTCGCTCGCCGCCCAATCCGCCCCGCAAAGGCCACTCTTCCCATCTCACCCCAACCTTGTCCTTCTCTCCCACCACCCACTTCATCTCGACTTGCCACAATCAGCACCAATTGAGCTTCAATCTACAGCTCAACTCTTCAGTCCGATCAATTAACCCATCGCCTTTCGTCACAACACATCACAATGGAGGGTATGTTGTTCTTTTTCCCTCCAAGGTTGGAAGCCTCTGCTTCGGCCTTGCAGCCTACCCACCAGGAATGAAGATAAGACTCATCTACTGACACCCATTGCAGAAGAGGTCGCAGCTCTCGTCATCGACAATGGGTAAGATAGAACTCACCATTAGACCTTGATAGCCTCTCGTCGTCATCGCCATCACGTCCAACCTCAAGATTGCGATGCGCGTGAGGCGCAGTGTCGAGCTCAAACAACATCGTGAAAGACCACCAAAACTAACAATGCTGCAGTTCCGGTATGTGTAAAGCCGGTTTCGCCGGTGACGATGCTCCCAGAGCAGTTTTCCGTAAGTTCTATACCAATCCTTTCCATCTTTTCGTGATTCAGGATGCTGACTTCTTGTAGCCTCCATTGTTGGAAGACCCCGTCACCACGGGTAAGCCAACCGAGCCTACAGCGCAATCGACGCGTTTTACATGACAAGATCTAATATTTGACAACAGTATCATGATTGGTATGGGCCAGAAGGACTCTTACGTTGGTGATGAGGCACAGTCCAAGCGTGGTATCCTCACTCTCAGATATCCCATTGAGCACGGTATCGTGACGAACTGGGACGACATGGAGAAGATTTGGCATCACACTTTCTACAACGAGCTCCGTGTTGCACCTGAGGAGCACCCAGTCCTGCTCACCGAGGCTCCCATCAACCCCAAGTCCAACCGTGAGAAGATGACACAGATTGTCTTCGAGACTTTCAACGCACCCGCTTTCTACGTCTCTATCCAAGCCGTCTTGTCTCTTTATGCTTCTGGTCGTACCACTGGTATCGTACTTGACTCTGGTGACGGTGTCACTCACGTCGTCCCCATCTACGAGGGTTTCGCTCTTCCCCACGCCATCCAGCGTATCGACATGGCTGGTCGTGATCTTACCGACTACCTCATGAAGATTCTCGCTGAGCGTGGATACTCATTCTCCACCACTGCCGAGCGCGAGATTGTCCGTGACATCAAGGAGAAGCTTTGCTACGTTGCCCTCGACTTCGAGCAGGAGATCCAGACCGCCAGTCAGAGCTCCAGCTTGGAGAAGTCATACGAGCTTCCCGACGGTCAGGTTATCACCATTGGCAACGAGCGTTTCCGTGCTCCTGAAGCTCTCTTCCAGCCCAGCGTTCTCGGTCTCGAGTCTGGCGGTATCCACGTTACCACATTCAACTCCATCACCAAGTGTGATATCGATGTGCGAAAGGATCTTTACGGAAACATTGTCATGGTGAGTACTTTGCCTTACACCAGTTCTCTATTCATTGCTAATTTTCATCCTCACAGTCTGGTGGTACTACTATGTACCCTGGTATTGCCGACCGTATGCAAAAGGAAATCACTTCTCTTGCTCCATCATCCATGAAGGTCAAGATCATTGCACCACCAGAGCGCAAGTACTCTGTCTGGATCGGTGGTTCCATCTTGGCTTCCCTCTCAACCTTCCAACAAATGTGGATCTCAAAGCAGGAGTACGACGAGTCGGGTCCTTCAATTGTTCACCGCAAGTGTTTCTAAGGTATGTCGGTTGGAAACTAAGAATCTTTGGTATTTGTTCTAACATTGCCCAACAGCGTAACGAGTTCTTTCCTCTTGTACGTTGTGGTTGGAATGATGCGGCATGTCTTGTATTCTCTTGGTCGGTCAATCTGCTCAATCGACGTATCCACTACTCTCGAAATAGTCTCTGCACTTGGCTGAAGGGAAGATGTTTTATTGAGGTGACAAGGCATGGTGTCTGTCTAGGTGTGGATGGTTGGTTGCACATGATCAGATGTAGAGAGCGCTCCCACATTTTCGAAACAGCAATGTCTTTACTTCAATGAATAGCATGACCACACAGTAATCCGATTGCAATACGATTGCTGCTGCCTGGTTCTGTTGTTGACACTGTGATTTGGTTCCCTTGCTAGTGCTACAGTGATGCTTGTTGCTCTCTCTTGGTATACGGTCAACCCCACGCCCCACGTCACACGCCTTCCTTCCCTGACCTCGACCTTGTACTCGAGTTTGTGTTCATACTTTCCACTACCAATAAAGCCTCACACAACCTCTCTCTCCTTACAAGCGATGCCAACCACTGTATCGCCAAGTTTATTATGCTATGGAACTTCACATAAAGCGACCTACATTGACCAGTCTTACACCTATAATAAACACCATTGAACACTATTCCTCCTCCTTGTAGCCGTCAACCGTGTCTTCCACCATGCAAGCTCAAGAGCAACAACTACCCTTCCTATTGCGGATTCCTGTCGAGTTGCGACTACAGATCTATGAATACGCTGTCCTTCCTCCAAAAACAATAACTATATCGGGTACACCTGGATATTGGGATCGATCTGCAAAGAGCTTGGAAAGTAACGAACAAGGTGATATATGTGGACAGGAGGTCTGGATTGCGGAAGGATTCAGGGAGGATCTACTCTTGCCTGAAGGCGCTGTTCCAGCCAGTGGCAAGGGTAAAGCACGTAGGGTCTTCGAGAGTGACCCATGTTGCCGTGGCGTTACCTCCAGAGGTCTCGAGGATCAAATGCCTGCGACCGTGGTACAAGATGCGCGAGAGCATCTTGCACCTCAGGATTATGACCAAATTGCTTCCACGCTTCCAACGAATTTACGAACGGATACAGATGGAAGACCTCTTGAGAGGTTCAAGGCAGCCTATGAAGCGGGAGCTCGGATGAAACAAGCTGTCCATGGCCTCTGGATTGGAGACGACCCAGGTGCTTCTAGTAGTAGTTCGTCTCAATCGTCCAATTCTTCTCTTTACAGAAGAGAAGAGAGAAGAACATATAACTACACAGAAGCCCTTAAGCCAGATGTAGGTGTGCAGCGTACAGCATCATCTTCCGCCAAGATACAACAATCGCGCCGAATACCCGTGGAAGGTCTGTTAGACTATGCCGTCGAGTCTTTACATCTTACCTGCCGTCAAATCCACGCAGAAATGCTGGAGCACCTGCCACCTTCAGACAACTACAATCGAAACATAGACCTTTATGTGTCATATCCCGCTGGAGTCACCCTTCTTGCATATCATTGTTCTCATATCCTAAAGCAAGCAAAGAACATTACCATTCTGGGAATCAGTACCCTCGACGATAACGCTGGCTTGGGACTCGAGCGCGTACAAGACATGCAGGACTATGTATGGGAGAATGTCGATGTAGCTCCAAAGAGCATGAGCTATAATCACATATCACCTGAAGACATGCTTGCACGACATCAGATCAACTCTTTGGCGTCAGTCATCGCTCGATTACTTGGTAGAGTCGCTTTCGAAGAGGAACAGGACTATCGGGATCGCCAAGAAGCTCGTCTTAAAGCGGCGGATGATGTAAACGTCCCTGAACGTCGCCTATCATTCTCATCAATCCCACGGGAACCTACACCACCACCACTCATCATAACAAACAGATCCGGGCCCTCGACACTAAGTCACTCTAATGCTGAAGGCTTCGACAGTGTCATTGACGATATACGAAGGACTCCCTACAACAACATCTTGACCATCGATCCTCCTCCATCACCAACAACTACAGCCAGTCGGAAACGTTCGTCTTCACCAGCGCCTCCTCCGGCCACCAGTCCCACGCTCCACCTCCGGATCTTCCACCCTCGCAGAATATCTACCCCGATATATCCTTCCCAGCGACAACAAGACCTATATACTCAGGTATGGTCACATGTCTTTTCACCCATCACGATAGCCATGTCGAACATCTATGGCGGACACATTGCACTGTCTGTGGCTAGAGGCGAGAAAGGAGTAGGCATCGCTGCGACTGTGAAAGGCAATGGTGGGCTAGGACGTCAGGTCTCGTCTAGGTGGCCTGTTTTGGCTAAAGGCGATGAAGGCAGGGAATGGCTGTTTGAGCGCAGATTAGATGGACATGAGCATCCGGCGATGAGATGAATGTGGCTTATTGACGAGTACAATAAATTCTTGAGCTCCGGCAAAAATTTGTCAGGGATGGTGATAAAGATTGTCAGTATTGACCTCTTGGGAAGTTTTTAGTTATTTTTCTTTGGCATTCAGAAGGTGTGCATGGTTGACATTGTTGTCATCGTAGACAACGGCCAGGATCAGGCTCGGATGGATTGCAGAAAGGAGTTCTCGAGTGAGCATTCACATTCCCACCACCCACATTATCTAACTAGTCATTAATCTTAATTTCTTTGGCCTTTTCGCCCGAATATTCTTCATATTACGTAGCTTGCTACATCTCGGCATCATCGAATTGAGTTCCACGTTGAATGTCGTCGAAATTTATAAGTCACAAAACACTTCTCCCAGCATTCTCCACAAACCTTTTTCTCACTTGAGTTAACAATTCCAACTTCGCAAAAGTCTGGACGCCAAGGCTTTGATATGTGAGGAATATGCCCATCCGAACACCGAAGCGAAAGTGTGAGGAAGGGTCCGGGCACCCCCTGGCTGATTCATCGCGTCTTTCTGACAGACCATATTATACCCCTAGGCTACAGTATTTGTACGGTTAAACACATGATCGAAGAGCGTAAGATGTGCAACATTAGTAAGTCTGAGAAGGGAGTGAAAAAGATGCTCGTTAGACTTCTTTAGCTCTCGACGGCCATGAAGAATCTGTATGATGCTTTGATGCTTACTACTATTTGCTTCGAGCTCCTACTATAGTGACATGACTCTTTGCTAAATATCCTTGTATAGGACTATAGGTTGACCAAGGATTCGAAATATTATGCTATCTTAGTCTATCTGTCCATACTCAGCTTCAATTGCCAGTCTGAGAAATATCCGCCATTGCCACGAAAGTCGAAGTGTATCTTTCTTTCATCCTGTGTTGTATTGGAAACAACTACTGTCCGTGGTCGTAGGACAAGATATATGTTTCTTTTTCTTTTCTTCGTACGCTCGCTGCTTCTCAGTGTGAAAGCTGAGATTGAGATGTGGTATCCGATATGACGGGACTCGCTCCGGCACTGCCACTTCCACTCGCTAACGCAACATCGCCACTGCCTTGACCTCCGACTCCAGCACCAGTGCCTTGACCACCAGCACCCCCAACACCGCCAGCACTATCAGCTCCAATCGCACTCGCGACCCCCTGTTGCCTCCCCATTCCTGTCCCCATCACATTACCATCGCCTCTCCTTTAGCCCTGCTGCTGCGCCTGCACCATCTGAGCTTGCATCTGTTCTGCATAAGGCGAATAAGGTGCCGGAACGTGAGCTGATCTTGACCAGAATCCGGTTTTTGGATCTTTGGTTAGAGACATGCGTTCGAGTTCTTGGGTGAAGAAGTCGGGGTGGTGGGTTGCGAGACGGGAGGTTGTGGACGAGGTGGAGGTTGTGCTTGGGGTGCGGGTGTGGTGATCGGCAAAAGTTGTGTATTGACTGGTTGAAGTAGTTTCTGTGTTAATGTTGTTGGTGGCTGTGGATGTAGTTGTGGATTCGCCGGCAGGTGAAGAGACTCGTCGTTGCTCCATCTCCAGCTCCGGTGGCGGCGAAGGCGGTGCACCGAGATCAAGAGGATTGACATCGTCATCGTTCGGATCAACCTCTCCCTCGACCTCTTCAGCTGCCACATCATTACTCAATCCCTGCACCTCACCAACATCAAGACTCGAGTCCCCGCCCTCTTGCACCATACCCGTCTCATCAGGATACCGTCTAACATTATACCAAAACGCCAAACTCCTGACTGCCCGCTCCATCGCCAGACTGTTTTCCCCATCGCCCTCTCCCTCGCCACTCTGACTCAACCATTCGTCTCGCAACCCAGGTTTGACGTACAGATATATTGCCGTTATGACACGCATGTTACTCTGTCGCCATTTGCGATGGTAATAGGGTACTTGTCCTTTGATGATCTTGAGCGTGTAGTAGCGGATGTCGGGTTGAGGGACTTTCAGGCACCGTTTCAGTGTGGCGGTGTGTTTGCCGTGGACCATCATGAGGTGGCGGTGCGGGTGGTGGGAGAGGAGTTTGAGGAGGGTGCGGAGGTGGTTGAGGGTCGTGAAGAAGGTTAGCCAGGAGTAGGTCGTTATTGGGGATGGAGGGAGGGGCGCGGTGGGGAGGCCGAGCTCGTCGACTTCGGGGGGTGGGATGTCGGTGGGTGTGGAAGTGGTGAGTGGTGGTGGTGCTGGTGCTGGCTGGATGAAGGTGCCCGTTGCGGAGGTGAGGTTGGTAGGTTGAGGAGAGGTGCTTGGTTTGTCTGTGTCTTTGTCGGATTGTGGTTCATGAATAGGTTCGGTATGGTGGCGCGAGTGTGCTTTGCAGAATTCGAGGAAGCTATCTCAATAAGTTAGTCCTGAATCCTTGAGTTACTTCCATTCGTAACGTACTTTAGATCCTTGCGCTCGCGACGATAGCTGACTGTTCGTTCTAACTCTTGATGTGTGAATAGCTTCATGGTGAATTGAATATAATTTGAATCCAGCAGTAGTTGCGACAAATACTCAAACTTTAGCACATCTATATACAGCTGTTAGTCGTTTGTGATACGCACTGAATGCGAACTGAAAACAATTACGCGATGCTTTGAACCATCTCATCAATAAAAACACAATTGCTGACATAGCTTTCAACCCAATCTCATCACCACGCAAGCTATTCAGCTCATGCACAGACATGCTTGACAATCGAGCATTGTCAGCAAGTTCTCCACCACTCGTACCAGGACGAGAAGCTGGTTCTATATCTGGCAGGCCGTCCGGCGATTCTGCATTTCCAGCCAGCGAAGTGGCCAACGTTGTTACCGCACGTTGAGGCACTCGTAGTAGCACGTAGACGAGAGACTGCAGGCTGGGAAGAGCATATTGCTATAACCGAGGGTTAGTGATGCTGGCACCATATGGAAGACGATTACTCACGTAGAAATCTTCTACTGCAAGAAGTCTGTCCCTCAAATCTGTATTCAAGTCTTTGAGGTCGGCATCCTCGTCTGCTTGGATCTGCTCATTATTCTCCTCCTCCAGATTCATTCCCCCTATGCCACGCTCGTGCTTCAAGAAATGTTCCCGTTCCTGCCACAACTGTCTCATAGCTCGAGTAGCCCGCATTCGCGATGAGAAAAGAGTTGCGGCCTCCAGTATCGATGCAGGAACGTCGCTTCCTTGCCACTTCCTTCCGGCAAGCGCATCTTGCAATGCAGTCGTACCTTTGCCTCCAAGTTTGTTACTAGACTCCTCCAGAGGCGGATACAGTAATGGGAACATCTGATTGGTCTGGTAGTTCTGCTTCTTGATGCTCTTTCCACCAGGACCCAGGGCTGGAGTAGGAGGAGGTGACGGCGCTGGAGTGGCAATATGAACAGGTTCATGGAAGATAGAAGCACTGACACCATTCAGCATTGCTGGTCCAGCCATGGATGATCGTCTCGACTCATCAAATGGTCTCGAAGCTGATTCGTCAAATGGAGGTAAGGCGGAGGTGTGCTCAGGCTCGTAAGGAAACACCGGTTGTGGTGGGTTGAGCGCAGGATATTTCGAGATAATTTCTTGTCTGAACAAGTGATAGTCAAGAGGTGATGCGGTTATTTGTGGTAGGTCACCTTCAGTCTTGACTAGCGGTGACAGAGTCTGAGCAATCTCCTGAAGGTGTTGCGTCTTACCAAAGTATAGTAGTATTGTTTTCCAGTATAACAGAAGCAGCTTTTTGCCTGGTGTATTGCCATGTGGTGCCCACCTTGACCGTACTAGCCAATCTGTGAGGAAGCGCAGTAAGTTGGACTCCCCACCAACTATGCGATCACGTATAGATGGCGCTGATATTGCGTCATCACGTACTGCAACATCTACAATCAAATAGGTCAATGTCAAGCATGCTCGGAGTGCCTCTTTCGTTTCATTGAGATAATCTTGTGATGCTGGCTCCTCGTCCAATTCAGTCACATCCTCCTGACGTGGCTTTCGGTTGTAGCTAGAGATGAGAGCCTTCAAGATTCGGTTCGTGCCTACAGTATCCACAATAAGATGCACGTTCTCTTTTATGCACTGAATTTGTGTCTGTGCATCGATGTACTTGTTCTGCTCGCCTACTACATCGTCCTCCTTGTTTGTCCTTTCTTGTTGGTTGTGGTCGCTCGATGTATTACTCTCCTCCTGACCAGCTGTCTCATTCCAGCAGCCAAGTGCTACATAGATGAAGCACTCCAAACACTCCAGATCAACTACGCTCTCTGACGTGAACAGATTATCAGCAATGTCTTTCAGAAAATCAACTCTATCAGATTCATCTGAAGCACGCCAATCAATCTCGCCAGTCTCATATGCAAGACCATCTGTATCATATTCGTGTCTAATGAAGTCTTGCCATCGTTGCGCAAAGATTGCTTGACATCTCAATAACCATGCTCGTTCGTCCTCGCTATAGCCAAATAGATCGTCTATCTCTTCCTCCATGCAAGCCATGTCTTCATACTTGAACGCGTACGCCGCAGGTTCAATCTTTGGCATCTCATTAACAAGCTTTTTGAGTTGAGCAAGCGAAAGCGAATCTGCTGGCCCATCTTCTTCTGCAGTGGATCGAGATTGTGGTGGTGGGGCTGGCGTCGAGCCTTCTCGTCTTAATTGTGGTCGAGGTGTGATTCTTACAGTTCCAGTCGCGTTCATAACTGCATAATTACCAGGCGACGATTTTGATTCTTGTAGTCCATCGGTGCTGGACAGGGCTACTGGTTCTTCTGCTGGCACATTTTCGGGCTCTTCCGTCAACATTCCTGGTTCCGGAATGTGTGCGCCTGTCTGGTCGACCTCATCGGTCACCAGAAGGGTGGAGCTGGCATCTGTCTCAGACATGTTTCAGATCTTCCTCCACTTTTGAATATGGGTTCCACGTCGCCGTTCTCGTGCTTGCATCGCCACCAAGCATGAAGTCACTTTGTATTGTGCTTCTCACGATTAAAGAGGAGATGGCGAGGTGTAGTCGAGCATGTTGAGCTGTTGATGAAGCAGTCATGCATGTTCTGTCCACACCAATGGCACAAGCGATCGACGTCGCGCATGTTTTGTCACGTGAATTGATACACTCGTCCCGCAGAGCCTCCAAAGCCCAAGCGTCAACCCGGACCCACCTCCATCTCGTCGGAGACTTCATGTCATTGATTGTTTTGCCTCATCTCGTATACGTGACATGAAGGTGTTGTGACTCTTGTAGCGCCTTAGTGGAGATGCACGAGGCGACGACAAGGTCAGTGGCTTGCACTTCGTTTGTCGTCAAAAGCCAAAACGCAAATACGCGTCAAGAGACAGTCCAGGTTTCAGACATGAAACAGGCGCACCAATGTCCGGGACAAATATGCTGCATGATAAAGATGTGATACCGTGATTTGGTTGGCGATTTTCTCAGCTTGCGGAGAATAAGAGATCGACCCCTGGGCATGCGTTGCCATGTCTTCTGCTTACACGAATCTTGTTAAATGTTGATGCGCGGCATAGGCTCATTTGCCTTCACAGGCATATAACGATGCGCGATGCCATGTTCTGCTGCTTTTAAGTGCTTGTTGATACGTCCTCGTTGTGCTATCTTTCGTTACATAGCCTTGAACAGCCTTCTCATTCATATTCATTCATTCCTTTACAACAATCTGTGTGACCAATATCGAAGTAACACTTCTCGAAGCTAGCATGTTCTTCTCTTCCATCCTCTCGCTTTCCTTCCTCTTGATCGGTGCACAGGCAGGTCCTATAGAGCGCCGTCAATGGAACCAATCAACAACTATCTCCGCAAATGATTCGAGCTCTCTCCCACTTCAACTGAACAGGAAAAATTGGAATATCAAGCAAGCGCTCACAGTCGACTTCCCCGACCCATCGATCTGGTCCGATGGAAAGAGCTGGTGGGCGTTCAGTACAACTTCTCATGGAATCAATACCCAGGTGGCCACGTCGCCAGATTTCAAGACTTGGACATTGCAACAAGGTCTCGATGCTCTACCCACGCCTGGTGCATGGGTAGCAGAGCCCTATTCAAACATTTGGGCACCCGACGTGTTCAAAAACGTAATTCACTCGCGCCCAACTTTGAAGAAAACACACTTACTAATACAATTCTCAGAACAAAGGCCAATTCGTTCTCTACTACAGCGGCTCAATAGCCTCAAATCCAAGCCATCACTGCGTCGGTATCGCCACCTCCAACACAATCACCGGTCCATATACCGCCCAACCCACTCCCGCCGTTTGTCCACAGTCAATTGGAGGAGCAATTGACGCCGCCCACTTCCGCGACAACGACGGAACGCGGTACATGGTCTACAAAGTCGACGGCAATAGCATCGGCTCCGGCGGGTCCTGCAACAACGGCAACGCGCCCATCGTCCCCACCCCCATCATGCTCCAGAAAATGAAAGGAGACGGCATTACACCCGTCGGCGAACCAATACAGATCCTCACCAACAATGCGCAGGATGGACCGCTGGTTGAGGCGCCCAGCTTATCCAGGGCGTCGAATGGGAAATACATGCTCTTGTTCTCGAGTGGATGTTACACCGATCCGACATATAACACGAAATATGCGCTTGCAGACAAGGTTACGGGACCGTATGTTAGAGGTGCACAGCCGCTGTGGGAGAGTGGAAGTGATGGCCTTGTTGCGCCGGGTGGTGCTGATGCGACGCATAATGCTAGGCATGTTGCCTTCCACGCGACGAATCCGGATGGCTCGAGGAGTATGTGGACTGCGAAGTTGAATGTCAAGGGTGACTCGGTGAAGGCGTATCATTAGATGCATGGCAGGATCGGCTGGATGGAAATGGATGGAATGGAATTGGATGGGATGACTTTGATCATGACTATATAGACTTTAGATAGATAGACGACCTTGCAATGAACATTTTTATCGCTTCCTGTTGTCGCTGAAATGGTTGATATATTGCTTGGTGCCAGGCGCTGTAATACCGGGCAGCATACTATACATTACTACACCGTTGAATCGTCGATAGTTGTTTCATCAATGACATGTTGTCCATTCTCGGTCTCGTCTGATGCCCGGAGCTAACCATGTCATGGCGATTCTGGAGGGAGCAGCCTGCCACTGCGCTCCTCGACATTCTTCGTATCCAACTGCATCCTGCCCACACGTTTGTGAGCAACCCAGCCGAGACCGAAGGCGTCTCTGACGAGTAACATTCGCGATGGGGTGTAAGTCGAAGTGCAATCGCTATACTGCACGCAACAGGGGAAGCCAGGAAGAGTAGTGCAAAAGTAGCCGGCTGGACAGTCTGAACTCGCTGTGCATTGTTGGCCGCAATGAGTGGTGGAAGCGCAAAATCCTTGAGTCGGATCCTCAGTAGATGTGAGGCAGAAGCAGTTAGAGGAACAACCACCATCGCCATAAAAGATATCCCCATTTGGACTATTGCAATAAGGTCTGTCACTATAAAGCGTGTTAGTAATGGGCTACGGTGAGCTAAGCGACGAGATGTCTGCAATATAGCTTAGGGTAACACTTTCGAACAGAGACTGACCTAGAAATAGTTTGGGTTGCAGCGGGTACAATAGTTGTGGTTGTCGTCGCTGACGTAGCGGTAGCTTCCACAGTAGCCACAGTGGTGCTAGGAATCGTGCTAGTGGATGTAATCAAACTACACGAAGTTAGTCACAGTGTAATGGGACTAAAAATGTCATTTGAGCTTACAGCGTAGTCTTTGGTTTTACTATGGTGGTGGAAGTTGCGGTAACGTTTGCAGTCCTTACTGGAGTCGTCGTAGTCGAGAAAGTGACCTGTGTCTCTAGACACGAACAGACCGCTCCCACGAAAGAAGATGCTTGAGCTATAATACTAGACCAAACGAGCTCTTTCGTATTACCTCTCTCTATTTTCAGGTCCCGCTGGGCGTATTTTGTAGTCGTCGTTGTCCCGGAAATGGAAGTCAAGGTGCTGGTCGGGAAAACTGTTGCGTCAGTCGTGGTTACGATGTCGGTTTCGACAATGGTTGTGATGTAGGAAGTAGCGACGGTCGTGCTATGCAACGTCAATAACTTGTGGCGGGAAAGGCATGCATTAACATTCACGAGGCTGTTAATGTCGAGGACGCGGTCTTGGTGATGGTCGTCGTCGCAACCGTGATATAAGGAGCCGAAGGACGGAGGAAAGCTAGGAAGGTAGGAAAGTCGATAGCGGGGGAAGGAGCTGAAGCCAAGCGTCTAGGTATAGAGGTGGATGTGGTATGTATCTGGGTATAGTCGTCAGACGGCAATTACTCTGCATCCGCGCCCTGGTGCATTTTCCAGTCAGCTGATCGTACCCTTCACCAATCTGAGCCAATCATCACTCGATGTGTATCCAGTCTGCATGTTTATTATAAATTCCTGATCGCATGATTTTTGTAAGCTTATCATGCAGAATCACCAGACTGAAAGCTGCAAGTACAAAGTTTGTACTATGATAATAGTAGTAGGATTGGTGGTAAGATACAGCTAGCAGACAAGACGTATTGTAGTAGCGTTGTCGTGTGTTGTCTTCGGCCAAATCCGGAAGATCCTTCCTTGTGGCTGCATTTAAAAAAGACACTACTGCATATGAAGTTGCTCGAAGGATTCGGTCACACCACCTTCAGCCGAGAGTCTGGATCTTTCTACAGTAAGCAGACCCATCGTAAGTGAGACGAATAGAATGAGCAGTAGTCACTATTCTTTTGAGGTGCCAGGAAGGGCCAGCTAGATATATGAGTGCGGATCGGAATTCATTGCCCGCTCCGTACTACTCTGGGAGGATCTGAATACTAATCGCACCTTACGAGACAAAAGGCCGCAGCTGCGATGCTAGTCGAGACAAGCCTTTATGGTACCCGAAGCCTTGCCGCTGCCTGTTCTCGAATTTGTAGGGCTTATTTCCTGCGAATTAGTGCTACGTGCAACGTTGAGAGCTGAAAAAGTCAAAGCTAAAGACACTAGGTGCGTACCTCACCGCGCATATGGCACCAACTGGTTACAGGATTCTGCCTATTCAGAAGGTGTATACAGATTGGCTGGATCATCGAGTTGTTTGATGTACAAGGATAAGTGAGGTGATATTACTTCGGACCCTAAGAGTCGAGGTAGTGCTTCCTCCTCGAGGAAAGAGCGGGCATAGAATTGAGTTGACAACAAAGGAAGTATGAACTTATGAACTTGCGCCTGCCACGGGGACGGCACCGGTAGTGAAAGATGACGGTGTCCCTACCCAAGTTATGTATTTAGCGTTTACGAGAATTTGAACAATGCCTGCTATTATTCGAACTACATTTTTCTTCTTCATCCTGCTTGTTATTCACCACAAGATAACAGTTACAACACCCGCTTACTCAATGCTAGCAAGAACCTAAACGAAGTCCTAACAAAATATTTGTCCTCCCAATGTCTTCCAATGATTCACCATTTTCAGCTCTCCCCGTCGAGGTCAAAGAGCTTATTTTCTTCTACGCCCTACCGCAACACAATCTGACTACCGGAGCGGACTTGAAAGCAGCACAAGAGCTAGCGTGTAGGAGAGTGTCAAGCTACCGAGAATATTTTGCAGCACTAAAGGGACGGTTCCCGGAGGACTCGAAACGATGGGACAAGCTTCGTCATCTACCTGAATTCGATGCGGTGTGCTCACTAGCTGGTTCATGTCGGGACGGCCGAGCTATACTGCGTACAGCGCTAAAGTGGCAACTTGAGATTCTCGAAGCGCAGAGGTTGGCATTGGATGCTGAATATAATAAGAAGACTCCGAAGGAAGTCCTCATGGTAATGAAGGATTGTTGGGAATGGTTGTGGTGGAGGATCAAGTTTGTCGAGCGCTTGTTACTGCTCTAAGTGAGACGACCAGGAAGAGCTGGCAGCATCGCGGCTGTCACAAGTCAAGAAGACGAGCGATGGAACGTGGCCTTCGAGCAGTATAGGGGATATTAAGGGGAGAGGAGGGGCCTGACGGGATCCTTGAGCTCGTCGACCTCCCTGCCCCAAGTCGTCTGAGTCGCGGCATCCTGACCTACTACAAGACAAGGCCTTGGAGGGCGTGGGAGGATTGCTGGGGCTCGTCACGTTACCTTCGCTCCGCGACCTTCATGGTCTACGACAGACCTATGTATGGTCATGGTGAAGGCATTGTATGGATCCACACGATGCCTTCGCCAATCCCACCGCCGAAGATAATGCAAAATGGCATTCGGCGTCAACTTGGCCCGATGTCTCGTGCAGGTGCGCTATCGAGCCTGCTATATCGTCGAGTTCGATGAAAGATAGTAGCAGCCACTACGTGAGATGTCGAAGATACGGAACGTAGGTGCTCCTATGTCGCTGCAGTGCTTGTCGGGTTGCCATGAGTTGTTGATAAAGATGGAGATGGAGATGATCACGAAGCAGAGGCCGAGCTGGCATAGGGCAACTTTGTTCTAGATGCCCGAGAAGTGTGTTGCCAGAAATAGCTGATTGCACTTATATGTATGAAGCTTCATACCGCCTTCCCCCAAGCACCACCTCCAGGTGTATGAATGATAATCCGGTCACCCTTGCCCAATTTCATCGTCCCTTTCGAACCCAAATTGACCACTCTTCCCGTCCCTGTCTTCTCATCCTTCTTCACCACCAAGTTCAATCCGGAAGCGCCATCACCTCCTCCCTCCAACCCGTACGGTCTTCGACCCCTCCTCTCAGACAGGATTGAGCACTGCACAGGCACTCTGAACTCAATGTCCCGTACCACTCCATCTCCACCGGCGTGCAATCCCTCACCGCCAGAGCCATGACGCAACCCAAACTGGCGGATTAGCGCTGGGTAACGCTTCTCGAAGACTTCGGGATCCGTGATGCGCGTATTAGTCATGTGAGTATGTACGCCACTCTCACCTTTCCACGAAGGCCCTGCACCTGAGCCACCAGCAATGGTTTCGTAGTATCCGAAACCAGGAACATGTTCACCTTTATCGTTCTGGCCGCCCGTGCCGAACGTGAGATTGTTGCAGCAACCTTGGCTTGCAGCACATGCGCGAAAGGCGAGGAGAACGACGTCTGTGAGTCGCTGGGAGGTAAGAACGTTACCGCCGACGACGCCGGCACCACGGCTAGGACTGAGGATGGTGCCATCGGGAACGACGATGGTTATGGGATTGAGGCAGCCTTGGTTAAGCGGAATGTCCGAGGAAATGAGAGCTCGAAGACAGTAGATGATTGCAGAGTTTGTGATAGCCTTTGGTGCGTTAGTGTTTCCATACACTTCTGGTCCGCTACCTGTGAAGTCGAATATGGCTGTTCCGTCCGGTGAAATGGTGATCTTCAGGGCGATAGGAGTCCCGTCGTCCATGTAGTCGACTGCTTCGAGTGGCTTGCCACCAAACTTGGTGTAGGTCTCCTTCAGCAACTCACGCACTGCAACTTCTGCAGTCTTCTGAATGGCATACATGTACTTGTGTACAGTGCGGAGGCCGTGGTCAGCGATCATTGCTTTGATGAGGTTGATGCCCTTGACATTTGCAGCAACTTGAGCTTTAAGATCGGAAATATTATCAGCAAGGCAGCGTGTACCAGAACAACCTTCGTACTGAGCTGGGTCCTCGAGTAGGTGCTTCCTCATAACCTCCTCGTTGAAACGACCCTCGCAGACTAGCTTCTCCGACTCGATAGCAGCACCTTCTTGCCACAGTTCTGTCGATGTCGGAGGCATAGAGCCTGGGAGAGTCCCACCAATATCAGCATGGTGGCCACGAGAAGCAACGTAGAAGACTATCTCCTCGTTATCGAAGACCGGAGTAATGACGGTGATATCTGGAAGATGTGTGCCTTTCTTGGTCAGGTCTGGTAGATCTGTGGCTCTGGTAAATGTCACTTACCTCCACAAGAGGGGTGGTTGCTCACGAGGACGTCTCCGTCCTGTAGTCTTCCTTTCCAATGTTTGTGCTGGTATTGAACAGCAAACTGCATACTACCGAGATGCACGGGGACGTGACTGTGTCAAGATTAGTGACGTCCACGTGCTTGTGTATCCAACATACGGTGCGTTTGCAACAAGACCACCATCAGGCGAGAAGAGGGCGCACGAGAAGTCAAGGCGTTCCTTGATATTCGTCGAAACTGCAGTTTTCTGAAGAGTTCGTCCCATCTGCTTCGAGTCAGTTGAGATCATATTATACATGGGCGTATGTCCTACCTGCTCGGCGACAGACATGAACTGGTGCCCAAAGATCGATAGTCTAATAGGACTGATCTCCGTATCTAGTGTGGAAGGAGAAGGAGTCGGGGTGGATGTTGACTGTTCGGAGCTTAAGGTGGTGGACTGTATGTTATGCTGCTTGCCCATGATCTTGACTGAGACATCCTCAATAGACGACTGACTTGAGATAGCTGAGAGTGTTGGTGACGGTGTCGACGTATCTTTGTCGCTACTGGTCAGACTTTCGACTTCTTCAACGTGCTGGGTGGTAGAGAGTGCGTTGCGAGGTTTCGTGGTCTTGTCTGCAAGATCGATGATGACACACGAGGCGAGGATGTTAGCCACGGCAGTAGGCGCAACCACAATAGTTTGTGTCTGATCGATCACGATCGCGGGGCCTTTTATGACTGTGCCAGTCGCTAATGTTTGAAGCTGAAAGATCGGGGTTGGAGTGTAGCCATCTTGTGCGAAGTAGACTTGGGACATCTGATGCGGTTGCGGTTGACCGACAATCATTGTTCGTGCTTCACTCAGCTGAGCTAATGGGCTCTGCTCCTTCTTAGTGTTCGACGATCCAGTTGCTCTTACTCGAATGTCGTCAACGATAATGGCTTTGCTGTCGTATGAAAAACCAAACTCGCGTTTATGTCTCTTCTCAAACTCATTGACAAAGTCACGATCAGTACCGCCGAGAATCATCAGGGCGCTACTAGAGCCAGCGTATCGCATGTTAAGGTATTCCTCATGACTGATGTGCTCAGATTCGAATCCTTGACCTTGGAGCTCTGCAAACGCTTCATTCGTCAAGGTCTTAAGCTTGTTGAAGATTTCCTCCTGGGTAATAACATTGAACTCCACTGCGGCTGGTACTTGAACCTCGTGCACAACATCTGCAAGCGACATGCCGAAGGCCGATAGGATCGAGGAGTATCTATGGATGATTACTCTTGATATATCGAGTACCGTAGCTACACTGCAGGCGTGTTGACCTCCTGCTCCGCCGAAACAAGCCAGATGATGGGAACCAGTCTCAAAGCCGCGTGCTTCTGTCAAAGCCCTGATAGGCCGAGACATCGCCTCATCTGCGACGCTCAGAAAGCCCATGGCTACTTCTTCCGGCGTGAACTGTTGCGCGCCAACCTGCGCCTGTTCGAGATTGATCTTCGCAGTAAGCTCCTGGAACTTCTTTGTAGTGATATCACGGTCGAGTGGCTCATTCTCATGCGGGCCGAACATCTTGGGAAAGTAGTCTGGCTGTATTCGGCCGAGAAACAGGTTTGCATCCGTTACAGTTAATGGACCACCCTTTCGGTAGCATGCAGGACCCGGATGTGCAGATGCTGATTCAGGTCCCACAGCAAAGAGTCCATTTCGCCAGAAGAGAATTGAACCACCTCCAGCTGCTACAGTCTTGATGTCGAGCTGTGGTGACTGTATTGAAATGCCTGCAGTGGTAGTTTCGAACACATGCTCGTAAACTCCAGCATATCTGCTGACATCAGTGGAGGTACCACCCTAGACATGAATGATTAGTCAGTGGATCTCGATATCAATCACGACTCGTCTCTTGTTGACGTTCACTAACCATATCAAAGCCAATGACAGGCACACGCTCTTCTTCATCCCAGGAGGTCTGAGCATAGCCACAGACTCCTCCAGCAGGACCTGAAAGAATAGCTTTGAGACCACTGAACTTGCGGAAGTCCACTAAGCCACCGTCGCTCTGCATGAACTCGCACCGTGTCTGTTGTGAGCCCAGTCCACCTCGAAAGTTTTCGGATATTGAGTTGATGTATGTCTTGACGACTGGTGTTAAATAGGCATCAGCGGTGGCAGACATGCCTCGAGAGACGGCCTTAATCATTGGTTGTAGCGCAGCAGAAATAGCTACTGAGAAGCCCATGGCAATCGCAAGGTTACCTACCATATTCTCATGGTCCGGATAGGCATAAGAATGGATAAAGACAATAGAAATTGAGCGAAATCCTTCGGCCCAGAGTCTGTCGAGCTCCCCCTGAACAGCTGACAAGTCAGGGCGTTTCAAAACACGAACGTACTCTCCTGTAATACTCTGTACCAAGGCTGGATCAGTGCCGTCTCGTAAAATAGGCGCCTGATCGGGGTTCTCGGTAAAGTCCTCCATAGTCACTCTCTCGTCGACTTCAATAACGCGCTCAAACAGGACATCAGGTCTTGCAGCCGATAAGTCAAATATCCTCGGTCGTGATTGTGTTCCGATCAGGAGTAAGTCCTTGAAGCCCTTGGTGATGAGCAAAGCAGACCTGGCCCCTTTGCGTTCCAGTAATGCATTGGTACCAACGGTGGTGCCCATTCTGATTGCTTCCACATGGTGTAGGTCGAGAAGCTCGCCTCGAGGATGAGCGTGTCCGGTGGCAAGCTCCAAAACACGCCTGATACCCTCTGTAGGTGCATCTGCGTAGTTGGACGGGTCTACAGACAGAAGCTTGAGGATGATATCGTCACGGCCAGGAAGGGAGGCATGAACGTCTGTAAAAGTGCCGCCTCGATCGATGGAGATTCGGAGCCTGAGAGATTGCATCGTTTGTTGGTTGTGTACTTAAAGTTAAGCTGTGTCTAAAGATGAGAGCTGCTGTTACAGCTTTGACTTGCAGAGTGAACTTAATAACTTGTAAGCCAGGCACTCTTCACGATAGCAGAGAGATACTGCAGAAGAGATCAAAGCCAACTACAAGCCCTTGCTCTCTGCCTCGGCTCCAGTTTTGTAGTTGTACTAGAGATCGAAGCACGGTAGTTCGTCTGATACTAGGTAGTTTGTGACAGAGGGTATAGTGAACGAATTGTGAATGCAGAGAATGATGAGAAGAAGATGCTGTCTTCACAATCGGTAGAGCATGGGAACTGTCATTGGTTATGAGGAGTGCCGAGTCTCACTTAGAGACGGCCACTCCCAGCTATCCTCAACATTTCGCCCTACTGCGCGCTCTCGTGGCCGGAACAAGACAGCCACCAGTGCTGTCGCTATGGAATCGTTAGCATCATTGCCGATACTTTGATACTTTGATCGGTGAGATAGCTGAACGTGTTTTGGCATCAGCTAAAAGCCGTTAGGCAGATTTCAGGAGGGGAAGGCTTGGCCCCACAGGAGCCGGATATCTCGGCCATGAACAGATAAGCGTATTCTCACCGCCTGCTGTCTTAGGGCCTGCTAGCCCGATATTCGGTGTGCTATCTAGGCCGCGCAGGAGCTTCGTTCAGATTGCGCCGAGAAGAGCTAATATACTCGACCTGCGAGCGTAAGCAGGGTGAGAACATGTCAGGTCAAGCATGTCTTGGAGTAAAAGTGCTTCTTCTACGGCCGAGACAGGTCGTCGGCCAGCCTGTTTAAGATGTCGAGGTAGCAAAACAGCTTGTTCGAAAGATCGTCCACAATGCTACACTTGTCGACGCGTTGGCGCAGAGTGCTTGTATCCAGAAGTTTCGGCCGACAAGGTTTACATCTCGAAGAAGCGGTTGCAAGAGCTTGAAGCACTTGAAGCGCGTGTGCTAGCCGAAGAGACGCACAGGGACGAGCCAGCTGTTGCCACTTGGATCGATCCGTGCTCGCCTTTGGCATCGCCAGAAATCGAAACCAATCCTCTCCTACGAGGTTTAGCAGATCTATCCATCAGTCCAACCGGGAAGAGACAGTACGTTGGCATATCGTCATCGTTAGCCTTAGGCCTACGACTACGCGATATTGTCACCACGTTCCGTCCAGATGAGGGTAACCTGGATCTAGAGCGAGAGCATTCTGTATACGATCCTTCCGCGCTTAAGCCTCGGCGACACTCCATTCATACCAATCTTCGCTTGCCACCCCAACCATTTGCATTGCATCTTTTCGCTGCTCAGTACACGTACATTGGAACAATCTTCGCTTTTGTATCCAAAGAAACTTTCAAGGCTCGTTTGTTGAAAGCCTATCAAGGTCCTCCAGATCTCGGAGATCGCGAAGCATGTCTAGCTTACGCTGAAGTCCTCATCATCCTAGCATTTGGCCAGATGTATTCAGTCAACCAATGGAATGGCTTCGAAGGTCCTCCCGGCTTCCAGTTCTTCTCGCATGCCCTCCAGTACATGCCGGATATTCATGAGGATGGGTCAGTACTCTTTGTCGAAGTCCTGGCACTATGTGGCTACTTCATGCAGAACTTAGGAAGAAGAGATGCGGCCTTTCTGTATCTTGGTGTTGCGCTGCGAATGGCGGTGTCCTTGGCATTGCATCAAGAGGTATCTGCTCCTCTATTGTCAGACATGGCAAAGGAGCATCGAAGAAGGCTGTTCTGGAGCGTCTACAGTCTGGACAGGATCCTTTGTGCAAAAGCTGGCATGCCTATAAATATCCTTGATGAAGATATTGGCGTTGCTTTCCCATCTGTTGTGGCCGGAGAGACTGACCAGGGTCCTGCTGTAGTTCTGCGGCACTACACTGAGCTTTCACGGATTCTGGGACGTATCATGAAGACTATTTACCGAAAGACTCGCAAGTCCGGCACTACACTCATGCTTTCCGTGCAGTCAATCATGAGTTCGTTGGCAACGTGGCACCGCGATCTTCCTGATTTCCTTCGCTTTGATCCGGAACGGTTAAGCACCTCTCGAGAATCAGTATCCACCCTGCTTCATTACCATCAGTGTATCAATATGACGGCACGTCCTCTACTTTTCCATGTAGTACAGCAGCGTCTGGAAGCTGGGTTACTGGAGAAAGAGCAAGATTGGCGCCACAACTTGTCGCAGACCACTATCGCTGTCATAGAGGCGTGTATTGTCACTGCTCGGAATACTATCTCCATGATGACAATAGCATCCCAGAAAGACCTCGTTGCAACGTACGGGTATTTTGACGGCGAGCACCTGTTCGGAGCGGCGGCCGTTCTGGTCATGGTCTGTGTTGCATTTCCGTACGATTCTCGAGATGTGGCTGCTATGGAGAGTGCAATGAATCTGCTTCGAACAATGGCAGATCGAGGCAACACTCACATAGGCTCACTACACCAGCTTCTGCTTCGCTTGGCATCACTGAATACCCCTTGCTCCGACGCCGCCATGGCTAGCAACGCTGTCTGGAGCACTCACGCAGTCAATCAGCTGGTACCCAGCAACGACCTCCACTTTCAGATGGAGATGCCTGATTTTGCGACCATGAACGACGCCGAGTTGCAGGAAATGTTCTCCTTTGACGCCAATCTGGACGACATTGGGCTGTGGGAAGCCGGCTATACCGATGCTGATGTGAATATGGAACAAGAGATGTCGCACTGGAGGCACACTGTTGCACAACAACCCTTCTCACAAGACGCTCATAGATCTGCTTCTAATACCTGAACTGAAAGAACTCAACGTCCATTCATTACCAGGTACATAATAAATAATGGCGCGTGGCCGAATTTCTCGTGACTTCAGCCCAGTCATTCGATGCTAAATACACTATCGTCATGGCCATATACCAGACATCTCAAGAGCTCAGTGTGGCTCACTTGAAGATGTCGTCTTCTCTGATATCCAACACTATCATGTGGCCCGGAGCTGATTTGCCGTCAGTAATGTTTCATGAGTCGTCTGCCAACATGGCAAGCTTCTTCTTACCGTGTCCCATGATAACATTGTCGCCCAAGTTTGCACTCATCACAGCATTCTGTGGAGTCACGCCACAACCCCAGAAGACTGGAACGAAGTCGTTCTCATCCATCAGAGGCGCTTCTCCCCACTCAGGCTTGTTGATGTCGTTGATCCCAAGCTCTTTCACCGCGTTCCAGCCCCATGCGATCGGTTCTCCATGAGTAGCCAAAAATGGTCGAGTTATGTCTCGCACACGTTCGATGTCAGATGCCCGGTACGGTCGCATTGAGACAACATAAGTGCCTCCAGTGAAAACTCCAGAAGGGCAAAGTGGGATGTTGGTTCTGTACATTGGTACATTGCGTTGCAAAACCTGATGTGCAGGTGGAAGTCCAGCTAGTGTAAGTGCTGTCTCGAAGCTGTAGGAGCAGCCAATGAGGAAAGCAACGTGGTCGTCTGTCCAGTGCTCGGCAATGTCAGGGATTTCGAACTGGACCAGCTTTCCCCCACGGTATACTGTATAACGAGGCGCATCTCGGGTAATATCGAGATCCTTAGCAATGGCATCGCCGTCAATTCCAGGTAAGCAAGACCTGAGCTTGTGAGGATTGCCCATAGGAGTTTCAGCCAATAAGGGGCAAGGGACAGGATTTCGAAGACAAAGTTGTCGGAAATCGTCAGCATACTGTGATGGCAAGACTATTAGGTTGGCCTGTATATATGTGGGCGCCAAACCAGAGGTTGACGATGTGTATGCATTTCTCCTAGCTGCCAGACGAGCTTCGTGACCAGTTCTGAGTTCCGTGGTGAGTGCCATGATTCCTCAAGATTGCTTGCATGATATTGGAATCTGCCAGATCATAAGGCCATTTTCCTTCCCACAGGCAGGAGAAAGCTTGGATTCTCACGTAGAAAACATTGGTATCGCAAGTGGAATCATTGGCATTACTGCCAATACTTTGAGACTTTGATAGGGGAGCCAGCCGAAGGCGTTTTGTTATCGGCTAACGGGCGTTAGGCGAGTTTCAGGAGGGGCAGATTTAGGCCGGACCTGCTATCTCGGACGCACCGAGCATGCCTCTCTTACCGAGTGATAGGACACAATCGCCAAAAGACGCGCCCGTGAGCTTGTGGTGGGTACTGAAATACCTTGATTTGATGAAGATATATGATGCCGTTCGCCTGCCTCAATCTCACTTCTCTTTGTCATCTTTTATTACATAAGACCAGCTGCACCTCTTTTGCACAACATTCTACAAACACGATATACCTACAGCCATCTGTGAAACATGGACCACCGACTGGACAAAAGCAGCTCTGCTGTTGTGAAGCCTGCCAGCGACTTCGATGTTGACTCTGGCAGTGAAGAAATCATCGACCATGCTGCTGAGACGAAGCTTCTCGCCAAGCTTGATCTGGCACTCGTCCCTATTATCATGCTCGTCTACCTTTCATGCTTTCTCGACAGGTCTAACATCGGCAACGTCAAGACTGCTGGCATGCCCAAGGATATTGGTGCTAGCACACAACAATTCGCTACTGCAGTCTCCATCTTCTATGCTACTTGTGAGTCCACATGATCCCGCGCCACGACCACAGGCATTCTGCTAATCAAATCAAGACGTCACTTCCGAGACTCCATGGGCAATTCTGCTGAAAAAACTCACTCCTCGTGTCGTCATGACTGGCCTTTGCATTGTGTGGTCACTTACGACAATCTTCTCGGGCTTCATCACCAGTGTCGGCGGTCTGTATGCATCTAGATTGATCTTGGGCGCTTGCGAAGGGGGTCTGTTCCCAGCCCTGAACGTATACCTCACCATGGTGTACAAGCGTGAAGAAATGGCCAAGCGAGTGTCGTACTTGTTTGTTTGTACTGCGCTAGCTGGAGCATTCGGCGGACTCATGGCCTATGGATTGCTCCAAATGGAGTATGTGACCACTAGTTTACTTTCCTGCCATTCCCGATACTAACACATTATAGTGGCATCGGTGGCTATGCTGGCTGGCGATGGGTGTACATCATTGAGGGAATCTTCAGCATACTCATCGCGATTCTGGTCTGGTTCGGTCTACCTAATGATCCTAACAACGCATACTTCCTCAATGCCGAGGATAAGCGGTTGATGCAGATTCGTGCACGTCAACGCGCAGCCTACATGGGCAGTGAAGACTTTTCGTGGGATGAGGTCAAGATTGCTCTTTGTGATCCCAAAGTTTGGCTGAGGTATGTTAGCAAATCTCCCAAGGAGAGAAAAGGCTTTGTCTAACGAGTGGCATAGTGGTGGCATACAGTTCATGCAGGACATTCTCTTATACGGTTTCTCGACGTTCCTACCCAGCATTTGCAAGGGTCTGGGTTACAGCACA
>Ga0160428_1000602_pt1 | contig 37163 bp, 34 predicted proteins | sample SolpanmetagenomM_FD_108198 | JGI IMG/M metagenome (GOLD analysis project Ga0160428, IMG submission 108198) | Solar panel surface microbial communities from Lawrence Berkeley National Laboratory, California, USA - M | ecosystem: Engineered > Built environment > Solar panel > Unclassified ... | reverse complement strand
CGTGCTTGCCGTGGGTAACGGCGTGTTCCAGCGCTTGGACTTGCGTGGCATCCAACGAAATAGGGGCTAGTGGTAGCATGACCCAAAACTACTACTCGATTACTTATGCACGAGTACTTAAAACTAGTGATGTGCTGCACCGTGGTGCTGCGCTGGGTGAGCAAGGCGCTGGTAATGTCGGTGCGCACGGCGTTGCTGGGGGAGAAGAAGTTTTCGGCCCCGAAGCCGAGACTGCCCTTCTTGGCGGCAAACTCGTGCTTGAGACTCATGCTGTAGACCGCAAAATTGCTTTGGGAGCCTTGCAGCTGCACCTGCTGCCCCCGGTAGAAGCCAAATACCTGCAAGCCCCAGCCTTTGGGCAAGGCGTAGCTGCCATACAGGCGGCCGCTCACCACTAGGCCTGCGTTGCGAGCTGCGTAGATGGGGTCGGCTACCTTATTTTGGAGTACCGCATAGTAGGCGTCAATTCCACCGTTGAGGCTGAACTTGCTACCCACATCGAGGCTGGCGAAGGCACTGCCGCCGTAGGCGTTTTCCTGGCCCACATTCTGATAGGTGATGAGGACGGCGCCGGGGTAGGCCGCGTCGCCGAGCGGCGTGCGCACCGACTGGATGGAGCCCGTAGTATTGCGCGCAAAGGCGGTGAAATTCAAATTAACCCGCTGGAAAAGCGTGCCGTAGCCCAGCTCGTAGTTGTTGGTATACTCGGGGCGTAGGGTAGGAGTGCCCTGCGTCTGCACCAAAGGGTTGGCGGCTTGCCGGTTGGGGTTCAGAAATTGGAGCGATGGCCGCTGCAAGCGGCGGTTGTAAGCTAGCTTCAGCGCGTTGCCGTTGGCGAATTTGCGCAGCAGGTTTACGCTCGGCACCAGCACTCCGTAGTCGGGAATGCTGCCCACCGCGCCGCTCCCAAAGTCGGCCGTAATGGCGGTGTGCTCGTAGCGCACGCCCGGCTTGAGCACGAAGCCCTGGGGCAGGCCGAGGGTGTAGGCCACGTAGCCCGCGGCCACGTTTTGGCGGTAGTGGAAGGAGTTATCGGCCTGGAGGCTAGGCAGCTGGCCGTAGTAGGTGTAGTCGCTGGCCACGGTGCGCTGGATGTCCTTCACGCCCAGCTCCAGCAGCTGGTTGGGGCGCGTGGGCGTCTGGTAGTCGAGTTGGGTGGTTAGCTCCTGGTTGGCGCTGGGGTTGTCATTGCCCGAAGGGCCCAGGCTAGCCGCGTCGGTAGCCGCATAAATGTTGTTGCTGAAGGCATACGTGCGGTTATTGCGGCTGAAGAGCGTGAGTACGCTCAGCTCGCGCTGCGCCACGTCGTAGGTGTGGGTGTAGGTGAGGCTGGCGTCTACCGTGCCCGAGTCGTCGGTGGTTTGCACGTTGCGTCCCGAGGTGCTGGCGCTGCCCGTCGGCAGGGTCGTGGTGCGCGTGGCCAGCCCATCCTGGTAGCTGGTGGCGTTGCGCGTGCCATACGTAAGGGTGGCGGCCAGCGCGTGGTGCTTGCTCAGGTCGTAGTCCCAGCCCAGCGTGTAGCGCCCAAATAGTTGATTCTGGCGCGTATCGGCCGCCTGGGTGGTGTGGGTTTGGGCGCCGGTGGCCGGGTTGGTAGTCAACTGGTCGTTGCTAAAACTGCCGGGCGTGTTGTAGCCCGCCCGGCCAAAGCCGCCCAGCGCAAAGCCCATGTTGCCGGTGCGGTAGCTGCCGTTCAGGTTCAGGGTGCCCGAGCGGGTGCCGCCGCTGCCGTCGAGGCTCAGCTGGCCGCCGCGCAGAGTGTTTTGCTTGGTAACGATGTTGATAAGGCCGGCTGAGCCTTCGGCGTCGTACTTGGCCGAGGGCGACGTAATGACTTCTACCGCCGCTATCTGGTCGGCCGGCAGCTGGCGCAGGCCATCGGCAACGCTGGCAGCGGTGATGGTCGAGGGCTTGTTATTGATGAGCACCCGAATATTCTGGCTGCCGCGCAGGCTCACGTTGCCGTCGAGGTCTACGCTCAGCAGCGGCACGCGCTTGAGCACATCGGTCGCGTCGCCGCCGCGGGTAGTTTGGTCATTTTCGGCATGATACACCGTGCGGTCTACCCGCTCCTCAATGAGAGGCTGCCGGGCCACTACCACCACTTCGCCTAGCTTCTGGGCCGCGGCTAGCAGCGGCAACGTACCAAGCAGTACCGCCCCGCCCCCGGCGGGCACTACCACGCCCGGGCGGTTAAAGTCCTGGTAGCCCAGAAAGCTCACCTTCACCACGTAGGTACCGGCCGCGATGCCAGCCAGCACAAATTGGCCATCGCTCCCGCACCCGCCGCCCGCCACGGGGGCGCCGGCCGTGCTAAGTACTACTACCGAAGCGTAGGCGATGGGCTGGCCTGTGCTACCATCCACAACGGTGCCGGTAAGGCTGCCTATGGCGCGCGAAGCAGGCCTGGGCGGGGCAGGAGACTGCTGGCCATAAACTGCTGACAAACTGCCGAGTAAAGAGCTGGCCAACAGCAGGCTATAGGGGGTAATTATTGAGGGCATATACCAGGGTATATAGTTGCGTAGCCCTCAAAAGGCGTAGCTCCGGGCGAAAGGCTGCTTTCAGGAAATCCTTTTCCTGAAAGCAGCCTTTCGCCCGGAGCTACGCTGGCCTCAACGCCTAGCACGGGCGCATGAACTACCCCGGCGGGCCGTTTTGCTAACTACCCGACGGGGCCAAACTCCGTTACCGCCTCACCCAGGTCATACACCGTGGCCTCGGGCCGCGCCGCCTGGATGATGCTTGCCCCGGCCGCCGAGCGGTAGCCGCCCGCGCAGTGTACCAGCACCGGCTTGTCGGTCGGAATTTCCTGGACGCGCTCGCGTAGCTCGGGTAGTGGGATAAGCAACGCGTTGGCAAACAGCGACTGGCTGGCCTCGGTGCGGTTGCGAACGTCCACGATGGTAAACTGCTCGGGGTGTGCCTGCACCTGGGCCACATCTACGGTGGGGCTGGTGAGCGAGAGCGTAGCCGGGGTCAGCAGCGCGCCTTTGATAAGGGCCTCGTAGCCGATTTTGGCCGCCTTGCGGATAACGGCATCGAGCTGAATCTGCGTGTCGGCCAGCAGGTAGAATTTCTCCCCGGGGCCCACCACCGAGCCCAGCCAGGTTTCAAACTTGCTGCCATCCAGGAGGTTGAAGGCGCCCGGCAGATGGCCCGCCCGAAACTTAGCGGCCGGCCGCGTATCAAGCAGTAGTACGCCAGCTTCGGGCGCAGCTCCGATGGGCAGGCGCGGCACGGCGCGCACGCTGTCCTCAAAATTGGGAGCGCCCAGCTTATTGAGCTGCACATCATGCGCGAAGTATTTGGGCACAAACGGCTGGTCGGCGAGCAGCATTTTCACAAACTCCTGCTCCGACATTGGTTGCAGGGCATAGTTGGTGGCTAGCTCCTTGGCGATGGTACTGTCGAGGTCGGGGCTGGTCGTTTTGCCGCACAGCGAGCCGGGGCCGTGGGCCGGATACACGCGAGTAGCGCCGGGCAAAGCCATCAGCTTTTGGCGAGTGCTTTGGTAGAGCTGGGCAGCGAGCGTCTCGCGGGCGTGGCCACCGGTAGCCTCGGCTTCGCGCAGGTCGGGCCGGCCCACGTCGCCCACAAACAGCGTGTCGCCGGTAAACACGGCGCGGGTTTGAGCTAGCTCATCGATCAATAAAACGCTGATGCTATCGGGCGAGTGGCCGGGGGTATTAAGCGCGTGCAGCTCGACGGCCCCGAGCTTGAGGCGGTCGCCGTCGTCGAAGTTTTTGTGGGGATAGCGGGCGTCCACCAGCTTGCTGCAATAGATGGTGGCGTCGGTTTCCTGGGCTATTTCCAGGTGGCTGCTCACGAAGTCAGCGTGCGGGTGCGTCTCGATCACGGCCACTATTTCGGCGTCGTGCTCGTCGGCAAAGTCATAATAAGGCTGCGGGTCGCGGCCGGGGTCGATAACGGCCACCTGCCGGCCGGCCCGCACGGCGTAGGAGGCATGGGCCAGGCCCTTGTCGTAAAACTGCTGAATTTGCACCGCGGGGGTGCTACTACTGGGAAGCGGCATGGGGTGAGTCGGCAGCGGATGAGCTAAACGCCTGATTATCGCGTCGCCGGGGTAAGTGATAAGATCAAATATAATGAGCCGGCTCAATAGTAGGCTAACCAACTCGGCCGAACCCAAAAAAGCCCCGACCTATCGGCCGAGGCTACGCACTGGGGCTAAACCCGTGCGGACTAACTCTTTACTTTCAGCTTGGCGCCGTGCTCGCCCTGGTGATGCTCGTGGCGCATGGCTTGGAGCTTGCCGTACTGGTCGGCGCTGAGCACGCTTTGCAGTTGGGCTTGGTACTTGGCGCGGCCGGCCTTCATTTCCTGGTGCCGGGCCTGGCGCTGGTCCTGGCCGGGGTATTTGGCCCGGAGGGTCTGGGCTGCCTGGGCCTGGGCCAGTAGTATCTGGTGCACCTTGGGCTGCTGGTCAGCGCTGAGATTCAGCTTTTGGGTGAGCATTGCGGTGTGGTGGTCGGCGCGCTGCTCCGGGGTTTTGTAGGCGCGGGCCCGCAAGTCGGCGGGGCGCGTTACGCGGTGGGTGGGCAGGGGAGTAGCAGCCGGGGCCTGGGCAAAGCCAGCGGTGGCAAAAGCCAGACCAGCGAGCAACAACAAAGATTTTTTCATAACGCTGAAACAGAAATAAGTAAGCAGAAAAAGGAGAGAAAAGCAGGCCGCGCGACCGGAGCAGCATCGGCTGCCCAGTTCTTTGCAAGGAGTAAGCCAACTCCGAGCTGGCCCACAAAAAAGCCCTTTTTTAGCGCTGAAAAGGGCTTTTTTGCCGACGAAGCCGGCCTGCTGCGGGCTATTTGCTCACCTGGCTCGTGCCGTGTAGCTGGCCGATGCGGGCGGCCTTGTACTGCTGGTAGCGCGCGTACTGCGCCGGCGTGAGCACCCCCCGAATTAGCTCGTCCGACTTCGTGCGGTCGAGGGTCATGGCGGCTTGCAGGGCGGCGGGGTCGTCTTGGTGAGCGGCGCGGTCGGCATCCATGTGCTGTCGGGTCAGCAGCAGCACCTGGCGCAGGTGGGTTTGCTGGTCGGGCGAGAGCCCGAGCTCCTGGGCCATGCGCTGGGCCTGGCTAGCCACGGCTGCCTGCGCCGCCGGGGTCGGCGTAGTCTGGGCCGGTGCGCTGGCTGCCCTTAGGGCCAGCAAGGCGGCGAATACAAAGGTCTTTTTCATAAAGATTAAAGGAAAAAATTGGCAGTTAACGCAGGCCCTTCGGCTCCTGGCAGTGAGGACAAAAGCAAGATACAACTAGCCCTTGGGGAGCCGCTGCCCAGCCGGGTGCAAACGCCCGGCCAAACTACCGTCGCGGCTAGTCGCAAAGTTTAGCGTATTTTCGGCCCGGCTGGCTATTCCCCGGCCTTAACTCAACGCGAAGAAACGGTTACTAATTTCTCCCCCCACTCGTTCTTATACCTCCTCTTGCATGGCTAGTATTTTTGCCAAAAAACCGCTCGCTCAGTTGCTGGGCGAAGCAAATGGCTCCGGCCACGGCGGCCTCCAGCGCACGCTGGGCGCGGCCAACCTCGTGGCGCTGGGCGTGGGCGCCATTATTGGCGCGGGCCTGTTTGTGCGCACGGCCGCGGCGGCGGCCCAGGCCTCGGGGCCGGGCGTGACGCTTGCCTTTATCGTGGCCGCCATTGGCTGCGCCTTTGCCGGGCTTTGTTACGCCGAGTTTGCGGCCATGATTCCCATTGCGGGCTCGGCCTACACCTACGCCTACACCACCATGGGCGAGTTTGTGGCTTGGATTATCGGCTGGGCGCTCATAATGGAGTACGCCCTGGGCGCGGCCACCGTCAGCATTGCCTGGAGCGAATACCTAAATAAGCTCCTAGAAATCTTTCACTTACAAATACCTTACAACCTCTGCCACCCCCCAGCCGAGGGCGGCTGGCTCAACTTGCCGGCCCTACTCATCATCGTGGCGTTGAGCCTGCTGCTCATCAAGGGCACCCAGGAGTCAGCTACCTTCAACGCCGTTATTGTGGTGGTGAAAGTGGCCATCGTGCTGGTATTCATTGCAGTGGGCTGGCAGTTTATCAACCCCGCCAACCATACGCCCTATCTCATTCCGGCCAATCAGCCCGACGTGCTCGACAAAGCCGGTAAGACGATCATCTCATACCACGGCTACTTCAAGCACGGCATCGGCGGCATTGTCGGGGGCGCGGCCATCGTATTCTTCGCCTTCATTGGCTTCGACGCCGTGAGCACCGCCGCGCAGGAAGCCAAAAACCCCAAGCGCGACATGCCCATCGGCATCCTGGGCTCGCTGGTGGTGTGCACGATTCTCTACATCCTGTTTGGCCACGTGCTGACGGGCGTGGCCAACTGGACCGAATTTGCCGACCCCACCAAGGGCCGCGAAGCCTCGGTAACCTACGCCATTGCCAACCACATGCCCGGCTACGGCTGGCTGGCCAACACCGTGACCGTCGCCATTCTGGCCGGCTTTACGTCGGTTATCCTCGTGATGCTCATGGGCCAGAGCCGCGTATTCTTCTCGATGGCCAACGATGGCCTCATGCCCAAGGCATTCTCTGAGCTGCACCCCAAGTACCGCACGCCTTACAAGTCCAACCTCGTGCTGCTGGTATTCGTGGGTGCGTTTGCGGCCTTTGTGCCCGGCTCGCTGGCCGGCGACCTGACGTCGTTTGGCACCTTGCTGGCCTTCGTGCTGGTAAGCGCCGGCATCTGGATTATGCGCAAGTCGGACCCCGACCAGCCCCGGCCGTTCCGGGCGCCGCTTTCCTCGGCCAGCTTCCCGCTGGTGCCCATCCTGGGCGCCGTTATTTGCGGCGGCATGATCGTGGCCCTCGATGCCTTTACGCTGCAAGTAGCCTTTGCCTGGATGGCGGTCGGCTTGGTGGTGTACTTCCTCTACGGCAAGCGCAATTCCAAGCTTCAGCAAGGCATTGTGGTCATTCCCAAGGAGATGGATGAGGAAGCTTTCATCAACCCCGACCCGCGCAACCGGTAATTGTCTGAACCGCGGATTTATCGGATTCGTCGGATTTATCGGATTTTGGTGACGATTTAACGTCTTCCTAAAAAGAAAAAGGCTGCCTATTCAGGCAGCCTTTTTCTTTGGCTTTTTTCTGCCGCGCAGTACTGCTTAATGATAATGAGCAGTCGTCACCAAAATCCGACCAATCCGACTAATCCGATAAATCCGCGGTTCAGACAGCCTTTACCTCGCTTTGCAGCTTGAGCACTTTGTCGCCATTATCCTGCACAATCACGAAGGCTGGGTCGTTGGCCGAGCCGTTGCGGGTAATGTCGTGGCCTTTTATTTTGACGGTAATCGGTTCTTTATGAGTGGAGTCAATTTTGCCGGTAGCCGAGCCAGTACCGTATTTCCAGCTAACGGTGGTGCCTTTGCGCATGGGAAGAGAAAAGAAAAGAGGTTGGGAATAGAACCTGGTAAAACCGCGAAAAATTCGGTGGTTAGGTCCGCTGGGTCGCCGGGGTCGTCACTTTTGGCGGCGGGCGCGCCGGGTGGTAGCCTGCTGTTTACTCCGCCGCTTTCTATTGGTTCTATCTTGACTCTGAAGCTTCAGCCAGGCCAGCGTTGCGGGCTAGCTTGGGGATTAACTCACTGGGCCAGCCCGTTAGGCTGCGCAAGCTCAGCCTAACGGGCTAGCTGTTTTTGAATAACTGATGTTACGCAGCACCTGAGCTAGTTTGCTGGAAACAGGCTTTTTCTGCTCTCTTGGAGGTCATTTCAAGCAAGCTGACGTGGCTGGTGCGTAACATCAGTGAATAAGATACCTTGGGGCGCCTGCGAGCTCGTCCGTTCTGCTGGTTAGCGCCATCGTCGCGACCTTTGCGCCATGATTCGTGTACTTTTCCTGTGTCTGCTGGCATTCACGGCTGGGGCGCAGACCGCCGTCTCGCCCGATGACCGCGCCTTATACGGGGTTATCAACCGCGCCAGCGGGCGTAGCCTCGACATTGCGCGAGCCGCTACTACGGGTGGGGCGCCGGCCGTGCAGTGGGAGTTTACCCACGCCGCGAGCCAGCAGTGGCGCTTGGTGCTCATTCGGGAAGGGGGCGAATACTACCGGCTCGAAGCTAAGCACAGCGGCCTCTGCCTGACGCTGGAAATCTCCCCCACGGCGCCGCCCGAGGGCAATACGCCGCTCGTACAGCGCGCTTTCATGGGGGCGCTGGGCCAGCAATGGCGGCTGGTGGCAGCCGGGCCGATCGGCACGTTTCAACTTGAAAGCCACCTCGATGGCCGGGTGGCGACGCTGGCCAGCAACGATAAATTCAACAACACGGCCATTGTGGCGGCGCGGGCCGCGGGGCGGGCCAGCCAGCAGTGGCGCTTGTTTCAGCTGCAACTGCGGCTAGCCACCGGGCCGCCCTACTTCGCGGCGCCCGAGCCGCTGGCCGCGCTCGATGCGCCGGGCGCCAACGAGCTCCAGCCCGTACCTCTGCCCGATGGCAAAGGGCTGTACTTCAGCCGCACCCGCTTTGCCGGCAATGCCGAAGGCGTGGCCGAAAGCGGCGATATCTGGCTGAGCCAGAGCGCTGACGAGGGCCGCACCTGGGCCGCTCCCGCCCGCCCCAACACTCCGCCCGGCCTCAATACCTCGCAAAACAACGCGGTGCAGGCGGTGGTAGGGCCGGCGGGTAGCCCGGCCCTGGTGCTGCGCGGGACTTACGAGGCCAGCGGCTTTCGCGACGAAGGCGTGTCGCGGGTGGCCACGGCCGGCAGCGGCAAGCCCGTGCCGCTGCGCATTACCAACTACTACTCGACCAGCCCGGCCACTGGCTTTTTTATGACGGCCGATGAGAAAGTACTGCTGCTGTCGCTGGAGCGCGAAGATTCGCAGGGCGCTAACGATTTGTATGTCAGCCAGCGCGATGCCTTGGGTGGCTACTCGCTGCCCCAGAGCCTGGGCGCGGTGGTCAACTCGCCGGGCTACGAGTTTGCCCCCTGGCTGTCTGCTGATGGCAAGACGTTGTACTTCGCCTCGTACGGCCACCAGGGCTACGGCTCGGCCGATATTTTTGTGAGCCAGCGCCTCGATGAAAGCTGGACCAAGTGGAGCCCGCCCCAAAACCTGGGCCCCCGCTTCAACGGCCCCGGCTACGACGCTTTTTGGGCGCTCGGGCCCACTGGTACGGCGTATTACTCCTCAACGGGTGCCAAGGACACGGCGCCCAAAAAGCTGTTTCGCACGATGCCGGGCCCGCCGCCGGTAGTTGATTCGACCGCTATCTTGGCCGCTGTGGCCGACCCGCTGAGCCAACCCCGGGCCCTCGTAACGGGCCGGGTGCTCGACGGCCGCACGGGCCAGCCGCTAGCTGGCGGGGCCGAAGTCCAGGCTATGATGATCGGCGGCCCGATTGACTTTCGCAGCACGGCGCGGGCCGAAATAACGGGCTTCCAGATGTCGCTCGCTCCGGGCCGCTACCGCGTAACGACTATTGCCGGCCTGCTCACCCGTGTCGACACGCTGGCGGTGCGCCCCGGCGAGTCGCGCCGCTACGAGCCGCGCCTCACGCCCGCCGTGGCCGGTACCCGCCTCGACCTGCCCGACATCATCTTTGCCCAGAGCCAGGCCAAGCTGCTCGGCTCGTCGTACACCACGCTCAATAAGCTAGCTGAGTCACTGAAGGAAAACCCGCAGCTGGAAATCCGGGTGGAAGGCCACACCGATAATGTAGGTGCGGCTGATAAAAACCAGGTCCTTAGCGAGCAGCGAGTGGCTGAAGTGAAGCGCTACCTCGTGGGCCGCGGCGTGGCCGAAAACCGCATTACTACCGTGGGCTACGGCGGCTCAAAGCCCAAATTCTCCAACGACCGCGAAGAAACCCGCAAGCTGAACCGCCGCGTGGAGCTAGTGATAACGAAGTAAAAAGGCAGCTCGGACTACCAAGTCCAAGCTACTTTCCTGATAGCTCAGCTGGCGTACTACTTAGCAGCCTTGCCGCGCCGCCAGATGAAGCCATCGAGCACGTAATGCGTGCTTTGGGGCAGGGCCAGCAGCGGCACCAGCCACTTGAGCAGCCCCGGTGCTGTCGCCACGGACAGTTGCCGAAACCAGCCAAACACGGTGCCGTGCTCGCGCCACACCAAGCCATCCCACAGGCCTTCTTCGAGGAAGGCAAATAGTACGATGGTGCCTAGAAAAACGACTAGCCCGTAGCGGCCCACCCACCAGCCGCGCCCGCTGGCGCGGGGCGGCCGCCGGCTCCAGACCAGCGCCAGGTAGGGCACGCCGTGCGCCACCACGTTGAGCAGCGTAAAGGCCAGGTCACCGTTGAAGAGCACAATGCCTGCGTACCAGGAAGCCGCTGTACCGGCCAGCAGCAGGTTGCGGGGCAGGTTGAACGCGCTGGTGCGGTAGTAGAGCCAGGTTTCGCGGGCGGCGTAGGCGAGGAGCAGGGCGAGGTAGAGGCCGGTGGCCAAGTGCCGGCCCAGCGGCCAGTCGCGCTGCACAAAGTCGCCATCCACAAACCAGTTGAAGTTGCGTGGTGGTGATAAGTGCCAGTATAGCAAGGGGTAAAGCGTGGCCGCGTAGATGAGCACTGTGGGCAGCCAAGCCCCCGGCGCGGGCGGCTCGTGCCGGGCATACAGCCGCATAAATCCGTACTGCTGCCGCACAAAGTGAAACACCGCCAGGTAGGCCAGCGCGCGCCAAAAAACCAGGCTGCCCGCCGCGTGCAGCACCACGCCACCCGCGTAGCAGGCCAGTGGCGCGAGCAGTAGCAGTGTAGCTCGCTGCCGCCGCTGCACTGGGTCGAAATAAGTCTGAAAGTAAGGTGCCGTACACGTGCGCCACGTCAATGAGCAGCACCACAGCTACCCAGGCTACCAGCGGTAGCTCGGCGGTGTGCCGAAAGGCGGCGGGCAGCACCATCACTACCAGGAGCGCCAAAAACGGCGGGGCCAGCACAAGCCAGCCATCGTAGCGGGGCGAGCGCAGCCAGGGCTGGGCAGAAAAAGCGGAGAGGGGCATGAGGACCCGCAAAATAGCATGCCCTCACGCCCCCTTCCTATACTTTTCGCTAGCCGGCTAGTTGGCGCCCGTGCCGTTGGAGGTGCCGCTAGCCCCGTTGCCACCCGAGGTGGGATTGCCCACGTTGCCGGCGGGAGTATTGCCCATCGTGCTGCCGGTGTTGGAGGTGCCCGAGCTGCCGGTGCCGCCGCCGTTCATCGAGTTGCCCGAGTCGGTGCCGTTCATATCGGTGCCACTGCTGCCCGCCGGTGCGCTCAGCGCGCCGGTCGAGCCAGCCGTGCCGCCAACTTTGCTAGCGGCCGAGTCGGTGCCCAGCGTGCTGCTAGGAGTGCTCGTGCTGATGCTGTTTCCGCTGCCGCCGCAGCTGCTGAGCGAAATGCCACCCAGCAGCAACGCTGCCAGGGATAAAGAAGAAAGGGAATGCCGCATAAACTAAAAAGTGAAGGGTAAAAGCACTAGTGCCGCCAACGTATACGGTAAGTGGCTAACTGCCAGCGAAGAAAAGCCGCTTATTTTTGGAAGCTAACTAGCTGGCTGCTGGGCAATAGCCCGCGCTGCCCGTATACCTTGGTGGAAGGCTTCTTCAAATACCGACACCCCGCTCAGGTCGGTGTGCGCCAGGTGCAGGCGCCCGCCCAGCTGGGGCTGGGAAGCCAGGGCCCGCGCTGGCCCCCATACGTAGCCAGGTGTGGGAGCCACCATACCGTGGCCCCATACCCACAGCTCGGCGGCCTGCACGTGGGCAGCCAGGCCGGGGTGCATCAGGTCGAGTTCAGTAAGTACGAGCGTGAGCCACTCCTCATAAGTGCTAGCCAGGGCGCGGCGGCGGGCCGCGGCGGGGTCGAGCGGGTCGGTGGGCAAGGCCCAGTAAAACGTGAGCGTGTGCGGCCGGTCGTTGGCCTCGAAGCCGCGCAGTGCCTGCTGCTCGGCATTGATGTAGCCCAGCGCCGGGCTGCCGTAGCGCACATTATCCCAGCTCAGGGGCTGGCCGGGGCCACTCGGGTAGGCTCCCACCGTGAGGTTGGCAACCAGCCAGGGCGCGTGCAGCGGGGCCAGCTGGGGCAATGCCGCCGGCACTATTAGGCTAGCCAGTAGGTGCTTACTCACGTGCCAGGGCGTAGCCAGCACCACGTGCTGGGCCAGAAATTGGGTGCTTTGGTGGGTAGTGGCATCGAAGGCCAATACCTCAACGAGTCCATCAGCCGCTTCTTGCAGGTTGTAAGCCAGGGTATTGGCTTGAATGCGCCCGGGGCCGCCGAGCCGGCGCAGGGCTTCGGCCAAGAAGTGGTTGCCTTCGGGCCAAGTGAGCACGGCATCGGGCGGCGCGTTGTAGGCGCGGCCCTTGCGGGCGGCGAAGTAATGTAGCCCGGCCCAGGCCGAAATCTGGGCGGCGGGCACGCCAAAGTCATCGCGGTACGAATAGTCGAGGTACCAGCGCAGGTACTTGGAGTGGTAGTCGTGGCGGGCTAGCCAGGCGGCCATTGTTTCGTGGTCGAGCTGCCGGGGGGCGGCGGCGGTCGAAGACAGGCCGAGCGGCAGCCGAAACAAGTCGCGGCCGTCGGGGCCGGTGGCGCGGCGCAGGCGGTCCATCTCGGCCAGGAAGCGGGCTATTTCGGCGCGGTCGGTGGCAGGCACACCCACCTCGGGCACCAGGCCAGCCTGCCAGTGGCCGTGCAGCAGCAGGCGCTCGGCAGGGTCGTGGCAGAGGGTCGTTTCATCGTAGATGGGCAGCCGGGCGGGCGCGGGGCCGTAGCCGGTAATAACGCCGGCTTCTGCTAGCAAGCTCAGTAAGTCAGCATCGCGCTCGTCAGGGATGGGTAGGTAGTGCGCGCCCCAGGCGTACGCCGTGTGGGCATTGTGGCCCGCGGCGGCGTTGCCGCCGGTTTGGGGCTCGAGCTCCAGCAGCAGCGTGCGGTGCGCGGGAGCTAGCCGGTGCAGCTCGCGCCGCGCCGCCAGCCCACTAATGCCGCCACCAATAATAAGGGTGTCAACCCGCGCGGTGCGCGTGGGCGGCGGGATCTTAGCGGGCGGGCGCAGCAGGTGGCCCAAGTTGAAATCAGCCCCGCGCAACTGCCCGCGTACCGCCGAACGCGCGGGCACGCACCCAGGCACGCTGCCCAGCAGGCTAGCCAGCAGCGTGCCCGCTAGCCCGGCCCCGGCTTGGGTAAGGAATTGACGGCGGGGGAGGGGCATATTGCTAAAGGCTAAATAGTTATTTATTGAGGCGAGGGTTAGGGCGATAGTTTGGCTTGAGCACCTAGCGCGGTTCTCAAGTCGCTATACTAAATCGCCCTCCTTGTGGGACTCCACCGTAGAGAGCGGCCGCATACACCATCCGGAGAACCGCTCCAAGTCAGCTATGTATTGGCGAAATTGCGAAGCAGTCAAATTTGGATAAGGTGTATAAATTCCGATCGGGTGCGACGGCTGCGCAGCCTTGCAATGCCAACCAACTACTTTGCTCACTGCCCATACGGGCCCCATTCTTCCTCAAAATACCGCACCAGCGCCTGGTTGTTGAGTTGGTTGACGTCGGTAGGTACCTCGCTCATGTCGGGCGGAAACTTGCGCATCTCATTAATAACCTGCGGCGTAGCGAAGCGCAGCCCGGCTGGCAGCGGGCCACCGTCGGGCCGCCAGGTGCCGGGGCTGGCCTGGGCCAGCACGTAGCCCCATTCGCCAAACGAGGGCACGTAGGCGTGGTAGGGAATGGGCGCAAAGCCACTGGCTGCCAGTGTGTGCACCACGCACCAGTAGGCGCGGCGTGCCACGTAGGGCGAGGTAGCCTGCACCACTACCAGCCCGCCCGGCCGCAGCCGCTGGCGCAGCGTGCGGTAGAAAGCCGTGGTGTAGAGCTTGCCAATAGAATAGTTGCCGGGGTCGGGAAAATCGACCAGCACCACGTCGTAGCGGGCGGTATCCTGGCGCAGCCAAGCGTAGGCATCGGCGTTGTGGATTTCGACTTTGGGCGAGCGCAAGGAGTTGTGGTTTAGCTCGCGCAGCAAGTGATTGGTTTGAAAGAGCTTGGTCATGGCCGGGTCGAGGTCGATGAGTCGGATGCGCCGCACCTGCGAGTACTTTAGCAGCTCGCGCACGGCCAGGCCATCGCCGCCGCCGAGCACCAGCACCTGGCTAGCCCGGGGGCGGTCTTGCAGGGCGGGGTGTACCAGCGCTTCGTGGTAGCGGTACTCATCGGCCGAGCTGAACTGGAGGTTGCCATTCAGGAATAAGCGCAGCTCGCCGCGGTGGTTGCCGGTCAGCACCAGGCGCTGGTAGGGCGTGCTTTGGGCATAAATAACGGTGTCCTGAAATACCTCGCCCTCGGCGTAGCGCTGGATGCGCTCGGCGCCTACCACGCCCGCGCCCAGGGCCAGCAGCGCCAGGCCAACGAGCATCAGGTAGCGCCGCCGGTAGGGCCGCGTTTCGCCAAACGATAGCAGGCTCACGCCCGCTACTGCCACATTCAAGGCGCCAAAAAGCAGCGCCGTGCGCACCAGTCCCAGCCGGGGCACCAGTACCAAAGGAAATATCACCGCCGCCAGCAGCGACCCCACGTAGTCGAAAGTAAATACTCTGGCTACCAGTTCTTTGAAGGCCAGCCGGCCCTGCAAGATGCGCAGCAGCAGCGGAATTTCGAGCCCCACCAGCGTACCCAACAGCCCCACCAGCCCATATAGCAGCACCCGAAACGAGCCGACGTGCGCAAACAGCCCGAATAGCAGCGGCGCCGACGCCCCGCCCACCAGGCCCACCAGCAGTTCGAGCCGGATAAACCAGCGTAGCAACGACCCGCCCAGGTAGCGCGACAGCCACGAGCCCACGCCCATGCTGAACAGATACACCCCGATGACGGTCGAAAACTGCGTCACCGAATCGCCGAGCAGGTACGAGGCCAACGTGCCCGCAATCAGCTCATAAAGCAGCCCGCAGGTGGCAATGACGGCCACCGAGCCGAGCAGGATGGCCGGCCGGGGCGCAGCGGTGGCCGGGGCGACCCGGGTACGCGCCGCGCCCCGCCGGCGCGCCAGTACCGACGCCTCACCCATGAATGGCTGCGCTGATGATGAGGGCTACCGCCAGCATAAATGCCGCGGCAATGATGGCGAGCGCCGTATTGTGCTCCTCCATAATCTCGCGGCGTAAGGTGCCGGGCGTCAGCTTATTAAACAAATAAAAGCTGATAACCAGGATGGCGATGCCCAGCAGGGAGTACACGACGGAGGCGGTGAGTGCCTTGGGGTTAAGGTATTCCATGAGCAGATTATTTGTGGTAAAAATGCCCGGCCCCACCGTGGCCGCCGGCGCGGGGCGGGCCAGCCAGCTCGGTGTCGGAGCTTTCGTTATCATCGCCGAGGAGCCGGTGGCCGCTCAGCCCGGCCCAGGTAAACACGGCCAGACCCAGCGCGGCTAGCGCGGCATACAGCGGCCAGCGCCGAAGGGCTAGCCAGTAGGAGCGTAGTAGATTAAACATAAAGCAGCAGGTTACTCCTTGGTGGCATAAGGATTAAAATCGCTATTGGACCAGCGGTCTTGCTCGAAGTTGCGGCGGCGCCACCACACGCCTACTGGCAGTAGACTTAGCCCACCCAGCACCAGAAAAAAATTGGACCAAAGCGGCGTATTCTCCCTGATGCGCAGGTTGAGCGCTACGGCTACCGTGCCTTTGTCTACGGTGGGGTAGAAATTGAAATGGTAACGGCCGCTAGGCACGGCGCTCAGTACTGCCTCAGTAGTGCGGCTGCCCTCGGTCCAGCGTTCGCCCCCTTCCGTGCCTTCGTAGTATTCAATAGAGCGCGTAAACTCATAGCCGCGCCCGGTCTGCTCGTTCACCAGGCTAGCTGTCACCTCGACCCAATGGTTAGTCAGGTCAGGTATTTCCAGCGTCACGGCCAGAGCGCTCGGGCCGCTTATTTGGAATGAATTGGAAGGTATCATTTGCTGGTAGCCGGCCCGGTCAGCCTCAAATACTGTAAACTCTTGAGTGGCATCTATCTCTGGCTTGAGCGCAAAAATCACGAGTTGCGCCGCCGTCAGCAAGGTCGCCACCAGCCCAGCTAGCCGCACCAGCAGGGGCCAGCCTTGCGTGGGGTTGGGTTGGGCCGCTCCTACGCCGTGGCGAACGGGGAGCTGTCTGGTAGGCATCCCAAAAGCCTGCGCCACGCGCTCGGTCTCAAGGTATTCGGCCAGGTACCAGGTGGGCTTGGCATCGCGCAGCTGCTCACTCACTAGTTGGTAGGGCGGGCTGATATACTCCTCCAGCTTGAGGTCTTCGTCGGTGAGAATATTCCAATCAAACTCGCCCACCGCATCGCGCACCAGCGGCTGGTAGCGATGCCACAGGTTATAGTTGCAACCAGTAGTATCCTCCCAGCTACCATCCTGAGTTGAGCGTGGTCCGCGCGCGTCAGGGAACTGCCCGGCCCGCCGAATGAGCAGCCAGTGGCCCTGGTACTCGGCCAGCTGCAAGGGGAAATCCGCGGGGTCGTCGCCAGCTAGGGGGGCGGCGGGGCGCAGCTGGTATTCGCGCCACTCGGCCAGGCGGTCCTGCTTTTCGCCGCGCACCTGGTAGCCGGTGAGGCGGCAGTGGTAGCCGCCCAGCTCGGCTACCGCGCCCAGCGGCAGGCTTGGGCCGGGCTCCAGCGGCTGCTTAAAGCTATCAAGGCGCTGCGCCCCGCTGGCTGGGGCGACCGGGTTGGCCCGAAAAAACGTGCGGCACCGAAAGCAGCCAAAGTAGCGGCTGTTGGCTGGGTCGCGGCAGGGCAGCGGCGTGGCGCACTGCGGGCAGGCTACCCATATGGTAGCAGTGGCCGACACACTCATCGCAGCACCTCGGTATAAGCCTGCTCCTGACCCTCAAAAAAGGCGAGCGTAGCCTGGTAAGCGGCCCGCACGGCGGCGTGGTTGTCTTGCCGAAAATTGGACAGGAAAATGTCGAACGTAGCTAGCCCGTGTTCGGGCCAGGTATGAATGCTGAGGTGCGACTCGGTGAGGGCCAGCACCGCCGTAAAGCCCGCATTCTCCGCGAAGACGTGGTAGACCTCGCCCACGCTCGTAAGGCCCAGCTGGGCTACTAGCTCAGCAAAAAATAGCTGGCTGCCCGCCGCATCACGCAGCCGGGTGGCCGGGGCCTGGAACGTAGCCAGAATATGCAGGCCCGGCGCGTAGGGCGCGGGTCGGGTCGGCGTAAGGGGCAAAGTCGCAATCGTCACGGCCACAATACTACACCAGCGCCGCAATTTTGGGTGGGCTCCGCTGAACTAGTGCGGGCGGTAATTCGTACTTTTAAAGTCACTACGAAGCGTACTGGATCAATTCAGTAGCTGTAATTTCCCTATGCCTTTGTTGCCCCGCCCGCAGGAAGCCTTGATTTTTGAGAACGCTGCCGGTAAGCTGTTTTACCAGCCCGCCGGCTATGCGCGCCTGGCCTGGGCGGCCGAGCGCCTGCCGCTGGCCACCATTCAGGCCAGCTACGAGCAACTGCTGCAACTGCTGCAAAGCACTGGGGTGCGGCGCATTCTTTCCGACCACGGCCAGCGCGCCCCCTTGCCCATTGCTGCCCAGGAGTGGCTTACTACCAACTGGATACCGCGGGCCATTAGCCTGGCCAACACCCGCCACTGCGCCATTGTGGAGGGCGCCGACCCCCTGCATCGCCTCTCGACGCAGTCGATCGTGAGCAGCGCGCCCCTGGGTTTCCACTTCCAGCGCTTCGATGATTTTGACGCGGCCGATACCTGGCTGCGCGGGCTAGCGCTGCCGGGCTAGCGTCAGCCCCAATTGAAAGAGCAGCGAGCGGCGAATGCTGCGGCTAGGCGGTAGTACAGTGGGCAAAAACCAGCTTTTGAGAAATCTGCTCCTCCGGTTTGGGGTGGGTCACTAGCTGCTGGCCGCTTTGCGAGGGCTAACCGGGGCGATTGATAAACTCGGCAGTGCGTTGGCTGTTTACCTTAGCTTCTGAATTAATTCTGAAGTAAAGGTTGGCTGGCAAATTACGTTCTCACACATTGCGCATTTATTCTTCTTTCTTACCAAACCTCCTGGGTTCTACACTGCTAGTTAGTCTGGCCACCAGTGCTTTGGCCCAAAAAATGGCTGTGCCGTCGGATAGCGTGACGGTAGCCATCGAACCCACTTACGACGAAGTGACGGCTATCCACCGCTGGCTGCTGGGCGAAAGCTACCGCCAGCTGTGGGCCGCACCAGTGAAGATGCGCGTCTTTCACCTGGCCCGCGAAAAGGGCGGCTTGACCATTGTGCAGCGCGGCGGCGGTTTGCAAACCAAGTCGTTGCGGATGCGTGATGCCAGCGGGCAGGAGTGGGTGCTGCGGACCATCCAGAAATACCCTGAGCGGGGCCTGCCGCCCGCGCTGCGGCCCACCATCGCCAAGGATATTTTGCAAGACCAGGTTTCGGCTTCGCATCCTTACGCGGCCGTGGTGGTGCCGCCGCTGGCGGCGGCCCTGGGCATTCCGCACGCCAACCCGGAAATAGTATTCGTCCCCGACGACCCTGCCCTGGGGCAGTACCAAAAGGATTTTGCCAACCAGGTTTTTCTATTTGAAGAGCGCGAGCCGCTGGACGCCGACAAAACGGACAACACCGAGAAAACCCAGGACCGCCTGCAAAAAGACAACGACAACCGCGTAGACCAGCCCACGGTGCTGCGGGCGCGCCTGCTCGATATGCTGCTCGGCGACTACGACCGCCACGAGGACCAGTGGCGCTGGGTGCGGACCGAAACCGCCAAGGGCAGCCTCTACGAGCCCGTGCCCCGCGACCGCGACCACGTTTTTTATAAGCCTTCGGGGGCGCTGCCGTGGGCGCTGTCGCGCCACATCTTTAAGGCCAACGTGCAGGGCTACAGCGACCACATTCGGTCCATCACCCGCTGGAACGACAAGGCGCGTGACTTCGACCGCTACTTCCTGAACGAGCTGAATGAGGACGATTGGAAAACGCAGATTGCCTACGTGCAGGCGCACCTGACTGATGAGCTACTCACCAGCGCGCTCATGAGGCTGCCCCCGAACATTTACCAGCTCAGCGGCCCCGCGATCACGCGCAACCTCCTGGCACGGCGCAACAACCTGGCGCGCCAGGCGCTGCGCTACTACCGCTTTCTAGCCAAAACGGTAACTATCGCGGGCTCCGATAAGCGCGAGCACTTCGAGGTGGCGCACGAGGCCGGTGGCCGGCTGCGCATCACGAGCACCAAGCTCAAGAAGGATGGCACCAGCGGGGCCGTGCTCTACCAGCGCACCTTCGACCCGGCCGTGACGCACGAGCTGCGCCTCTACGGCCAGGGCGGCGGCGATAGCTTTGTGGTGACGGGCACGGCGCACTCGCCCATTCGGGTGCGCCTGATTGGAGGTGCCGGCGGCGATTCCTTTGTCGTAGACCCCAGCCTGCACCAAAAAAGCAAGCTGCGGATTTATGATCGCCCGGACGAAGCCAACCAGCTGCCGCCCGCCGGTCTAGCCTACGTGCGCACGTCGGCCGATACGGTGGTCAACCAGCTGCCCCGAACGGGCTACCAGTACGATTTCTTGCAGCCGCTGCTTTTGGCGGGCTATAGCAAGGACTATGGCTTTCAGCTAATTGGTAACTTTATTTATCAAAGGCAGGGCTTTCGCAAAGCGCCCTACGCTTCGCGGCAAAGCCTGCTGGTCAACTACGGCTTTGGTAACGGCTCGCTGTTGCTCAATTATAACGGCGATTTCAAGCAAGCCTTGGGCCGAAACGACCTGCTAGTAAACGTGCAGTCGAAAGGGCCGCATTACAACAGTAATTTTTTTGGTGTTGGCAACGAGACGGAGTTTGTAAACGCGGGCGACCAGCGCATTCACTACTACCGCAGCGTGTACAACCTGCTCACGGCCGACGTGCGCATCAGCCGCACCTACGCGCACTGGCGCGTAAACGGGGGCCTGCTGGCCCAATACTACAGCGGCCCGGAAGCTGAGAACGACGACCGGTCCTTGCGCGTCTATAATACGCAACACCCTGATGAAAAAGTATTTAACCGCCAGGCCTACGCGGGCCTGACCGCCAGTGCTACCTTCGACACGCGCGACCGGGCGCTGGTGGCCCGGCGCGGGGTGTACTGGAGCACCAGCCTCAGCGGCCTGCGCCGGCTCGATGCAGACCAGCACAATTTTGGGCAGGTGCTGACGGAATTTGCGTTCTACGCCAGCCCGACCCGCGACTCCAGCCTGGTGATTGCCAACCGCACGGGCGGAGGTACTACACTCGGCAAGGCGACATATTTCCAGCAGCTAAAGCTGGGCGGCGCCCAGAATCTGCGGGGTTTTTACTTATGGCGATTCACGGGTAATAGTATGGTTTATAATAACTTAGAGCTGCGGCTGAAGCTGCTCGACTTTACTTCTTACCTACTGCCGGGCACGCTGGGCCTGGTCGCCTTCAACGATGTGGGCCGGGTATGGTCGCCGGGTGAAGCCTCGGCTACGTGGCACGACGGGTACGGCGGCGGCATCTACTTCTTGCCGGCGCAGCTGCTGCTGTTGCAGGCCGTGGTGGGCTTCTCGAAAGAGGGCGCTTACCCCTATATCTCGGCAGGGTTCCGGTTTTAGAAGATTGGGGTTGGTCGGTAGTTCGGCAGGTTAGGTCTAGTATGGTTAGACCTCCAACGGTACGGCCCCTAACTTTGCGCCCTACTTCCGCCAAAAAATGCCCTCCTCCGATCTGTTCGCAGCCTTCATCGACGCTTTCCCGCTCACGGGCAGTGCCGTGCGGGCGTATTTGCGGCAGCGCTACAAGGAATGCAGCCTGGATGTGACAACGGAGATGATGCAGGTGATGCACTACCTCTGGCGCCGCAATGGGGTGAACCAGCAAGAAATCGCGAACGCCGTGAACCGCGATAAAGCCAGCCTCACGGCCATGGTCGATAACCTGGTGCGGCGCGAGCTGGTAGAGCGCCAGGCTGATCGCCAGGACCGCCGCAACAAGCTTATCATGCTCACGGCCAAGGGCCGCGCTTTGGAGCAGCAGGTGCTGCCGCTGGTGCAGGAAATGTACGCGGTGGCCAGCCGCGGCCTGAGTGAGGATGACCTACGCACCAGCCTGGCGGTGCTCGGGCAACTCACTAAAAACTTAACCCAACCCAAAACCTGAAGACCAGTGAAGCAGCCTGGCTACTGCGGGCCCCAGCTGGCAGGGCCCCGTAGCCTTTTGCAGCCTGTTGAGGTAAAACTTTCGGCCGCCCGCCGGTTATAGCCTTCCTGCTTCGTGAAGTATTGCTGAATTTATGTTTGACTTGTTGCCCGCACTTCGGCCTGGCAGCAACAAGGTAACCCAGAGGCCCCCGAATACTCCTATCACATGACAGACTACAACGGACAGCTTGCGCCCGCCGAAGGCAAGCTAGGTATCTTGCTTCCCGGCATGGGCGCCGTAGCTACCACCCTCATTGCCGGGGTGCTGGCCGTACGCAAAGGCGAAGGACAACCCATCGGCTCGCTCACCCAAATGGGGAAGATTCGTACGGCTGCCGGTAATCCTAAGATTAAAGACTTCGTGCCGCTGGCCGACCTCCACGACATCGAGTTTGGCGGCTGGGATGTGTACGAAGACAATGTGTACGAAGCCGCGCTGAAGGCCGAAGTGCTGGGCTACAAGATCTTACAAAGCGTGCGCACCGAGCTTGAGGCAATGAAGCCCATGAAGGCGGCCTTCGACTCGCACTACGTTAAGAACCTCGACGGCACCCACGTCAAGACCTTTACCACCAAGCTCGACCTGGCCGAGCAGGTCATTGCGGATATGCGCAGCTTCAAGGCCGCGCGCAACTGCACCCGGCTGGTAATGGTGTGGTGCGGCTCGACGGAAATCTACCACGAGCCGTCCGAGACCCACCGCACGCTGGCGGCCTTCGAAGAAGGGCTGCGCAACAATGCACCCAACATCGCGCCGAGCATGATTTATGCCTACGCGGCCCTCAAGGAAGGCATCCCCTTCGTGAACGGTGCCCCCAACCTGACAGTGGACGTGCCGGCGCTGCTGGAGCTAGCGGCGATCACCAGCACGCCGGTGGGCGGCAAGGACTTCAAAACCGGCCAGACGCTGATGAAAACCATCCTGGCGCCCGGCTTGAGCGCCCGCTCGCTGGGCGTGAAAGGATGGTTTTCGACTAATATTCTCGGCAACCGCGACGGCCTGGTGCTCGATGACCCCGACAACTTCCGCACCAAGGAGGTGTCGAAGCTGAGCGTGCTCGACAGCGTGTTTCACCCCGAGGAAAACCCGGAGCTGTACGGCGATATGTACCACAAGGTGCGCATCAACTACTACCCGCCGGCCGGCGACAACAAGGAGAGCTGGGACAATATCGACATCTTCGGCTGGCTCGGCTACCCGATGCAGATTAAGATTAACTTCCTCTGCCGCGACTCTATTTTAGCCGCCCCGCTGGTGCTCGACCTGGCGTTGTTTCTGGACCTGGCCAAGCGTGCCGGCCTGTCGGGCATCCAGGAGTGGCTCTCGTTCTACCTCAAATCGCCGCAGACCGAGGCGGGCGTGCGGCCCGAGCACGACATTTTCAAGCAGCTCGTGACCCTGCACAATACCCTGCGCGAGCTGAAAGGCGAAGGCCCCTGGGCGGCGGCCAACGAGGAAGAATACCAGGACGGCCCCGCTGCCTAAAACGGGTTTATAGCGAATGTTTAAGCTAATTGCCACCGGCCTGGGTATCGGGTGCGTGAAGGGCGGCGGTACAGTCGCAGCCGTAGCCTGCTGCCTCGGGCTGTACCTCACCCGCGCCGGTGGCCTAGCGCTACGCCCCGCGTTGGCTGGCCTGCTCACGGTGGGCCTGCTGGCCGTGGGTACCCTCGCCGCCCAGCGCGTCGAGGCGCACTGGGGCAAAGACAGCTACCGCGTGGTTATCGACGAGGTGGCGGGTATGTGGGTAAGTATGCTGCTGGTACCCATCACGGGCCCGCGCCTGCTGGTGGGGCTGGTACTATTTCGCTTTTTCGATATCGTGAAACCCTTGTTTATCAGAAAGATGGAAGCCCTGCCGGGCGGCGTAGGCGTGATGATGGACGACGTGCTGGCCGGCTTCTACACCAACCTGCTGCTGCAAGCCGGCGTGCACCTGGGCTACCTCTAGCTATTGTGCGCTACGCCCAGTTTGTGAAGGCCCAGGCGGCGGCAGCCACCGGCACGGCCGTCGATTTTCTGGTGACCATTGTTTGCGTCGAAGTATTTCATAGCTGGTACTTGCTGGCTACCGCGCTGGGCAACGCAGCGGGCGGCATTACCAATTTTTATTTAGGCCGGCACCTCGTTTTTAAAGTACCGCAACCGCGGGCGCGTTTGCAGGGTATCCGGTATTTTATGGTGTGGCTGGGTAGTATGCTGTTGAACGCTGCTGGTGTCTGGCTGTTTACCCAGCAGCTGCACCTCAACTATGTGTATAGCAAAGTGGTCGTTTCCCTGCTGGTCGGCGTAGGGTTCAATTACTTTTTGCAGCTGCATTTCGTATTCAAAAAATCATGAAACGTCTGCCTATCCGGCACGCTTACCCCGCTGTGTTGTACTGGCTGCTGGTGCTGCTGGGGGTACCGGCCGCGGCCCACGCCCAGGCTACCCTCATCCACGGGGTGGTTACGGATGCCAAAACCAAGGAGAAGCTGCCCTTCGTGAGCGTGTCGGTGCCCCAGGCTGCTGTCGGTACCAACACCGATCAGGATGGGCACTACACCCTGCAAGTGCCGGCGCAGTACACGTCGCTCGCCTTTACTTACCTGGGCTATCGCACGATGCTCAAGAATTTTACGCCCGGACAGTCCCTCGAAATCGACGTGCAGCTCGCTACCAGCGCGGCCCTGCTCAACGAGGTGGTGATTAAAGGCACCAAGCCGCCGCGCTACAAGAACAAGGACAACCCGGCCGTGGCGCTCATCCGCCAGGTTATCGACCACAAAGATCAGAACCGGCCCGAAAGCTACAACTACGTCGAATACGAGAAGTACGAGAAGATGACCTTCTCCTTCAGCAACTTATCGGAGAAATTTAAAAATAAGAAGCTATTTAAAAACTACCAGTTTCTGTTTAAAAAGCAGGACTCGACGGCGGCGGGCGGCGTCAACATCCTGCCTGTTTACATCGAAGAGAAGCTAGTCCAGGAGTACTACCGCAAAAATCCCGAGAAGCGTAAGTCCATCGCGCTCGGCAGTAAGCAGGTTGAGTTTGATAAGCATTTTATTGATAATGAGGGCCTGAGCGCTTATTTCAATCGGATGTACCAGGACATTGACATCTACGCCAACAATGTCTCGCTGCTCGGCAACCAGCTACTTAGTCCCATTGCCGCCAACGCGCCCACGTTCTACCAGTACTACATTTCGGACACCCTGCGGCAGCACGAGCCCAAGCTCATTGAGCTGAGCTTCTTTCCGCGCAACAAGGGCGACATGCTGTTTGCGGGCAAGCTCTACGTGACGCTCGACGGCAACTACGCCGTGCAGCAAGCCACGCTGTCGGTAGATAAGCGCATCAACCTCAACTTCGTTAAGAGCCTGAATGCCAACCTGGAGTTTGCCGAAAACCCGGACCGGCGCTACCACCTGAGCAAGACGTTTCTGGGCATCGACTTTGGCATTACGGAAAAGGGCTCGGGCTTCTATGGCGAGCGCACGGTGTCGTTTCAGAACTACCAGGTGAACCGGCCCGAGCCCGAAAGCGTGTACGACGGCCCGGCGCGCGTGGCCCTCGTCGATAGCACTACCAAGCGCGCCACGGCCTTTCTAGAGCAAAACCGGCCCGACAGCCTGAGCCAAATAGAGCAGGCAATTTATAAGAACGTCGATACCTTGCAGACTATCAAGTCGTTTCAGCGTTCGCTCACGCTGTTTACGTTCTTGTTTTCGGGCTACAAGTCGTTCGGCCCGTTCGAGCTGGGCCCATCCAACACGTTCTACAGCTTCAACCCGGTCGAAGGCTTCCGGCTGCGGGTGGGCGGCCGTACCACGCCCGAGTTCAGCAAGCGCCTCTACTTCGAAACCTACACGGCCTACGGCTTCAAGGATGAGAAGTGGAAATACTTCCTCAGCTCGACGTACTCGCTCAACGGCAACTCGATCTACAAATTTCCGCAGAACTTCATTCGGGCTAGCTTTCAGCGCGATACCCGCATTCCGGGGCAGGAGCTGCAATTTGTGCAGGAAGACAATTTCCTGCTCTCGTTCAAGCGCGGCGTCAACGACAAGTACCTCTACAACGACGTGTATCGGCTCGACTACGTGCACGAGTTCAGCAACCATTTTTCCTATGTGCTGGGCTTTCGCAAGTTGCAGCAATCGCCGGCGGGTGGCCTCTACTTCCGCAACGTCCTGAACGACGTGCCCCACAACGTGACCACGCTGACCACCAGCGAGCTGTCGCTGGAGCTGCGCTGGGCGCCCAAAGAATCGTTTTACCAGGGTAAGCTCTACCGCACGCCCATTATTGGGCCGTACCCCATTTTTGCGGCGCGCATCGCGCAGGGTATCAAGGGCTTCTTTGATGGCGAGTACAACTATACCAACCTGGCCGCCAACGCTACTAAGCGCTTCTATCTCTCGCAGCTGGGCCACGCCGACGTGACGCTGGAGGGCGGCTACGTGGTGGGGCAGGTGCCGTTTCCGCTGCTCGACGTGCACCGGGCCAACCAGAGCTATTCGTACCAGCTGTACTCCTACAACCTGATGAATTTTTTGGAGTTTTCGAGCGACCACTACGCCAGCTTGTTTATCGACCAAAATTTCAACGGCTTCTTTTTCAATAAGCTACCGCTGATAAAGCATCTCAAGCTGCGCGAAACCGCGTCGCTCAAGCTGCTGTACGGCGGCGTGCGCGACGAGAATAATCCCAGCCTTCACCCCGAGCTCTACCAGTTTTTGCGCGACGCGCAAGGCCAGCCCATTGCCTTTGCGCTCGGCCGGCAGCCCTACGCCGAGGCTAGCCTGGGAGTAGCCAATATCTTTAAGCTATTCCGGGTTGACGTGGTGCGGCGCCTCACCTACCTCAACAACCCCAACGTGGCCGAATGGGGCATTCGGGGCCGCTTCAAGATAGATTTTTAAGACCTAACTGCATGACGTTTTCCACTGTTCGCACGGCCCTGCAAACCGGTATTTACCGGGTTATCAATCCGTTTGTCCGCCTATTGATCAAGCTCGGCTTTACGCCCAACGCCGTGACGCTGACGGGGCTAGCGCTGAATATCGGGGTGGCCGTCATCTTCATCGTGGGTGGTGAGGAAGGCAACCGGGGTGACCTGCGCTACGTGGGCTGGGGCGGCGCGCTCATTCTGTTCGCGGGCCTTTTTGACATGCTCGATGGGCAAGTGGCGCGCCTCGGCAATATGAAGAGCGAGTACGGCGCGCTATTCGACTCGGTGCTTGACCGTTACAGCGAGCTGTTTACGTTTTTGGGCATCTGCTACTACCTGGTGGCGCACCACTATTTGCTGGGGTCGCTGTTTGCGTTCATCGCCCTCATTGGCTCCATGATGGTCAGCTACACCCGGGCCCGGGCCGAGGGGCTGGGCGTAGAAAGCAAGGGCGGCCTGATGCAGCGCCCCGAACGCGTGGTGCTCCTGGGCGTGAGCGCGCTAGCCTGCGGAATTAGTTCAGCTTATCTGGGGGGCGACTACCAGCTGTTCGTGCCGGGCGTGCCCTTCCACGTGTTCGAAACGATGTCGATTCTGACTTTTCCCATCACAGTGCTAGCCGTACTCTCCAACATCACGGCCGTGTCGCGGCTGCTAAACGCCCGCAAAGCCCTGGCAGCCAAGGTAATGCTCGCTGCCATCCCTAAAAAAACGATGGCGGCTACTGTCGCGGTGCTGGCTATCGGGTTGTTTTTTAGCAACTTGCCTTTGGGCGATGCCGCCCCGCCGCTCGCTGGCCCCTCGTGGCCGGTGCCCGTGGGCGTGGCCAACCAGTTGTTTTACTTGCAGCGCGACCCGAACACCAATACCGTTATCTACCAGCTCAACGTGAACAGCGCGGGCCGCCTCGATGAGGATGAGCCCGTGCGGGTATTCTGGATCCGCTACGACGAGCAAGGCCAGCGCAAGGACCTCAACTACATTCAGCGCAAGTTTGCCTACGGCCTCACTGCCAAGCGAGTAGCGGCCGATAGATACACGCTCAAATTTGCGGCCTACGACAAGGTGCCGTTTTACCTCATGAAGTCCAGCGTAGACAATGCGTTTCACGTGTTCACAGTTATTGGCAATAAGCAAATCGTGCTGACGCGCGTTTACCTGCGCATTGAGGGCGGCACTTTCTGGGTGCCCAACGTCAAGTACATCGAGTTTAAGGGCTGGAATGCGGCCACCCGCGAGCCGGTGCTGGAACGCATTCCGGTGTAGCAGCGGCTCTATTCACTCGTTTCTTTCGCATGCTATCCTCTTCCTCGGGGCCGAGCGCTGGCCCGACCACCGGGCGTTGGCTGATGCCGGCGCTATCGCTGGCTTACCTGCTGTTTTCGCGCTTTCTGATTGGATTTCGGTCCGAGCAGCTGGTGCTGGTCGCGCTTTGCAACGGCTGCTATTTTGCGTCGGCTACCACGCGCCGGTTCATTATTGGGTTCTCGATTTTCGTCGTCTTCTGGGTGTTGTACGACTACCTGCGGGCCTTTCCCAACTACACCTACCGGGCCGTGGACGTAGCGCAGCTTTATCACACCGAAAAGGATTTGTTCGGAATTCACTGTCAAGGTGTTCTTCTCACGCCCAATGAGTTTTGGCTGCGGCATACTACCGTCTTTCTGGACGTGTTGTGCGGGGTTTTCTACTTGTGCTGGGTGCCGATTCCGCTGGCTTTTGCGGGCTACCTGTTCTTTCGCAATCGCCCGCTGTTCTTCGCCTTTGCGCTCACGTTTCTGCTCGCCAACCTGCTGGGCTTCGTAGTGTACTACCTGCATCCGGCCGCGCCGCCGTGGTACGTGCAGCAGCACGGCTTGCAGTTTCAGCCTCTGATGATGGGCAGCACGGCGGGGCTAGCCCGGTTTGACAACTACCTGGGCGTGCCCATTTTTCAGGCTATCTACGCCAAAAATGCCAACGTCTTCGCCGCTATGCCTTCCCTGCATTCGGCCTATCCCGCCGTCGTCTTTTTTTACGCCCTGAAAAACAAGTCGGGTCTTTTCAACTGGTTCTTTCTCACGGTGATGCTGGGTATTTGGTTTGCCGCCGTGTATACCAGCCACCACTACGTGCTCGATGTAATGGCCGGTATTTCCATCGCCCTGGCCAGCATTTTTATCATCCAGTTTTTGCTGGCCAACAGCCGCCACTTCAAGCAGGTGATAGCGGCGTTTATGCGGGCCACTGCGCCGGTTGAGTGAGCCAGCTCAGCGCTGGCTCATTAAAATCTGTTTGGGAGCGCCGGGGTAGCATTGCTGGGTTTCATGTAGGGGTCGCTACTTACCCTGGCTAGCCGACCACGCCCCCGGTCAGCTTGCCACAGCCTTGCTACTAGGTGGTGGGCGGCGCTGGGGCCGTTTGGGGCTAGCAATGAGCTTAGCGGGCGGAGCTACCACGGCGGCCGCTAGGGCAGCCGCTGGCGCAAGGGGTGCTTCCTTCGCGGCGCGCTTGTGCCGTAGCTTGGCTAGCCGCGTGGCCAGGTGCTCAGCCGAATCGGCAATGGCTCGTTTGGCTTTCTTGCCCGACTTGCCCGAAAAATCAGTGATGGCTAGCTCGGCGTCGAGCACCGCCGTCAGGGTATCGGTAAGGCGCAGCTGGGTGGCGCGGGGGCTGGGCGCCAGGGCTTGCGCTGCGCGCTTTTTGCGTTTGGCTTGCGCGCGCAGCAGCTGCTCGGCTAGCTGGTAGATGGTTTTGGTGAGCGCTTTGCCCGGCAGGTTATTTTCCTTGAGCACCCCGGCTAGGTGCGGCGCCAGCGTGTGGAGCAAGGCCTCGACCAAGGCTTTTCGTTGGGTTTTCATAGCAATACAGAAAGTAGAAACTACTGCCTAGTACGGTTTGCCCAGGTAGCTGGCTGCGCAGTGCGCAGAAAAGAAGGTAGTCAGCTTCCTGAAAGGCCGGTTTGCTAGCAGGTTTTACCCAATGCAAAGCAGGCCCAGTAAGCCTAAATTGTTGCGTTAAGTGTCCACCGGATGGTTGGGAGCGGCGGCTCAAAAATCTTTAGCTCGCCGTATGCTCACCTCGCTAGCCAAAAGCTACTTGCCTAGCAAGGGTGCAAGCAGAAAGATACCGCAAGGGCAGACGAAGCCCGAAATTCGCCGGCAATAGGCGTTTGAAAATCTCCCTAAAAAAGGCCCCGAAAAACAGCGTTTTTCGGGGCCTTTGGCGTAAGTCGAGCTTAGAGCAGTTTCGCAGTCGGCGTACCGGCAAGGTGTACCGTGGAGTCTGCGAGTCGGTCGGCTCACGCGCGGACTCCATAGTACCCGTGCATTGCCCTTGAGCCTGCTCTAGCAGGGTGGCGAATGGCTTCTAACGTTTTACAAGCCCCCAGCCATAAGAAGTGGTGGAGCCTTCTCGAGCAGTTTTCTATTTGATAGACGGAATTAAAAATTTGATAGCCAGATTTTTAATTTATCATTTTTAATTCCGTCAAAAGATGTACACCACCCTGGGAACTGCTCTAGCATAACGTTTCACCAACCGTCGTTGCTAGCGAAAAACAGTTTCTCTTCCTCCAAAGGAAGCAGTACTTCGCTAGTGCCCACCAGGCTGGGTTTTGGGCGTGGAATAGTCCACTCAGCTACCTGTTTTCTGAGAGCGTACTTGGTGAACAATCCGGCATCGTTTGGCCGAGCTATTAGTACTTGCGGGTCGTGTCGCGGGGTGGCACCGGAACATGGATTGTATCGCGGGGCGGCACCGGAACATGGATTGTATCGCGGGGTGGCACCGGAACATGGATTGTATCGCGGGGTGGCACCGGCCTGGGAGTCGGGATGACCGTGCGCGGGGTGTCACGCCGGGTGGTATCACGCCGGGGGTAGGTGAGGTCGGGCTTTTCGGGCGTGGGTAAGTCCTTCTTGGGAATGGAGCAGGCCGCGAGCAGGCCGCCGAGGGCCAGCGCAGCGTACCAAATGGCCGGGCGAGAAGATGACTGAGGTTGTCTCATGGGTAAGGAGGGAATAAATGGTTTCCCCAGCTTGACCGGCCAGCAGTCGTAAGCGTTGCGTGCGTAGGCTGGCAGCTGCTTATTTATTTGCTCGCTGTATGAGATCTGAGTTAAGCTAGAGGCTGACAAACGTTATCTGTTTGGGCCTTGTCGATAAGCTCAGAACTACGGGTTTTACCATTTGAAAATCGTTCTTTCACTTAACGCAAAGCAGGCCCAGCAAGCCTAGGTTGTTGAGTTAAGTGCTCACCATGCGGCTGGGCACAGCGGCTCAAAAATCTTTGTTCCGCCGCACGCTCAGCTTGTTAGCTAGAAGGTGTCTAAAGTGGTCGTGTGTTGAGCACATAGATAGTTAAAAGAAGAAATGGAATATAAATAGGGTAATCAAGCCATCGCGAAAGAACTGCTTTTTGGAGAAGCCAATAGTCTTGCGAGCCAAGCGTTTGAGACGAGTGCGTAACGTCAGATGCTTGCGTTCCAGGCGTTGCATCGCCCCTTTCCCCACCTGGCGCTGCGCGTCAGGTAGACAGGCCTCGTAGGCCTGCCAGGCATCGGTAAACCAGCGCTCCACCGGCCAGCCGGCCTTAGTCAGCACCGCCAGCCGCCGCCGGAAGGTGGCGTGGGTACGCCGCCCGAACACAAATGCCAGCACCTGCCCTGTGGCGGCGTCCTCGACCCCCCAGCGCCAGCGTTGTCCCTTTTTACAGCGCACAAACGACCACAGCTCATCCGCACATAGCCGCAAGGGCTGCGCCGGGTCGGGCACGAAGTCGGGGCGCGTGGGCGGCAGTTGATTTACGGCTTCGATTTTTTTTTCAACTCCCCCATGACCGTCTGCGGGCTACTGCCTAGCACGCGCGCCGTATCTCGTATGCCGCTGCCGTTCAAGGCTAAATCCGTAATGTTAGCCCGCACTCCTGGCTCATGGATTTTTTGCCGGTAGTGCAGTTGAAAGCTGCGGCGGCAGGCGGTACAGCGATAGCGCTGGGTGCCATCGGTTGCTTTTCCGTGCCGGTAAACGGCTTCCGGCTGCTGACAGACGGGGCACAAAACGGGAAGTTGAACCATCCCCAAAGTTACGCTGCTCTACACGCTCAACACACGACCTAACAAAGAAGCTATTGCCAAACGTACAAAAGCCAAAAACGACCTTGCTAGATTTGCTAGCAAGGTCGTTTTTGGCTTTTGTGCCTAGTTAAAGGCTGAAAGTACCCAGAGCCGGGGTACTACGAGCTATCAGATTTGCGACCCTAACTCTCTCATTTACTACCCAATCACGCCCTTTTTAAAAGTGGTTGATTTGGTTTTGGTAGCGGCATTGGTAGCAGCAGCTCGATTAGCTGGCTTCACCCACCAATTTCACGTCGTAGCGGGCGGCTACGTCGAGTAGAATATTGCGCAACTGCTGTGAGTCGTGCGCCAGCATTTCCAGCAGTACCAGCATGCGGTCAAACGTCTCATTCGTATTGGCCGGGATGCTGCCCGTCAGCAGCGCATTCACCTGCCACAGCTCCTTCAGGTCTTTTTGGGGCAGGATGAATGGGTCGTAGTAGCGGTTATCCGATAGCAGCTCGATGGGCTCGTTGCGCTTCACCGGCCCGCGCAGGCGCTTCACCATAATCCGGTCCTCCGTCACCACCACGTACACGTGCTTGGGCTGAATCAAATCCATCCGCTCGGTGAAGGTGGCAATGACCAAGTCGCCCTGGCTGATGGTCGGCTGCATGCTGTCGCCGGCCACCTCGAAGCCCCGCACCGTCTTGCCGCGGTAGCCCGGCACACTGATAGTTTCTAGGTCCTGCATCGTCGCGTCCACGTCGCGCGCCAGCAGGTAGCCCGCCTGGGCCTTAGTCGACACGATGCTAATCCGCTCGTCGCCGTTCTCGTCCACGGTCACCGCGTAGGGCATGCCGGTGTACTCCTCACGGGGCTTGGGCGTGGGGGTAGGGGCCTCGTCAGTCAGGAGCATAGGCTCCTGGCCGCGCATCAGCCATTCGGCCCGCAGCTCAGGGTACTTGTCCAGAATGTCCATTAAAGTTTCGTAACCTGGCTTAGATTTATTCTGAACCAGTTTATACAACTTTTGTGGACCCTCGTACCCTAGATTCTTAGCTAACTGGTAAGCTGACAGGCCATAATGCTGCATCAAAGAGCTTATCCGGTCGCCAACGAGTGTTTTTTGTTCCACTATTATTGCTGTTAGCGTGTAAACTTTTTTTGCTTATTTCGACTTTAATCGCCAGGTTTGTACGACATAAGTCTAAACAAAGATACTAGTCAGCAAACAAAATAGAACACTTGGCAAAGATTATTTCCGACTTGCGGGCCACCCTTCCCAAGCGCAACGACTATGCCCGCCGCACGGTCGAACTGCTGGCTTCGCATGGCAAAACTTTCTCTAAGCAGCAGGTCTACAACGTGCTCAGCGGCCGTTACCTCAACACCGACGTGGCCGAGGCCTTCATCAGCGTAGTCGAAACCGAGCGCAAGCGCATTGCCGCCCTGGGGGCCCGCGCCACCAAAGCCGCCACCGCCTAGCCATGCAGCACGCCATCCTGGTTTCCGAACACGAGTGGCAGCAGCTGTTGGCCGATGTGCAGGCCCTGAAAGCCTCCCGCCCTGCTGCCCCGCCAGCTGCGCCGCCAACGCTACTGCCGCGACTTGCTCTACCGGGGTCAGGCCGAGCAGTCCTATACTGCCATCCACACCGCCAGCGGGGTAGGGGTAAAGCTGCGCCCTGACTTGCTCGTGCACAGCCGCGCCGGCCGCCAGCTCACCCTCATCGACTTCAAAACCAGCAGCGCCCCCGACCTCACGCACTTTCTGGCCACCATCGAGAAATACGACTACGACCGCCAGGCCGCGCTCTACCTCGACGTGCTGGGCGCGACGCGCTTCCTCATCATTGGGGTGCAGAAAAAGGCTCCCTACCAGGTGTGGCGCGTCGAGTTGACCGCCCTGCCCGGCCTCATCGAGCAGGGCCGCAAGAAGTACACCGCCTTGCTGCGCCATCACGCCCACCAGCTTTTACCGACCTCTGCGCAGGACTTAGCAGTTCCGGCAATGATGCTAGCAGCTTAGCCATTCGGCCCGCTCCAAAAGAGCGGGCCGCTTTATTTCCCCCGGTTTCTTTTGAATTACGGTAGACTCACGCAGTGAAAGTAGGTATCGGAATTATGTAGCAAAATTTCTTGATAACATATTGAATGCAAAAGTTTTGCAATACGGAATGGGTATCGGAATTTAGTAGCTACTCTCCGGTCAATTTTGACTGTTCAGAAGCTTGTTTATTGCTCATTGTTCATTATTTTTGAGTGTTCATTATTAGTGAACACCTGTAAATAGTGAACGTACCCGAAGAAAATGTGCTGCTTCTAGCTAGTCAAGCGCTTGAGAGCCGAATAAGGCAGCCCGTTCAGGTAGCGGCCCTAAACGATATTGATGCGGCGAAAGCAATAGGTATGGGCTACCACGCAGCCGGGTATTTACTAGTTGGAGCTAATAAATATCGTTTGCTAGTAGAAGCGAAACCTAGACTGCGTAAGGATACCATGACGCAATTGCGGTATATCAACGACCACGCCCACTATCCAGTAGTACTAGCTGCTCCTTACATACCGGATAGCCTGGGTAGGGTATTGCAGCGCGAGAATATACAATACCTAGACACGGCAGGTAATGCGTATTTGAACGCGGCTGACGCTGGCCTTTTTATCTTGGTAGGAGGTCAGCGCCAACCGGCAATTGGAAAACAAGTGCAGCACCGCGCCTTCCAGCCCGCCGGCGTGCAGCTGCTCTACCACCTGCTGAGCGAGCCCGCGCTGCTTCAGGCCAGCTACCGGGCAATGGCCGAGCAGGCCCAGGTAGCCTTGGGTTCGGTCAGCATTTTGTTACGCGGCTTGCAGCAGTTGGAATTGCTGCGCGACGAGTCGGGCAAGCGCCGCTGGACGGACCCGGCCCAGGTGCTGCGCCGCTGGGTGGATGCCTATGGCGAGGTTGTGCGCCCCAAGCTGGCCGCCCAGCGCTACCGCTGGCTCGACCCCGCCGTGGCCCGCCAGGGCTGGCAGAATTTGGAATTGGGGCCCGACATGGCGTGGGGGGGAGAGCCGGCCGCGCATCTGCTACTCGATGGCTACTTGCTGCCCGAATACTTCACGCTGTACACCACGGAGGCGCGGGGCGAGGTAATCCGCCGGCTCCGGCTGGTGCCCGATGCCGCGGGCAAGGTGGAGGTACTACGGCCGATGGATACCACCCTAGGCCCAGGGCGGCCCCAGCCGCAGGCCGTTCACCCACTGCTAGCCTACGCCGACTTGTTGCTAACCGCCGACCCGCGCAACCGCGAAGTGGCCCACCTCCTGCATGAGCACTATCTATCCCATCTCGCCTGAGCGCCTGCAGCCCGCCGGCCTGGGCCCGGCGATGGCGGCCTTGCAGCGCGGGTTTGCTTACTTCGGTATCGACTTCTACATCGTCGGTGCCGTAGCCCGCGACATCTGGCTGACCCAGATATACGACGAGCCCGACCGCCGCACCACCAAAGACCTGGACCTGGCCATCTTTATTCACGACACGGCCGAGTACGAGGCCCTGCAAGCGTGGCTGGTAGAGCAGGAAGGATTCGTGCTGGCGCAGAGCAGCGCCTTTTGCCTGCTCTACCCCTCAGCCGATGGCCCCGGCAACGTTACGGTCGACCTGATGCCCTTCGGAGCCATCGCCGACGAAGCGGGCGACGTGTACTTTTCGGGGCGCGGCATGGAGCGGATTTCCACCGTGGGCTTCTCCGAGGTGCTGGCCGAGGCGGCCACCGTCGCCATTCCCACCGGCGAGCAATGGCGCGTCGTGACGCTGCCTGGTATCGTGGTGCTCAAGCTGGTAGCCTGGCAAGACCGTCCCGAGCGCGGCAAAGACGCCATTGACGTCTGGAATTTGCTGGCCGTTTATTTCGACCTGGTAACGGACGACGTGTACACCAACCACCTCGACCTTTTTGCGGAGGACGAAACCCCTGATACCACCAATCTAACGCTGCTGGTCGGCGCGCGGGTGCTCGGCCGGCAGGTGCAGCAATTAGTGGTTGGCCGCCCGGTACAGGCGCGCCTGCTCGCGCTGCTGGCCGACCAGCTCGCGCTGGGCGAGGCAAGCCCGCTAGCCAAAACGATGAGCCGCCAGGGCCCCGAGATAGCCACCTGCCTAGCCGCCTTACAGGCCTTGCGCACGGGCATGGAAGAAGCCTGGCTCCTGCCATCTTCTCCCAAGTAACCGTAGGGCATCTAGTTTCGGCTAATAAAGGTAAAGTGCTTGTATTTAGTTATTTATAATACCTGCGGCAGTGTCGCAGGAATTGCGAATAGCTAACCGGAAGCTTCCGCCAGCCACACGCCCAACAAAAAAAGCCGGCTTCCCTATCAGGGAAGCCGGCTTCTTATTACACGCTGCAAACCAAATTACAGCGCCGCGGCGGCTTGCTCGCCCACAGTAAACGTGTGCGTCAGCCGCGCCCCTGAGGGGGCCACTGCCGAGAGCGTGACGACCTGCCCGGCCGCCACGTTGGGCACCGACAGGCTAATCGCATCCTTCAGCGCCAGCTTGTAGGAGTAGGCCCCCGGCGAGTCAAACACGAGCAGGTACTCGCTGTCCGTCGCCACCGGCGAGGATACTTGCAGCGTGATATTATCGTAGCCCCCCGAAAAGCTGTGGATAAAGCTGTCCAGCGTCAGCGCCCCGGCCGCCGGTGCGGTGGCGGCGCTCGCCGTCAGCGTGGCCCCCGGTAGGTCGAAGCCCAGCTTGTCGGCGTCCAGAATGTACATGCCATCGGGCACGAGCTGGGTGAGCGAGTTGAAGGTGTTGCCCGGCTTGAACACCTGGTAGCCCGTGCCCCCGCTGTTGAAGCCGTACACGGCATTCACATTGCCCTTCCAGGCCGCCGAGGCCAAGGTTTGGGCCGCCCCGCTATAGAGGAAGCCCACTAGTTTTTTGCTTATCGTACTCATTAGTAAGAAGAAATAAAGAGTTGAAAAAATGATTACTTGACTGCCAGGTCACGAGGGTCGAGGTAACCCAACAGCACGTAGCCTGTGGGGAAAGAAGCCAGCGGCCACCCGGCCCCGATGGTAAAAGCCGTCCGCAGGTCGGTGTAGCTCCGGCCCTCCGGGGCCTGCACCACGGCCACCAGCCAGTGCGAAAGCGCGACCTGCGCCCGCACCGTCCCTAGACCCACCACCGGCTCCACATCCGAAATGCGCAGCTGGTCCCGGTCAGCGTCAGCGGGCTCTACTGGGCCACCAGCGAGAGCTTTTAAAAGCATCGTCATCGCACCGAGAAAGTAGGGGTAGGGAAGAAAAAAGGCCGGCCCCGGCATCGCTACCAGGGCCGGCCCCTCAATCCTTAAGCCACGAGGCTTAGAAATTTACCGTAGCCGCAAATGCGCCCGTGTGGGCCACGCCGGCGTGCGTGAAGCTGAACGCCTTGCCGGTGTAGCGGTCGAGGTACGCCACGCTGGCCACCTGTGCGCCCCCCACCAAGATGTCCATGCTGGCCGGGGCCGAGCCGCCCGTAGTCAAGGCATCGAACTTGAACAGGTCGCCGGCCGAGGCCGCCAGGGTCACGCCCTGGGCGTTGTCGTTCGGGCCCGTTAGGTTCGTGTCGTAGCTGATGTTGCCCGCGCCACCGCCCGCCGAGGCCGCCACGTTCACGTACTCCACCGCCAGCGGGTTGCTGGCGTTGTTGTTGAGCGGGTAGTACTTGCCGTTGAGCTGCTGGTAGTAGTTGATGCCCAGCACGGCCACCACCAGGTCATCAGCCGCCGGGGCAACCGGCAGCGTGGCCACCACCGTGGTGCTCGCCAAGGCCGCCGCCGTCAAGGCCCGGATGCCCAGCGGCTGCGCAATGGCGGCCTGCTTATGTCTTGCCCATAAAGTCCACCGACGACGCCCCCAGCACTAGTGCTCAGTCAGGCAAATTAGTTGCCCTAATTTTCTGATAGTGCCGGTCGAGTTTGACGCGGGCTTTTTCCAGGGTGAATTGCCATTTCACGGTGGCCCGCGCCGCATTGCGTTCGGT
>Ga0160428_1000601_pt1 | contig 37180 bp, 28 predicted proteins | sample SolpanmetagenomM_FD_108198 | JGI IMG/M metagenome (GOLD analysis project Ga0160428, IMG submission 108198) | Solar panel surface microbial communities from Lawrence Berkeley National Laboratory, California, USA - M | ecosystem: Engineered > Built environment > Solar panel > Unclassified ... | reverse complement strand
TTCCATCCGGTTTGCTTCAGCTCAACACAACGATGTCGCAGGGCTTCATAATCTGCTTGTTTGTAGGTAGCCATAACGAGCCAAAGCACAAATATTAACAGACTTACTCACTCAGCAATAAGTGATGAACATGAATATGTCCATGACCAATTTCTCCATAAACTCTTTCAAAATCGAAATCACAAACACAGCATTTTGTACCATAATGTTGAATGCAAATCTCTCTTGCTCTGCTACTTCTTTCGTATGCATTCACTATCACTGTCTTTTCAGCCCCCTCTATCAACTTACTCAAGAATCTTTTTGGCACTTCATCAGCATTCCGTATCTGAGTACCTGATATGGACAGAAAATCAGAATGCGTATCAGAATATTTTGTTCTTATATCATCGGCGATACGTAAAATACTATGACCGCCGTACATATCTGATTTATCTAGCGCTTCGGAGTAATTATCAAATTCATTTATTGCTTGAGTAGGTTGGTTACCACGTGTTTTAGAGAGGAAGTCTAAGACTTGGACCATTCTTTGAGTTACATTCATCACTCTATTACCTTCCAGAGTTGACAACTCAATATCAGTTAATTTGATAACTATCTCACTATCATTGGCTTCAAGTATATCAAAGCCAATATTTTTCATCCTATAGTCGTCAATGTTGCCAATTTTAACTTTCTTGGGTTTGGGTAAAAGAAGTATGGCTGCAATCCAGACATATAGAAGTTGCGGTGTCGTTACTTCATTTGTGTCCGTCAAAAGACGAAGACGAATTTGATCACCTTGATATCTAAAAACGTTATGAGTATTTAAACGTTGCCCATTGTGCAGTTCGACTATCAACGGTTTGTCAAGAAGCCCCAAATTTTCAACACCACCTGATAACTGATATTCTCCTCCTCCTGTGCCCTGAACTTCAGGTAGTTTAAGTTGCATAGAAATCTTATTGAGTTTTAGTTGTATTGTTTTTTGCACAGGCCCTCAAAACGGAGATTCTGAGCTGCCTTACTGGAGCGTTCGCACTGTCAAACGGAGCCGACTTGCAAGCCCCAACTGCCCCAGCCGGGGCGTTCACTCTGTCACACAAAACCCACCGAATAAGCAAAAAGACTGACCTTAGAGCCGTGCTGTCTGTCGATCGAAAGCTGGAATTTGAAGCACTTTATGGACCTCCACCCAACGACCCAGGGGGTTGATGGCGTGGATGCCAGCTACCTGAACGAATGCTGCCCCCACCTTTACACCTCCTGCCGGTTGGGCTGAGGAGCTTGACTTAGCGGCCTGCCCCCTGTCGCCCGACAAGCCCCCCACGCGGAGCGGATGACTATACCGCCTGCAAACCGCTGGCTTGAGCGAAATGACGAACGGCTGACCGATTTACCTTGCGTTCAGCGTGCCATAACTCATAGTTCTTTTGCAGATTGACCCAAAATTGGGCCGTGTTACCAAAGGCTTCCGACAACTTCACGGCCAACTCCGGGCTGATGCCAGCCCGCTCGTTGACGATAGCCGATAAGTTAGCGCGGGCAATGCCTAAACCTTGTGCCACTTCAGTGATGGTCAACTGCCGCTCTTTAATATAATCCTCCCGAAGAATCTCGCCGGGATGCACTGGGGGTAAGTTGCGTGTCATAGTCAATGGTAATCTACGTAGTCTACATCGTACACATCACCCGCTTCGAAGCGAAACGTGATGCGGTAATTGGGTGTCACCGTCAGCGCCCAGAATTCCGCTAAATCGCCGGTCAGTTTATGAATGCCTGACCCCATTTGCTGAACGTCGCTGACGGAGGTAATGGCGTCCAACTGGTCGAGGATTCGGTTGATTTTGCGTAAGTACTGGGCGGGTAGTTTTGTGCCGTTACCTGTTTGGTAACATTGCTGAAGCCCTTTGTGCTTAAAGGTGACAATCATACGCTGTTTTGTAGCGTGTAATATTACACATTACAAAGCAGAAATAAAAACGGCGTGTCCTGCTGCTGTATTCCCTTTGTCGGCTGGAAGCTGCCCGGCTTATCAGACTATTTCAACCGAGACGCTTGCTCTGTCGACCGATGCCTGGAAACGAACACAAAAAGTTGACTGTCACTCAATTGCAATATGTCGACCGGAGCCGCAAATGCACGAACGAAACCCGCCCCGCGAGCCGGACGGCCTGTCGACCGGATGCTGGTAAACGAGCCACTGCTTTTATGAATCACCCAACGCCCCAGGGGGTTGATGGCCCTGCAAACAAGCCGAAACGAGCAAACGACTTGCCTGCCTTTACATCCCCTGCCGGTTGGGCTGCTTTGGTTGACCTTGCGGCCTGCATCCTATCGCCCGACAAGCCCCCCACGCGGAGCGAAGCCGCAGATTTAGTTAGCTCGGACGTTTCCGAGAAGGTAATTTCGCGTGCTTGAGCAGTTCGTTGGCTTTGGCTAACTTCTCCGGAAAAGTACCTTGTCTTGATATTGTTCTAGTGAAGGGTCAATCCGCACGATAGGCAGTTTGCTATTGTTTAATTCTTGAATACTTCTCATGGCTGTAAGATTAACTAACCTTTTTCAGGGCTAAAAAGCCCACGTACTCCTTTCCAACTGCAAATTCCGAGAATTCATCACCAACTTGGCCGTACAGGTCAAAATCTTGGCTCATCTCTTCGTAAAAACGCGTGATGCCCATACGATACAAGCGTGTGCGGGCTTTTGTACTCCCCGTTGCATAAACAAATGCATCGGGATGTTTGTCGAAGAATGCGTACAAAGCTGCTACCACAGTGGCAAGCACTTTATCCGTATCCCCATTATTGGATACAACTAAATCATCGATCTCACCAGTCTGTTCGCTTTTGTCACCGAACGCCAGATTATAGAGGTTGGGCTGATTGGTTAACTGAAACTGAATGAGTTTGCGAATCGTACGCTACTGAATTTAGTCAACACTAAATCAGTAAGCTCATGTATATTAGCGTATTACAACGAAATAAGAAAACTAGAAAATCGCTTCATTTCAAGCGACGTGTCGTGTCAATCTATCGAGCTGAAATTGCTCAGCCGGCCGACATCCAGCAGTACCTGCATATTTCGCTTAGCGAATTACGCCAGCTTAACCGCTGGTATTATAAACACCGACTAGCTCCTTTTCTATATCCTTACCGGTATTTCAAGCGGATGAAAAAACACAATCAGGAGGCCTACATCAAAGCACTTGAGCGACGATTGAGTGCTACCGAAGCCGAAAATCAGCACCTCAAACTCAAAGCTGAAGCCTTTGAAACGGCTATTCAAATTGCGGAAGAACAACTTCAGATCAAGATCCTAAAAAAGTCTGGCGCCAAACCGTCGACCAACTGACTCGTCGCTATCCCCTGGTGGGCATGGAGCAGTTGTGTACACTGTTTGGTTTGACGCGACACGCCTGGTATGCGGCTACCCGGCGAGAGCAAAAAGCGGGTTTTCAGGCTACTCTGGTGCTGGCTGAAGTGGTGCGGCTACGCCGGCAGGTGCCCGGCTTAGGCACTGCTAAATTGCATGAACTAATGCAGTCTTTTTTGACCATTGACCAAATCAAATTAGGGCGTGATAAGCTGCATAATCTGTTAAAAGTCAATGGTTTACTTCTAATTAAGAAGCGAGCTTATGTGCGGACGACTGACTCTGGACACGGCTTGAGAACTTACCCCAATCGGGTTAAAGATGTCAAACCGACCGCAGCTAATCAGCTATGGGTAAGTGATCTAAGCTACGTTCGAGCGGGTATCGGTTTTGCTTACGTATCCATTGTGCTGGATGCCTACTCGCGCAAGATTGTAGGCTGGTCAGTGCACAAAACGCTGGAAGCGAAGGGCCCATTGGCGGCTCTGGAGATGGCGTTGGGTGAGCGAGGGCAGACTGAAAAACCGCTTATCCATCACTCAGATCGGGGCGTTCAGTACTGTTCAGGAGCTTATGTGGCCCGGCTTCGCGATGCGGGCATTACCATCAGTATGACCGAGTCGGGCGACCCTAATGAGAACGCATTAGCCGAGCGAGTATTTCGCACGTTGAAGCACGACTTTCGACTGCATGGCTTTATCAATTTTGGCTTGGCTGAGACGGCCGTCGGACAGGCCATCCGAGGCTATAATTCGCTGCGCCCCCATGCATCGCTGAATTACCAAACTCCGAATCAGGCCCACCGGCAAGCTGGTCATCAGCGGTTAAAATGGTATCCTTACAAGCGGGTTCGGTTCGGAAATGTGCCATTGCAAACGGACAAGCCGTTTTGTTCCCCTTTGTAAACCTATTTCAGTAGCATACGCTCGCTGACGAATTCAAATACGGTTAAGCTACTTTCTGCTTTTAAGGGGTACTTTTCTAAAGTCATACCTTGCAAAGATAAGCAGAAAGGGCTACTGATTTAAGAGTGTGTTTGGGAATTGAAAAGAACTGGTAGCGGGGTCAACTTTGTGGTCGCCAAACAACAAAGCCATGACCAAACAGTGGGGGCCACTGACCGACTACCAGTGGGCCGCAATTTCGCCTTTTTTCAACCTTCGACGCAAACGGACCCACGACTTGCGTAAGATTCTCGATTGCATTTTATGGCTACTCCGCACGGGTAGTCAGTGGCGTAACATCCATCCTAACTGGTTACCCAGGCAAGCCGTCTACTATTATTTTGACCAGTGAAAGCGGGCTGGTCTCTTCGAGAAAATGAATGCGACCTTGAACCAACTCGATCGTCAGCAACAAGGCCGGCAACCATTCCCCTCCGTACTGTGCATTGATTCACAATCGGTTAAGCTGTTGCCCATGAGTGGTGAATATCGAGGAATGGATGCGCACAAGCGGGTCAACGGACGAAAACGTACTTTTGTAGTCGACACGCAAGGACGCTTGTGGCTCGTTGATGTAAATGCGGCTAATCGGGCTGATGGCACCTTGGCCGTTCCTCTTGTGAGCCGCATTTTGTGGCGATGCGGGGAGCGGCTGGAAAAGGTTTTCGGCGATCAGTCGTATAACGGGGTGTTTGCTGCTGAGCTAGCCAACTGGAGCATCGCTTTTGAGAAAGCGGCCCGCCCTGAATCCGCCCGGGGATTTGTACCGGTTGCCAAACGGTGGGTCGTTGAACCGGTCCGCCGGTGCGGGAGTATTGCCTGGACCAATTTTTTCCGTCGACTCGTCAAAGATTATGAATATACAGTATCATCTTCGGTGAGTTAGCTGTGCTTGGCTAACATTCAACTAATGCTTCAGCGAATCTAACTCTGTTACAGAATATAATTCCCCAACACGTTCTTAGCTTGACTTTATCCTTATGCCGCCCAAGCTAAGGCGTTCTGCCATAACTGGTACTGCTGTTGGCTCATTTTTACGTGTACCACGTCCGAACCTAATGTCTGAAAATTCATTTCCCGCCACAAATACCGACGAACCCCGGCTAAGGCATCACTGAACGTCAACTGCGGCTTGACATACCAACTACTCTGCTGAGACGATAATAAGCCTTGCCCTTGAAGCAAGTTGGCTAACAGTGTCACCAATGAAAACAGACCAATCAACACCGGCGTAGTACGCGCAATCGCCTGATCACTCCATTGGCGCTGTGTTTCTACACCCAGGTGCGCCCAGACTAAGGCAAAACTGGTTTCAATAGACCAACGACGCACAAAATAAGGTATCATCTGCTCGGCACTCAACCCGGCATCATTACTGACCAAGCCCGTTACCCTCCCGTCAACCCGGACAAGTACCCAGCGAATAGATACCGGCTGCTTGCCGGTGTGGTACCATATGGCAGTGTCGCTACAATACTCGACTGCCCGTGATGCACCCCCGTACCAATCGGCGACGACCAGGCTCTGCCAAGCTGTAGTCGGTTCCTGAGCTACCCGGAGCAAGGTCGGAAGCCGTTTACCTTTGAGTCTACTTCGGCCACGCTGCCCCACCGGACGGGAGGTAACCGGCTCATAAAGAGCAGCGTCCAGCCGAAGACGACTAATCAAACTGACTCGTCCCTGCAAGGTTTTCAGTAAGTCAATCACTGCGTAACTGCTGTCACCAACCGCGATTACAGCCCGATCACCCGCCCACCGCTTGACCTGTAAGAGTAACTGCCTGGCCCAGCGAGTGAGGTTTTTATGAGGTTGGTGCCGGTCGATATAATACCGCTCGGAAGGAGCCAAGGCAGTCAGAAAGGGCAAGGCCCAAACCCGGTTGGCCCAACTTACCTTGCTCAACACCGTGACACTTACCCACCGCAAGCCACTACACTTGACAAAGTGGCTGTCGCTACTGCGTACGGCGTCCCGATAAATGCCCCGTGCGCTGATTTGCTTGCCCCAGCGTCGTTCAAGGGTCTCGTCAATGCCAATGACTAAGGGGCCATCTTTGACAAATGCCTTTATTAACTGACTCATTAACAGACGACTGGCTTTCAGACTTGACCAACGGGCGTGACTCAGCACACGGTGGTATTTATGAAGTGCCTTTTCCTGACTCAATCCTACAATCCATAATAGGGCGGAGACCGTTCGTTTTCTAGGGGCGAGTATAGCCCCGGCGATCATAATCTGAACGTGGCCAAATACTCGTTTGCAAAACAGACCTGCATAAGGTAGTATTACGGATAGAAACTCGTCGGGAAGCGTAGGTATATAGGTGTAAGTTTGGCGACCTAAATCTACATACTAAAGCCCCGACGGGCTTCTTCTCAAACAGCTAAAGTCAAGCTCAAACTTCTCCCGGCCTGGAAAACCGACTGACAACCCGTTTATTGAGTCATTTAACGGGAGTTTTCGGGACGAGTGTTTGAACGCCCATTGGTTCTTATCCTTGGAAGATGCCCGTGAAAAGATTGAGCATTGGCGGAGAGAATATAACACGTTTCGACCACACAGTTCACTGAACGGGCTGACGCCCGATGAGGTCGGAAAGGGCAATGAAAAGAGAACAAATGACCGTCCGATCCTCAATCTGTAGGCGGTCCGGAAATTGGGGGGACCTCAGCACCAGCAACAGATTCGGCAGGCAGCAACCGAAGATCGGATTATTCTTCCGGTCTCAACTGGTCAGGCCATCACCATTCTAAAGGTGAGCACGGCCACGCAGCATCAAACCGTTAAGTTGGTTCGGCAATAGAGTCAGTAACCCACAGCACTCAAACAGATGAAGGCCCAATACTTGTCAGTTGGGCATTCATCTGTTTGAGTGCTGTTGAGTAGCAATCCTAGCGGGACGGGTGCGACAATCGTTCAATAAATGCCCGTTTTTACGGATCGGTGAATCGGTTGTGTCCATGATAATAGCTCACTATCTATTCGATTCCGCCCGGCGGCCCGGTCAAATTGCCATCTTATTATTTAACGCGGCCACCGCGTGGTCTCTTTTTCGGGGATGAATTGAGTTTGTAAGACTGCTTCCTTCCAAATGATCAGATTACTGTGGTGTGGCTTGGCCTCTTTGCTCTGACATTGCCAGCCTAATAATAACCGCAAGCGGCAGCTCGGCCCGTCTGTTGATGACTTAATGGCTGCGATTTTTTGTCTATAAACGCATTCGTTGGGTTGGGAAACTACGTTCCCGTGAGCGTTTGATAGTGCGAATACTGATTTGAAAGGTCTTGTGAGTTTGCTCATCTTTTAACCAGTTTGGCGGGTTTACGTGCTGCTGCCAGCAGCACGTAAACCCGTTTAACAGCTTGACTATCGGCTTTCCTTTTTGCAATAACGGCTTTGATTTGGGTACGCTCTGACTCCATGCGGATGACGTGGTATTTCTTCATGATAACATGGGGATATCAGCAAAAATGCCCGTCAACTATTGGCGGTCAAAGCACTAGATGAATTACGTGATCGTTGCCTAAATCAACGCTCCGTTCAAGACACGATTCCTATTTTGCCCTGTCTTTAGATCGATCCCCTTAAATTGTTTCTGAAGCTGCCGGGTCTGCCAGGCGAAAAATACTTGCTAGCCCCGGCGGCTTCGGCGGTAGCGACGATCCCAAAAGGTGCTGAGCACGTAAACGCCACGGAAGGACAGAATGAAATAGCCATCATTTTTGCCGCTGTTACCACGCTGGGCACCGGGTCGATTGGGTGGTAGTCCTATCTCGGCACGTCTGTCCGACAATGCTGCAGCTAACGGGCTCATCTGGCTAAAATCAGGATAAACGGTACTTAGATCGTCGAGGTAATCGCTCGTCACGTGGGTATACGTACCTTCCACGTGTAGCCGCCATCGCTTGTCAGCTACTAATGGGTAGCCAAACCCGTAGCGGATGATGAGGGGCAACCGGTTGTAATCAACGCCTTCGGTGTGCATGGGGGCCAGTTCATACTCTTCACCCTGGTAGGTTGCTTTGGGCGACATATATGTCAGGCCCAGACCGGCCAGCATGTACGGACTTCGGGGGCGGGTACGGTGGGTCGTGGGCCACAGATCGACCTGCACACCCGCCCACACGTCGGGGTTCAGGCTGTGGAACGACAGGTTGTTATAATCGATACGGGTATGCTGATGACTGCCGTAGATGTAGTACAACTGCGCTTCGGCACGCAACACGGTGCGGGGTGTCAGTCGATACGCACCGGACAGGGCCACGGAAGCACCCAGCCGGAGATGAGCAAAATTGCCGGGTTCGTTCATGTCGCCGGCATAGCGGGTCGTACCCAGGCTGATCGATGCCAGCCATGTGTGGGTTTCTTCCTGATAGACTTGATAAGGTTGAGCGTCAGCCGAATAGATCAGGCACAGGCTGATCACCCCGACAAAGAGCGAGTGTGGGTAGTAATTCACGTGAAGATGGGTTACGATAGGCAATTCGTCACCAATCTACCACTTATCGTTACACCGACTCCAGACGAGTTCGTAACCGGTCAGGTATTCGTTTACAGTTTACGGTACTCAGCTTTCGGCGACATGCGTTGGTGAGGGTTAAATTCACCCACCAACGCATCAACCTGTCAGCTGACCAGCCCGTCGATCAATTGAGCCAGTTTTCGATCCCGGTCAGTGATGGTGTTACCGGCATCATGGGTGGTCAGCCTGATCGTGACCTGGTTGTAAACGTTCGACCACCACGGATGATGGTCCATTTTCTCGGCGGCCATCGCCACGCGGGTCATGAAAGCAAATGCCTCCGAAAAATCGGCGAAGGTAAACTCGCGTACTAACTGATTGGCTTCTTCGCGCCACATAGCGGTTTGTCGTTTGTCGTTCGTAGTTAGTGGTTATGACCGATCACACGCCTAACCAAGCCTTATTTCAGCACAGTGATGGAACCTTTGTACACCGTCGGGATGGGGGTGACTAATCGGATCTGGTACGTATACACGCCCGGCTCCACAACCTGCTGCTGGTAGGTTCCGTTCCAGGAGGTGGCATAACCCGTCGACCGAAACACCACTTCGCCCCAGCGATTGTACACAGACACTTCGCAGTCGGTAAAAGCCGCTGCATTCCGTACGTCCCATACGTCGTTTACACCGTCGCCATTCGGGCTGAAGGCGTCGGGAATATGAATCCGTTCGATTACCTCAACCATCGTTTCTGCCGATGCCGGGCACCCGGCTATGTCGACAGCCTGCAGGCGATAGGTCGTCGTCTGATCCGGGGTAGCCCAGGGACTGTCACGGGTCGGATCGTCAAGGCCGGTCGGGGGTGACCAGATCGCCTGCGCAATCGGGTAATTGGGGGCAGGATCAAGTTGCACCCGCCCACCGCGCGCCAGTGCGTAGCGGGGCGGTAGCCGGAGAATCAACCCATCAGAAACACCGATCCAGCGCACCGCTTCGGCCGGACATCCCTCACTCGATTGAATCGTGTAGCTCACCCGGTGTCGCCCCAACCCGGCCTTACCCGGATCGAACTGACCGCCCCCTACCCCCACCCCGGCATAGGTACCGCCGGTCGGGGTACCGCGCAGCGTGACGGGGCCGCCACCCGGCTGGCAAAACGGCGGTACGGAGTCGAGCTGAACGGCGGGTCGTGCCTTTCGCTGTAGGGTAATCCAGCCCGACAGGGCGGAGCAGCCAGTCGGAGCCGTAACCTGCACCCGGTACGTACCACCCTCGCGAACCGTCAGCCGGGAACTGCCTGCTACGCCAACCGGTAACCACTGATAGCGGTACCCGGCTTCCGAATTGGCAGACAGAAGAACCGAATCCCCCGCGCAGAACGACGTCGCCGATACCTGCAAGCGAGCGTCGGGGCGGGGTAATAACGTTACTGACATTGTGTCGGCATTGGTGCATCCGCCACCGGCTGCACTCACCGACACAATGTACGTGCCGCTCCGACTGGTTCGCAGCGATGATCGTTGCTCGGTGTTCAGTAGCTGCCCATCGCGACGCCAGCTGTACTGTAGTCCCCCCGGATCGGTGGTTTGCAGCGTAACCGTGTCTCCATCGCAGAACGGTGCTTTTTGGGCGGTCAGGTCGACGGGTGGGCGGTCACTGCGCCGAACCTGCACCCCTTCCGACACGGTATCGCTGGCGCAGGTCGTTTTGTAACTCCTGACAACCGTGTAAATACCCGGCTGCGCGGCCGTCAGGGAGTACGACGTCATACCCGTCAGCCGTACCCCGTCTTTTTGCCACTGATAAGCGTACAGCGGGTCATTGTCAACGGTTAGCAGGGCCGTTTGTGCCGGGCATATACTGACCGTAGTGGCGGGCTGACCGCTGTACTGGATGCGGGCCACGGGCGGCTTGCGGGGGGTACAGTCGATTACGGGCAGCTGAAAATCGCACCGGACAAGCCCGATCCGCTGCCCGTTGCGGTATTCCTCGACCTGCACCGTAAATAAGAAGATGCCCTGCCGCGACGCCCGTACGCTCAGCATCCCCGTTCCCGGATCAACCTGCAACGGCGGGTTGCCCAGAATCGCGTTCTGTGCGCTATACCCATTTTTCCATACTATTTCCGGGTAACTCAATCTGGCCTGTTCGTCGCTGTAAACCTGCTGCGTTGTCGTATAGCCCTGAAGCGGGGTCACCAGGCTGTACCGGAGTTCATCGCCGTCGGCGTCAACGGCATGCATATCGAAGGTGAACGGCTTGTTGAGGCAGATATAATCCCCGTTGGGCAGGGCAAACGACGGCGACGAATTGACGACAGGCACCCCGTTGCGCACCATGGCCGGAAACTCCATGTACATCGCCATGCCCAGCCCCGTCGGCGTAGCCACGTTGGTCGCGGTATTGTTGCGGCAGCAGCGCTCCCAGACCATATAGTAGCCGTCGGGATCGGCGTACTGCGCCACGTCGAACTGATAATCGCGGTAGTAAAGGGCCTGTGTCGTGCGCAGGTTCAGCTGTGTAGCGCAGGCTTCGTTGTCATACGTCAGGGGCGTAGTCGTCCGCAGATCGACCTGAATTTTCTCGATCAGCACCGGGTTGCGCTTTCGAAACACCAGCACGTTGATGACCGCGTCCTGATTGCCCGACACCAGCGTGGCCGTTTCCCAGTACTGCGTCATCTGTATCCGGCAATAACCCGGTCGGTTTCGGTCCAGCGCCAGCAGACTGATATCACCACCGACGATATGATTGGCCCAGCCAACCGCCGGACACCAAAGCAATAGTAATAATATACCAACGCGATTCATGAGCAGAGACGGCCACGGCTACTGGTCGATAACCAGATGAAAGCTAGTGAATTATACCGATCTCATCGACCAAAATCTAACTAATGGTCAATAATTTCTCGGTTAAACCCCAGGCTGCATAAACTGCTATCAGTCAGCCACTTACTCGTCCTCCTCGCTGTTGTTCAACTTAGCCAGTAAATTGTACGCACCCTGTACGACGATGGGCGTTTTGGCATAATCGACACCGGCAGGCAGCGATACCGCTACATAGCCCTTTTCCCGCACACCCGGCGTAACGCCCACCTGCCGGAAGGTGTAGGCCCCATTGGCCTGCGTTTCCAGCACATACACGTAGTTTTTCCCACCGAAGCTGACGATGGCCGCTTCGGGCAGTGTGGGCAGCGGGCGATTTTTCACGTCAACCTGCGCCGAGATGTAGCTCCCAGGAATGTACTGCTCCGGTGACCCAGCGGGGTGGACGAGCACCGAAATCGTGCGGTCGGGGGCAATCGACTTACCGATCAAAAATACCTCGCCCCGGTGCATAGCCGTATTTCCACCCAGCGTAAACTGAACGATCTGCCCCAGCCGGATACTGCTGATGTCTTTTTCAAACACACTCAGTCGGACGTGCGGATGACTCAGGTCCGAGATCTGCACCAGTACGTCAGCGGGGTTGAGATACCGACCATTGTTGACGGGAATATCCGTCACGAAACCCGACACCGGTGCCGGTACCCGAACTGTGCGGGTCAGCGTGGCGGGCGTCAGCGTGGCGGGGTTGATGTGGAGCAGCGCCAGCCGCTGGGTCATACCGGCCAGTTGCGCCTGTAGGCTCTGCCGGGTGGCGCGGGTCTGCTGAAACACCTTCAGCGCGTTGACATTGTCGCGGCTGAGTTCCTGCTGACGGGCAAAGTCCAGATCGGCGTACTCGAGTCTGGCTTTCGTGTCGAGATAATCCTGCTGCAACTGAATGTAATCGGGATTTTCGAGCACGACGAGCGTTTGCCCTTTCCGGATTCGCATCCCCGGTTCCAGGTCGATACTACGGATATAGCCGCCAAACGGCACCGACACCGACACCTGATTCTGCGCCGGCACGTCGAGTACGCCGTTGACTTTCAGCCGTGTACTCATCATCCGCTCGGTGGGTTGCCCCAGTTTGATACCGCCTACGGTATACTGGGCCTGCGTCAGCGACACCCGTACCGGCTCACCGGGTTTGGGTTCGGCTTCTTTGGGAGCCGCCTGCGCCAACTCAACGGCAGCACCGCTTTTCTCGGCCGACTGGCAGGCCGTGAACAGGCTCATACCAACCAGCAGCGTACTGAGCGGCCGGGTTACTCGCACTCTATGATTGACAAACATGGTCGTTAGGGAAAGGGCTGGTATCAGGCGTTACCCGCCAGGTAGTTGATGTAGAGAACGGATTGGTTGTACTGATTCAGCAGGTCGAGATAGGTTAGCCGGATGGTGAGTGCCTGCTGAATGGCCAGCGAAAACTCCACGTAGCCGATGTCGCCACTGCTAAACAACCGGCGCGCGTTGGTTTGAATCAGCTGCGCCTGGGCCAGCCCGGTTTGCTCGTAATAGGTCAGCGCGTCGCGGTATTGCTGGTACTGGCCCACCGCCTGCGCGACCTGCTGCCGGATGGCGAACTGCTGCGACTGCAACTGCTTTTGCGCCAGTTCCTCCCCTACCCGCGCTGATTCGATCCGGGCTTTGGTGGCCCCTGACAGCAGCGGGAGGGTAAACCCGATTTGCCCACCCCAGAACCGATAACCGGGACCGAAATACAACTCCTGCCCGCCGATCAGCTGGTTACCAACCAATGTTTGCGAGAAGATGCCGACCAGAAAATCGGGCTTCCGCCGGGCCTGCTCCACCACGCGGGTCTGCCCGGCTACGCGAATTTGCTCCTGTAACTGCCGCAGCAGCGGGTTCTGAGCCAGCGACACGCTATCGGTCGGAATCAGCAGCGGCAACCGGGGCAAGGCCTGCTCGGCAATATTGACTGGCTCGGTGCGGTACAACAGCGTTTGCAACCGACTCCGGGCGGCAAGCTGCGTGGCGTCGTTCTGCGCCAGTCTGATGCGCTGATCGGCCAGTTGGCTCTCGGCGGTCGCCTTTTCCAGACTACCCGCTTCCCCGGTTTTAACCCGCAGCGTTGCCGCCCGCACAAACTCCGTCAGTAGGGTGTCCTGCTGGCGAAACACCCGGGTTTTCTGGTGCAGATACACAAGATCGTAGTACGTCGATTTCACCTGGTAGGTAACGTCGTTGCGCGTTACCAGTGTCTCCGCCTGTCGCACCGCCACCGTCCGGTCGTTCAGGTCGGCCAGGCGACGCATCAGCGTCGGGTTCGGAATGACCTGCGTAACCGTCAGGTTGTTATCGAACCGGCGGCTGTTGTACTGCCCCAGCTGCGCCACCACCGACAGCCGCCCGGCATCATAGGCCGTCCGGCGCAGAGCCTGTTGCTGACTTACGGTCAACCCGGACAGCTGAAGCTGCGCGTTCTGACTCGTCGCCAGTTGCAGCGCCTGCTCGATGGTTACGGTTGGCAGCGATTGCGCCTGTCCGCTCAACGTGCTCAGCAGCAGCAACCCAACAACCGTCGTCAGCGTCGAGGCCGTTTTGTTGGGCGTTTGCCGGTGTTGCTGCGCTTCGTTGTCGATTGCCTTTTTCTCCAGCAGCGCGTACAGCACCGGCAGAATAATCAGCGTCAGCAACGTTGCCGTGAGCAGTCCACCGATCACGACCGTTGCCAGCGGTTTCTGCACTTCGGCCCCCGCCGAGTTCGACACCGCCATCGGAATAAACCCAAACGATGCAACCAGCGCGGTCATGATCACGGGGCGCAACCGAATTTCGGCCCCCTGCCGGATAATCTCGACAAGGTCGGTTAGTCCTTCTTCATGCCGAAGCCGGTTAAACTCCGCAATCAGCACGATACCATTCAGTACGGCCACGCCAAACAGGGCGATGAAACCCACCCCCGCCGAAATGCTAAACGGCATTCCGCGCAGCAGCAGCGCAAATACGCCACCGCTGGCCGCCATGGGTATGGCCATAAAGATCAGCAGGCTTTGCCGAACAGACCTGAACGTAAAAAACAACAGGATAAAGATCAGTGCCAGCGCAATCGGCACGGCGATCCCCAGTCGCTTTTTGGCGTCGACCAGGTTCTGAAACTGACCACCGTAGGTAACGTAATAACCCGTCGGAAACTTGATCTGCTGGCTTACCCGCTGTTGCAGTTCGGCCACGATGCTCTCCACGTCGCGCCCGCGCACGTTGAAACCCAGCGTAATCCGCCGGTGGGTATCGTCACGTTGAATCTGGTTGGGTGCCTGCTCCATCCGTACCTGCGCAATCTGCGAGAGCGGTACCTGCTGACCTGCGTGGCCCATCGCTGTAGGTAGGGCGATGTACAGGTTTCGCACGTCCTCGATGTCGGCGCGTTTGTCTTCGGCCAGCCGAACCACCAGATCGTAGCGTTTTTCCCCCTCAAACACCAGCCCCGCCGACTGCCCGGCAAAGGCCGTATTGATGGTCCGGTTGACGTCCGACACGTTCAGTCCGTAGCGGGCCAGCTGCGCCCGGTCGAGCCGGACCATGATCTGCGGTTGCCCGACGACCGGCTCGATGTACAGGTCTTTGGCCCCGTCGATGCGCCGGACGATGCCCCCTACCCGATTGGCGAGTTGTTCCAGCGTGGCCAGGTCTTCACCGTAAATCTTCAGCGCGACATCCTGCCGGGCACCCGTCATCAACTCATTGAACCGCATCTGAACGGGCTGCTGAAAACCGAACGTAACCCCCGGTATCACCGACAAGGCTTCGGCCATCTTTCCCGCCAGCTCGTCGCGGGTGGTGGCCGACGTCCATTGCTCTTTTGGTTTGAGAATCACCATTTCGTCGGCGGCTTCGATGGGCATGGGATCGGTCGGAATTTCACCTGACCCGATTTTAGCCACAACCTGCTCGACCTCTGGAAACTGCTTCAGCAGAATCTGTTGTGCTTTGGTCGTGGCCTCAACCGTTTCAGACAGCGAACTGCCCGTCAGCGTCCGCGTATCGACGGCAAAATCGCCCTCGTCGAGCTGCGGAATAAACTCGCCCCCCATGCGACTGAACAGGAGTCCCGCCACAACCACCAGGCTAACCGCACTGCCCAGCACAATAGCTTTATGGCGCAGAGCCCACAACAGCACCGGCTCGTAGACCCGCTGGATACGGGCAATCAGCCGGCTCGAGAAGGTTTCTTTGTGAACGACCTTCTTGCTCAGCAACAGCGCCGACGCCATCGGCACGTAGGTTAGCGACAGCATAAAGGCGCCAAGAATGGCGAAGGCCACGGTCAACGCCATTGGCCGGAACATCTTACCCTCGATACCCGACAGGGCCAGGATCGGCAGGTATACGATCAGGATGATTATCTCGCCGAAAGCCGCCGACGAGCGTATCCGGCTGGCCGCGCCAAACACTTCGTCGTCCATCTCCTGTTGCGAAAGAGTCTGGTCCCGGTTACGCAGAACGATGTGGTGCAGCGTGGCCTCGACAATGATTACTGCGCCGTCAACGATCAGGCCGAAATCGATGGCCCCCAGACTCATCAGGTTGCCTGATACGCCGAACAGGTTCATCATACCCAGCGCAAACAGCAGCGCCAGCGGAATCACCGACGCGACAACGACACCCGCCCGCCAGTTGCCCAGCAGCAGGATCAGCACGAAAATAACAATCAGTGCGCCCTCCGTCAGGTTGCGCTGCACCGTACCGATGGCACTATCGACCATTTTGGTCCGGTCCAGAAACGGAATGATCCGCACACCTTCGGGCAGCGTTTTCTGAATATCAGCGATCTTATCTTTCACCCGCCTGATAACCTCCGACGAATTACCGCCTTTGATCATCATCACGACCGCCCCCACCGTTTCGCCCTGCCCGTTGCGCGTGACGGCCCCGTACCGAACCGCCGAACCAATCCGCACCTGGGCTACATCGCGAATCCGCACCGGCAGATTCTGGTCGTTGAGCGTCACGACAATATTGGCGATGTCGTCAGGGGAGCCGATCAGGCCATCGGAGCGGATAAAGTACGCATTCGGTTTTTTGTCGATGTAGGCGCCCCCCGTATTCTGATTGTTCTGCTGCAGGGCGGTAAACAGATCGCTAATGGTCAGGCCCATACTCCGCAACCGGTCGGGATCGACGGCAATTTCGTACTGCTTGAGCAACCCACCGAAGCCGCTGACATCGGCCACGCCGGGTGTACCGAGCAAGCCCCGCCGGATAATCCAGTCCTGAATCGAGCGCAGTTCGGTCAGTGAATAGGTATGTTCGTGGCCTTTCGCGGGCGATACAGTATACTGGAAAATCTCGCCCAGCCCCGTCGTAACGGGGGCCATCGTAGGTGTACCCACTCCCGCCGGAATCTGCGTCGTGACGGTCTGTAGTCGTTCGGCAATCTGCTGCCTTGCCCAGTATACGTCGGTCGCGTCGGAAAAGACAATGGTAACGATCGACAGACCGAAGCGCGAAAACGAACGGAGTTCGATGATGCCCGGAATATTGGACATACCCACCTCGATCGGGAACGTCACGAGCCGCTCAATGTCTTCAGCCGCCAGTGACGGGCTACTGGTGATGACCTGCACCTGATTGTTGGTGATGTCGGGCACGGCATCGATCGGCAACTGGGTCGCCGACCAGCCTCCCCAGCCAATCAGCGCAACGACCAGCAAGCCAATGATAAGTTTGTTCTGTATGGAAAAACGGATGATCGCGTTCATTTGACGGTATACAGGTTCGGTATACGGTTTTCAATTTACGGCACTCGATACATGAGTACAGCGCGGGACGATTTGGACGTCCATAGCTATACGAGTCGTTTAGCCACGAAATGGCCTAAACGGACTGCACAGCAGACTGAAAGCAACAGGAAACAAAGAGAAGAAATCAGTACAGTCAGGAAGGGCTGGTACGCACATGTATCCGGCAATGGCTACCCGGCAACTACCACCAGCACGTCGCGTCGGACGACTATAAACTGACAAACGGACGGCTAGCGTCGGGGCGGATTGATTAACGAAAAGGTGCCCAGAAAGGAGTACAGATTGGCGTAGCCGAAGCAGCTTTTCTGCGGCAGGCGCACGACCGGGGAAATCGGCGCATCAAGTAAACGAAGAAAGGTCGGTGCAAACGCAACGACTGAATGACCGGCAACCGGCAAATTATGATGGCAGTGATTGGGGTGCTTCTGGTGCTCGGAATGGGGCCCGTAGTGCATTTCCAGAAAGTCCAGAAAGCCGAGATCGGGTTGCTCGTCCTGATGGTGCCCGTAATGCTGCACCAGCTCGACCAGCCGGGCCGACTGATCGAGGCCGAAACCAGGAATCAGACTGTTTCCCAGTAGCAGGCCAACCAGCAAATAGGCAACGAGTGCTTTCATCAGCGTTGTACGGTCGAACGACCTGCTGAAAGTACAACGGAACACAGTGGTTTGTTCCGAACAGCCCGAATTTAGAATCAGTCCGGTTTTGATTCATGTGGGTGTAGCCCAGACGTCCACGTCTGGTGGCCAACAGGCCAAAAGAGCGTCCGCCTACACCAGTTGGCCTGACGGCCACCAGACCGGGAGGTCTGGGCTACACCAAAAAGGGTTGCTGCCCAATCGAACAGCAACCCTTGACTCGTAAATCGAAAATTCTACTTGTCCATAAACCGGATGCTGCTCACCGACAGCAACGGCTGCATGGCTTTTGCCTTGTCGTTTTTAAAGACGAAATACAGATCATGAACGCCGTTGGTCGCTTTGACCGGCAACACGACGGGCGGAGCCGCAAACCGGTTGCGGGGTGGCTGCGGGGCCGCTTTGGCTGTGGATGCGCCAGTAGCCGAGCCGGGCGCAGTCGTCGTGGCTTTGTTGCCCGATTCCATTTCGGCCATCAGCTTCGTCATGTCGACTTCAGGGGCGATTTCCACCATCTTTTCGGCGACGATCGGGCCGGTCGGCGAATCCAGGTGCAGTTCAATCGTGCCCCCGGCATTCCCCTCCCGACGCTGCGCCTGTGCGCCCAGACTGATCTGTTTGATACCCGTCAGGTCGATCTGTTTGAAACCCAGATAGCCATTGTCGTACGGAACGGCCGTGAAATCCTTGCGCATGATCTGGGTTTTCATCTCGACGTTTTTCATCATCGGCGCATCCGACGGCTTGACGTCCGGGCTGCGCAGTACGATCAACTCTTCGCCCGTCTGCATCGGCACGGTTTTGCCACCCCGGTCAGTGTAAGCTGCCCGGATCAGCACCGAACCCCGGCCGTTGTCGCCGTCGGGCAGGGTCACGGTGTACGTGCCTTTGGCAGGCAGTGTGCTGTACGGCTTGTCGGTGATGTGCAGGATATACCGGACAATCGTGCTGGCGTCGGCAGTCGACATGGCGGGGTGACCGGGCATGGCCACTTCGCCCCAGACCCCTACCCCACCAGCCTGAATTTTCTTAACCAGCTTCATCGTCGCCGATTCATCCCCTTTGTACTTGGCGGCAATGTCGGTAAACATCGGCCCGACGGATTTGGTGTTGACCTGGTGGCACACCTTACAGTCGCTCTGGTTGATGAGCGCCTGTGCCACAGCGTACTGCGTGCTGGCATCGACACTGCGGTGACTCTGTTTGATTTCGGCGTAGTCGAACCCTTCCGAGGTGTAGTCAACACTCATAGCGACCCGCGCCGGAGCGATTTTCCCACCGGCCAGGCTACCGTCTTCCCGGTCGTCGACGGACACCGCATACTGAATGGGCTGGTCGGGGAAGAAAAACGAGCGGTTGTTGGTCAGGTTGAGGGCTACGGTGGGCGCTTCGTTACCGGCGATGATTTTCATCGACTGGCTGTTGGTGGCTCCCTTCGCGTCTTTTACCGTCAGCATGGCCGTATACACCCCCGGCTTCGCAAACGTCACCGATGGGCTGGCGGTGGTGAACGTACGCGGAGCCACACCGGCCCCCGTCACTTTCCACTGGTAGGTCAGCGCGTCGCCGTCGTAGTCTTTGGTACCGTCGGTCAGCAGGTTCAGCGTCAGTGGCACCGCCCCGCCGGGTTTGCTGGTCGACGCCATCACGACCGGACGCCGGTTGCCGCCGTTGTATTCGATGCGGATCAGCCGGGCGTTGTCGCTCTTGCGGAACCAGTTGCTGCCGTATTCAAGCACGTACATATCGCCCGACGGCCCGAACTTCATGTCGATGGGTTCGATGGGATGGTAGTTCGGCGTGACCCGCTCCATCGACTGGTAGTTGCCCTGCTCGTCCATCGAAATGGCCATGATCCAGCCCCGCGAGAAGTCGGTGACGAGCCACTTGTTTTCGTAATACGCGGGCCACGGCCGGGCGGCTCCTTTAAAGTCGGATTGGTGATACACCGGTCCACCCGTTGCACTGCGCGCGCCCGTCCCGACCAGCGGAAACTCTTCCGACACGGCGTAGGGGTAGTACACAAACGACGGAGCGACGGCCGGTAGTTCTTTCAGACCCGTGTTGTTGGGCGACTCGTTGACCGGGTGCTTCGGGTCTTTTTTGCCCAGCGGTTTGCTGGTGGCATAGTCGTACACGGGAAACGCCTGATCGTTGCCAACAAACCACGGCCAGCCGAAGTTACCCGGCTTCCGGGCCTGGTTCAGTTCGTCGTAGCCACGCGGTCCGATCTCCGAATCATTCGTTGCGTCGGGCCCGACCTCGCCCCAGTACACGAAGCCCGTTTTGCTGTCGACCGAGATGCGCCAGGGGTTGCGGTGACCCATGCTGTAAATTTCGGGGCGGGTTTGTGGGGTTCCTTTCGGAAACAGATTGCCTTCCGGAATCGTGTAGTATTTACCATCGGCTCCAGCAACATCCGTTGTGGGATGAATCCGCAGGATTTTACCGCGCAGGTCAGCGGTGTTTCCCGCGTGGCCCTGATCGTCCCAGCTGCTGCGACCGGGTCGCTCGTCGGTCTGGGCCGCCTGTTGGTTACCTGTGTTGTTGCCGACTGTCAGGTACAGGTTGCCCGAGCGGTCCCAGGTCATCCCCCCGCCCGTGTGGCAGCACACTTCGCGCTGCGTCGGTACGTCGAGCACCACTTTCTCGTCGGCCAGCTTGTTGTCTTTCAGCACCCAGCGTGTCAGCCGGTGTATTTTCTCGGTGGGGTGCGCGTAGTAGAGGTAGATAAACTGGTTTTTGGCAAAGTTCGGATCGAGCGTCATGCCCATCAGCCCTTCTTCAGCCTCACTCACTTTACCCTCCGGTGAGGTGTACTTCGTATTGACCGGAATCGTCGCGATCAGGTCGACGGTTTTAGTAGCCGCGTCGTATTTTTTGAGGGCGCCCTTGCGTTCGATAATGAACGCCGAGCCATCGGGCAGTACCTCGAACGTCATTGGTTCGTCGAGGTCTTCGGCCACCGTTACGGGTGTAAACCGGCTATCGTCGGGTTTCTGACTACCGGGGCCGTCCTGCGCCACAAACGACGCCAGACCGGCTACCAGTACCAACCCGAGGGGGAAGGAATATTTCATGTGTTAGTTTGTGGTTTGTCGTTTGTAGTTTGTCGTTCCTCCGGTGCACCGCTGGACGCGCCAGCCAACTACAAACCGCTCCGAACGACAAACCACAAACTGGTTTTACGCCAGCATCTTCTTCAGGTTGTTGTAACTCGTCGTGATGTCGGCGATGCCGTTGGGGGCCATGTCCTGTTCGATGAAGAAATACTTCATACCAGCGACGTTGGCCGACTCGAAAATGCGTTTGAAATCAACCACGCCATTGCCCACTTCGGTGATCGTCTGTTTGTCAGCTTTAATATCTTTGACGTGAAGCAGCGGGAAGCGGCCGGGATGCTCCTTAAACAGGGCCACCGGGTCTTTACCCGCCTTGGTCGCCCAGGCCAGATCCAGCTCCATTTTCACCAGATTTTTGTCTGTCTGCGACAGAATTAGCTCGTAAGGCGTTTTATTGCCCGCATCCGCAACGGGGTCGAACTCGGTCGCGTGGTTGTGATAGGCGAACTGGATACCCGCTTTTTTGCAGGCTTCACCCGTTTTCTGAAACACGTCAATCGACTTGCTGATCTCTTCTTTCGTACCAACGGGCGTACTGGCGCAGACCAGGTACGACAGTCCACCTTCAGCCGCCTGATCGACCAGTTGCTGGTAATTGTCGCGAAGGGTCAGCATGGGCGGCATTTTCGAGAAATCCATACGGGGGCGCGCCGGAGCCGCTGCGCCGGGAGCGGGTGCCCCTCCGGCTGGGGACGGTGTGGGCGCGGCTTCGGGGCGGGGACCATCCGGTCGGGGACGGAATGGGGCGCCCATGGCGTGGTGCGCCCGCCAGTGCATCCCCAGGCTTTCGACCAGCGCCTTAAATTCCTTCGCGGAGTAGCCATAGTAGCCCCCACGCAGACTGAAAGCCGACTCAATTTCTTTGTAGCCCACCTTCGCCACCTGCTCGAGCGTACCTTTGGGATCATCGTTCATGGGCCCGAATAAGGTAAATAACTGAATGCCCACTGGTTGGCTGGCCAGAGGAGCAGATAGCCAGTCGGCGGCCGAGGTCAGGCGGGGCAGCATCAGCCCGCTAAGGGCAAGGGCACCGGAATTACGTAGAAAGTCTCTGCGGGTAGTCATGCGCGGTTTTGTATACGTTTTCAGTAGTCGCAAGGGCCGTTGCCAGAGTGGCAGACGGACAGGCGAAGCGTATTCCATCAAAATTGTCCATTCCTGGGAAAATATCAGATTAAACCCGACTGAATGACCGTTTTTACCGACCGAACTCCCCGTTTTGTCGACCAGTCGCAAACCGACCAGGTCAACGATTCTTTGTTTCTGTCGATCAAAATGAGCGCTGGTGAGTTGTATGGCTATAGCAGCCCCCACAAACAAATGATTGTCGAACTATATATTGCCCCAACGGTAACCACTCCCCAACCCACCGAATCGCCCGTTTCCAACCCAAACGGCGAGTTGCCTGACCAGGAACCCAGCCTCTCACCCGATCAGCTGCTGGGCAGTTTCGACTCCCGCGACGAAGCCATTACATTCGCGAAAGAGCAGCTTATGGATGGCGATCAGAACGTTGTTGATACCCAATCGGGCCAGTTCAACGAATACACCCATATCGAGTGGCTGACGTTAACGACGACCGCACCGAACGGCGAGTCAACGCCAAAAACGTACTACCTCGTCACCGACGAAGGGTATTAATCAGCAGTCATACCCAGGTTTACTGTCATGACGTACACGCACTGCGTATGCCTGAAAGTAGATTTTCTCGTGCAGTTCGCGGCCGCGTCGACGGGTCTGCAATTAATTGATGAGCAGTTGATTCTGTTCAGAGCGCACTCAATCGAGGACGCGCACCAGCAGTTGACACACTACGCCGACCATATCGCAAAGCCATACCTCAACAGCGACAAACGGTGGGTTCGCTGGCAGTTCGACCGGGTGCTCGACGCCTACGAATCCGACCTGCCGGGCACCCTAGCGTTCAGCGATGCAGGTGGCACGGAGGTATTCTCCACGTTCAAACGCCGACGACGCCGACCAGCCGATTACTGGGCCGGGCCGTAATCAAAGCAATGCCGTGCTGGTAAGTTCGGGCGCAACGGTGGCACTATCCTGCCGGTGAAAAATGCGGTAGATAATTGGAAAAACAGCAGGATCAGGCTAGTCGCGGTGACTAAAACGCCGATGATAATGATGGTGAGGGGCTTCTGCGTCTCGGAGCCGATACCCGTCGAGACGGCGACCGGTAGCAGGCCGATGAAATGGGGTTCGTGGATAGTCAGTAATTTTTGACTTGCAAATGTCCCACAGGAGTAGCGTTCTACTGATGCACGGTTTGGCCGAACGAGTTCCAATCTGACGAACAGGTAGTTGACTACAAAACGGTAGTCTTATCAAAACAAGACACCCCTGCGTGGCAACGGTGAAATCCCGAACCAGTTTACAGCTAGTCAACCACCAGCCCTGGTATAGCGGTCCATTTAGTCCCGGATCTGTTTACGATGCATGGCTCCCCATTTAATCATTTCATTAATCATCGTATTCAACGATTGACAGTATTCTGTTCCTTCATATTCAATAGTAACCGGCGTAGTATCATACACTGTGCGGGTAATGAGCTTATTGAGTTCAAGGTCTTTTAACTCTTTGGACAGCACCTTGGCAGTAATGCCAGGAACACTTCCCTGTATCTCCTTGAATCGTTTACTGCCTGCATGGATGGCAGTCAGAATCAAGAGCTTCCACTTCCCTCCCGTTACATACAACGTGTCTTGCATGTAGCGCATCGCTTGTTCGGCAGAATAGTCTTCTTGCGGCATAGATAGTAAGTATCCTAAAGGTAATCGGTATCAGAAGTAAACCAGCCTGCCCATACTTTTGCAAAACTATTTATTTCTCGCCACCAGCAGTGAGGACTTGGGATAATCTTAAATCAAACGGGAGAAACGATGAATAATCATAAAATTTTGGTGGCTGGCGCTACGGGTCTTCAGGGCGGGGCGGTCGTTGAGGCCTTATTAGCTAAAGGTATATCGATACGAGCGATTGTCCGGAATAAAAACAGTGAAGCGGCACAGGCTTTGGCGGCCAGGGGTGTTGAGCTTGCTGAAGGTACTTTCGACGATACAGACAGCTTAGCAATTGCCGCCAGAGGAGTTACGGGTGTATTCTCGGTGCAAATGGGCTCTCAGCCATCCAATAAAGGTGAGGAAACCCGACATGCCCAGAACCTGATTGCGGCTGCCAGGGCGGCAGGAGTGCAGCAGATTGTGCATACCTCCGTGGCCCGTGCCGGTGAACACGAACGCTTCATTAACTGGGATAAGGGTATATGGGAGCCAACCTATTGGGAGGAGAAAGCAGCGGCTATCCAGGCCGTTAAAGAGGCTGGCTTCCCCTATTGGACGATCCTGAAGCCACCCTTTCTGATGGAGAATTTACTTCCGCCTAGAAGTGAGTTTATGTTTCCTACCTTTCCACAAGGCAAATTTATCACGCCGATAGCCCCTGAAACAAAAGTAGACTGGGTATCGGGCAATGATATTGGCCGTTTTGCCGCTGCCGCTTTTGCCGAACCCGATAAATTCAACAGGAAGGAAATCAGTCTGGTTAGCGAAAAACTAACCATGTCAGAACTCGCAAACGCGCTTTCAGCGGCTACCGGTAAGCACTTCGAAGCACAAAGCGTACCGGTGGAGGAAGCGATAAAACAGGGCATCTTCGAGCAACTGGTCGGAAGTTATCTTTGGCTGAACGTGGAAGGGTATAAAATTGACCCGCAGGAAGCGGCCGGTTATGGCATTCAGCTGGAGTCGTTGACCTCGTTTCTGGAGAAACATAAATCGGCGATATAACCCAGGCGTTTAAAGGAGGTATCAAAACGGCCTGTCTCGGTTGCGCCCATTGGCGAACAGGGACAGGCCGTTGTTCGTAATTTTTTGTCGGTTAAACCGAACTCGCCCTGGACGAATGCTACTTGCTCAGTGGCCGTTCATCGATTAGTCTAAAATAGCCAACTTGCGCGTAAACAGCTTTTCAACCCGCTATTTCACCAATCAACATCCAGCCAGAAAACTGCGCCTATGACGAAGATTCCTCACGAGTTCGTAACAATGAAGCCTCCCACAACTAGTCAGCCACGGAACGTGGAACAACGGGTATGGGAGGCTCGCGGCATTGGTAATCGGCTACCTTGCTACGACAGCGCAACGACCGGCTCGGGATTAGCCGTTCTTGTGTCTTTCCGGTAGAACAGCCGGTAGATAATGGGGAAGACCAGCAGCGTCAGGATGGTGGCGGTGATGAGGCCGCCGATGACAACGATGGCGAGGGGCTTCTGCGTTTCGGAGCCAATACCCGTCGAGACGGCGGCCGGTAGCAGGCCGATAGCGGCCATCAGCGCGGTCATCACCACCGGACGCACCCGCGACTGCACGCCCTCCCGGATGGCCTGATCGAGCGGGATTCGCTCCTTGCGGTTGTTGTTGAAAACCGTAATCAGAATCACGCCGTTCTGTACGCAGATACCGAACAGGGCGATGAAGCCTACCCCCGCCGAGATACCGAAGTTCATGCCCGTGACGTGCAGCGCCAGGATGCCGCCGATCAGCGCAAACGGTACGTTGAGCAGCACCAGCCCGGCGTCTTTGGCATTGCCGAACAGCACGAACAGGATCACGAAGATGGCCCCGATGCTGATCGGCACCACCTGACTCAGCCGATCGGTAGCCCGCACCTGATTCTCGAATTCGCCCACCCAATCGACTGAATACTCGCGGGTGGGCTGGAGTTTTTCGCGGACGCGCTGCTGCGCTTCGGCGATGGTGCTGCCCAGGTCGCGGCCCCGTATGGAGAATTTTACGCCGATGAAGCGTTTGTTCAGGTCGCGGTAGATGAAGGCCGGGCCCGTCACCTGCCGGATGGTCGCGATTTCTTTGAGTGGAATCTTACCCCCGCTCATCGTCGGCACCATCAGCCGCATAATGTCGGCTTCGCTTTGCCGGTATTCGGGCAGGAACCGGACGCGAATGTCGAATTTACGTTCGCCTTCGTAGAGCACCGACGCCGTTTTACCACCAATCGCCATTTCGATCACGGCCTGCGCGTCGGCCGTCGAGACGCCGTAAAGGGCCATCTGCCGGTCGTGCAGCAGCACGCTGATTTCGGGCTGGCCCACGTTGCGGATGATGCCCAGGTCTTTGATGCCGGGGACACCCTCGATAGCCGCCATCGCCTGAGCCGCGTATTTCTCCAGTTCGTAGACGTCAGGGCCAAAAATCTTGATGCCGTTGCTGGCTTTGTAGCCCGCCACAGCCTCGGCCACGTTGTCGACGATGGGCTGCGAATAGTTATAGAGCACGCCCGCGTAGTTTTTCAGTTTGGCGTCCATCGCGTCGGTCAATTGCTCCGTCGTGATCGTTCTCGACCATTCATTTTTCGGCTTCAGATCGACCTGAAACTGGCAGAAATAGAAGCCGTTGGGGTCGGTGCCATCGTTGGAGCGGCCCACCTGCGACAGCACCTGCCGCACTTCGGGAAATTGCTGTAAATCGTGCCGGATGGTCTTGCTCATCTTCACGCTTTCGGGCAGCGACATGCTCATCGGCAGTTCGGCCGTCACCCACAAGGCGCCTTCGTTCAGTTGCGGCAGAAACTCGGTGCCCAGCATCGACGCGGAGAAAAACGTAGCGAGCATGAAGCCCAGCGCGGCCACCAGACTCGTGCGCCGGTGCCGGAAACACCAGCCGAAACCGCGCATGACAACCCGGTCAAAGAAACGCACCAGCGGGTTCGATTTCTCGCGGACGTTCTTTTTCAGCAAAATCGAGCAGAGCACCGGCACCAGCGTCAGGGTGTAGAGCAGGGCACCAAGCAGGGCGAAACCAAGCGTCCAGGCGAGGGGCGAAAACATCTTGCCCTCCACTTTCTCGAACGAGAAAATGGGCAGCAGGGCGGTGATGATGATGAGTTTGGAGAAGAACACGGCCTTGCCCAGTTCCCCGCCCGTTTTGCGAATCAGACCCAGTTTGGCAAGCTGGTTGAACCGCGCCATCCCGACCTTGTGCGCCTTGTGGTCGAGCGCGACGAAGATGCCCTCGACCATCACGACGGCCCCGTCGATGATGATCCCGAAATCGACCGCGCCCATGCTGAGCAGGTTGGCCGACATGCCCCGCAGCCGCAGACACATGAACGCGAACAGCAGGGCCAGCGGAATGATGATCGACACAATAACGGTCGTGCGCCAGTCGGCCATGAACAGAAACACGATCACCGTTACGAGCACGATGCCTTCGGTGAGGTTGTGCAGCACCGTTTGGGTACAAAACTCGATCAGATTATCGCGGTCGTAGAAGGTCGCCATTTTTACGTCCTGCGGCAAGACGCTCGTGTTCAGCTCGTTGATTTTGGCTTTTACCCGACCCAGCACCTCCGACGGGTTTTCGCCCTTCCGCATCACGACGATGCCTTCAACCACGTCGTCCTGCGCATCCAGCCCCACCTGCCCCACGCGCGGCAGTTCAGACTCAATCACCTCGGCCACGTCTTTGACCAGCACGGGGTTGCCGCCCGCTTCTTCGATCAGGATGTTTTCAATGTCGGGAATGGCCGTCAGCAGCCCGATGCCGCGCACGACATACGCCTGCCCGTTGCGCTCGATCACGTCACCCCCGACGTTGACGTTGCTGCGCGTCACGGCCTGATAGACCTCCAGCGGGGTGATGTCGTATTTGGCGAGTTGGGTGGGGTTGACGCGCAGTTCGTAGATTTTGTCGCGCCCACCGAACGCTACGATGTCGGCCACGCCGGGTACGCTGCGGAGCTGCCGGTCGATGAGCCAGTTTTGCAGGGTCAGCAGGTCACGGCTGTTGCGGTTCCTGCTTTCGAGCGTATAGCGAAAAATCTCGCCCGTCGGGCCGTAAGGAGGCTGAATTTCGGGGTCGATACCGTCGGGCAGCGACACGTTCTGGAGCAGGTTGTTGACCTGCTGCCGGGCGAAAAAATCCTCGACGCCATCGTCGAAAATGATCTTCATCACCGACAGGCCAAACATGGTCGTGGAGCGGACGTTGCTTTTGCGCTGCACCGAGTTCATGGCCACCTCGATAGGCACCGTCACGAATCGCTCGACTTCTTCCGCCGACCGCCCGTGCCACTGTGTCACGACCACGATCTGCGTATTGGTGACGTCGGGAAAGGCTTCGAGCGGAGTCCGCAGGTAGCTAAACACGCCCGCAATAACCAGCGCCCCCGTCATGAAAAAGACGAAGAACCGGTTCTTCAGCGAAAAGCCGACGATAGTACGAATGAATCTGGACATGGGTATTCAAAGGCGAAAGAGCGAAAGAGTGAATGAGCGAAAGGCAGGGCCTTCGGGGTGAAAGAGTGACCATCCAGAGCTATCGCTCTTTCATTCTTTCGCTCTTTCACTTATTTAGTGCGTTGAAAACCAGCAGCTGATCGTTGGATATGATGCGCTCGCCGGGTTTGACACCCTGCCTGATGTAGGCGACGTCGCCCAGCGATTTCAGGACGGTTACCTCCCGCGTTTCGATGTTGGTGCGGTCGCGGAAGACCATGACGTATTGCTTCGACCGCTCGAAAATCACCGACCGCGTGGGGACCGTTGCCAATTGACCGCCGTCTTCGTAGCGGAGCGTAACGGTCGCGTGCATCTCCGGCTTGAGCTTCAGGGCATGGTTTGGCAGGCGAATCCGGACGGTCATGGCTTTGGTGGCGGGGTCGAGTACGGAGTAGATTTTGTCGACCTTGCCCCGGAACAGGTCGTTGGGGTAACTGAGCGTCTGGATGCTGGCGTCCATACCGGTACGTACCCGCCCGATGTCGCTTTCGTTGACATTGGCCAGTACCCACACGTCGCTGATCTGCCCGATGGTGAACAGGTTGTCGGCGTTGTCGGAGCGGAGTTGCGTACCCCGGTTTACGTTTTTCTCGATCACGTAGCCGTCGATGGGCGCTTTCACCGTGTACATCGACGATTTGCCGATGCCGTAGATGCGCGACACCGCCGATACCCGGTCGACGTCGGCCTGTGCTTTGTCGACTTCCTTCTGGGCCGCGACCACCTCCCGCTGCGAGTTGAGTTTGGTCTCGAACAAATCCTGCGCGACCCGCAGGTTCTTTTCGGCCAGCAGCAGGTCCGACCGCGCCTGAATACCCTGCCGCTCCAGATCGGCCACTTCGCCCGACCGGATCGACGCCAGCGCCTGCCCCTTCTGTACGTAGTCGCCCAGCTCGACATTGACGGCTTCAACGTCGCCCCCCACCAGCGGAAACACCTTGATGACCCGATTTTCGTCGGCCATGACCTTACCCACCAGCGTCAGTTCGCTACGGACGGGGCGGCTCACGACGCTGTCGAGCTGAATCCGGCGCATCATCGTGTCGGAGAGCCGAAACGCTTTTTCGTCGTCCGCTACCGTCTCCGTTTTTTCGGGCGAACAGGCCGTGAGCAGGATCAGGCTGATGAGGAGTAAACTCAGTTTATTTTTCATGTATGTTATCTGAAATATTCCAAATACTTCACTGACCATTAGGCTATTAAATACTGGCCCGTTTACCCCCCAGCCCCCTAAAGGGGGAGCGTTCTGCAAATAGACTTCTCCCCCTTCAGGGGGCCGGGGGGTATATCAGCCAACTAAAAGCTGGCTATTATCAGTCCTGACTCAAGAACTTAACAGCCCTGCCCTGAAGGGGAAGCATTCCGCAAATGAACCGCCCCGAACGGCTGTAAGCGGCCAGGGACAACCAACCTTAAACATCGAACTACAAACCTCAAACCCTCCCTAAAACAACTCCTGCCCCACCAGGTAATTCAGTTCTTCGTAGGCCTCCACACGGTCAGCTTTGAGCCGATTGAATTGCTGCACGCTGTCGTTATAGGCTTCGATCAGGTCGACAAACTCGATCAGGCTTAGATTGCCCTTCTGGAAACTGGTGACCACGCCCCGGTTCAGTTGCTCAAACTGGTCGGTGAATTGCGGCTCCATCGTCTGCATGCGCCGTTCGACCTCCCGCACCTTCGCCAGTACCGCGTCGACTTCATTACTTACCTGAATGACCCGCTGCCGCTGCAACTCACGCTGATACCCTATCTGTGATTTGGCGGCCCGTATAGCACCCTGATTGCGGTTAAACATCGGCAGATCAGCCGACACCGACAGGCCGGCATAGTGCTGCACGTAGCTCCCCGCCTGATCGTAGGTACCACCCACGCGCAGGTCAGGTATGGCCAGGGCCCGTTGTAAGTTGTGGTTGAGTTCGGCCTGCCGCGTCAGCGATTCGGCCGCCCGCAGATCGGGGCGACTGCGCAGGGCCTGCTGCCGCAATGAATCGTCGGACAACCCAGGCAAGCGATAGCGCGCCAGCATGTCATTGGTCACAACGGGCTGAACGGGGTTCGTAGTTGAGAGCAGCGTCTGTAGCTGTTGCTGATCGTCGGCGAGTTGAAAGCGGATGGCCGTGCGCTGATTGTTTAGTTCGAACAGCAGGGCTTTCAGCCTCAGCAATTCGCGCAACGACACGTTGTTACGCCCATACTGCACCTCGTAGGCCGATACGGTCGTCTGCAACGTATTGATCTGCTGATCGAACCGACTTAGTGTCTGCTGCTGAAAATAGATGGCGTAGAAACGACTGCGCAGATCGAAACGCAGGCTCCGCAACAGGTCGAGGAGTTCAAATTCGGTCAGGCGGGTGGCTTCCGACGCCAGGGCGACGCGTTTGTTGCGCTTCCCCGCCGTATAAAGCAGTTGCTGCACCGACACGATTTTCTGCCCCTGCCGACCGATGTCGGGTATCCGCCGGGTTTCGGGGTTGTAGGTACTCAGTTCCAGCGTCACCGTCGGGTTATCGTACAAACCCGCCTGTAGCACCTGCGCCTGACTGGCATCGACGCGGAATCGTTCGGCCAGCAAAAGCAGGTTGTTCCGAAGAAACAGACTATCGGCCTGCCGCAGCGTCAGCACCAGCGAATCAGCCGGGGGCACCGTCCGGGCGGACGTCAGCCGGGGGAAAATCAGTAAAAAAAGCAAGGCAATCAGCAGCCGCATACGGTAAGTCGAGTACGGCAACAAAGGTCTTCTTCACTGCTTAGAGGTGGCTTGCAACCCGTTTAGAATGGCCTTAGAAATTGATTAGAAAAAGCTTAGAAGCCCCCCTGTCTATATCGGCTTGCCCAAACAGGCAGGGGCGGATAACGTTCGACACTGTAGGACTTAGTGAGACTCCTCCATGCATCTACTCCGTTTCTCGCCGTTTTGACTTTTACTTCACAAACATCGGAGCCCTTTCCCGACGAAACCGGGCCCCGGCGCATTCCTTCACGGGATCGCGCGCCCAGACGGCACTTGCGGTAAAACTGGATACATCTACAACTTAACCTGTCACTATGAGTTAGTTAAATACAAACGACCTGAACGAGTACGTAATGATTGCCAGTGAAGAAGTAAAAGATAAATCGATTCGGGGGATTGAATGGCTGGCGCGGGGTAGCTACGTTGCGAAGGGAATATTGTACGGAACCATTGGGGCATTTACACTGGAGTTTGCGCTGGGTTCGCGGGGGGCCGATCCCAACCGGAACGAAGTGCTGACGCAACTAACCGGCAACACGCTGGGTCATCTGCTGCTGGCACTGATGGTGCTGGCGCTGGCGGGACACACGCTCTGGCGCATCGTCGAGATCTGGAACGACCCCTACGAGAAAGGCTGGGGGCCGTGGGGCATTCTGTACCGCATGAACTACCTGCTCAGCGGCATCACCTACGCTGGTCTGGGTATCACCGCGTTCCGGCTGCTGACCGGGCAGGGCAGTGGCCCCGACGACGCTAAAAAACTCTGGGTTACCCGGCTGCTCCGGATCGAAGGGGGCGACTGGCTGATTATGGCGGTGGGTGTTATCTTTCTGCTGTGGGCCGGTTTACAGGCGTACAAAGGGGTGTCGGGCAAGGTCTATAAAAGTCTGGAACTACCGCAGGAATCAAACAAGTACGTCTGCGGGTTTCTGCGGTTCAGCAGCCTGGTCGGCTTTCTGACCGTTGCCTGTACCCTGACGATTACGGGTTGGTACCTGATTAAAGGCGCGCTGGAAAAAGATCCCGACTGGGTGCGCAGCACCGACGATCTGATCAAAGCGATGGAACATCTGCCCGGCGGGTGGGGCGTTCAGCTGGTAGCCGCGCTGGGCTTTCTGCTGATGAGCGTGTTTATGCTGGCCATGGCCCGGTGGTTCCCCCTGAAAGCCGTGGATTGATTGTGTATCACGTTACAGATGCGGCAACGACACGGTGAAGGTACTCCCCTGCCCCGGTTCGCTCTTGACGCTCAACGTGCCGTGATGGAGCTGAATCAGCCGGGCCGTGATCGACAGGCCAATGCCGAAACCGGGATAGTCGAGCGCGGTAGTGGCCCGGTAGAACGGCTCGAAAATGCGGGTAATTTCCTCCGGCGTCAGGCCGATACCCCGGTCGCTGACGGCAATATGGCAGTGTGTATTGTCGGTACTGATCCGGACGCGGGCGGTGTGGTCGGGTGAGTATTTGCAGGCGTTGTCGAGCAGATTGATAAACACCTGTTTCAGCAGATCGTCGTTGCCCGCCACCAGCGTTTCGGTTTCCGATTCGGGAATATTGCCGTAGTCGATGTCGATCTGATACTGCGGTCGGGCGGCTGTCAGTTCATCGCGGGCGGCAAAAAGCGAATCATCGGTGCGGATGGGATGTCGTGGCAGCTGGTCGATCGTTTCGAGCGTCCGGGCCAGTTGCAGCAAACTATTCGTCAGGCCGATGAGCCGGTCGGCATCGCTCAGCAGATTTTGCAGAATGGTTTCGTGTTCAGCTACCGTCAGAGGATGCAACAGGCCCAGTTGAATTTCGGATTTCAGCGCGGCCAGGGGGGTCCGCAGTTCATGCGACGTCTGCGAAACAAAGCTGCGTTGTTGTTCAAAGGCCTGTTCCAGCCGACGCAGCAGGTCGTTGACGTTGATCGCCAGCCGGGCAATTTCGTCCTGCCGGTTCCCTTCATCGAGCCGCCGTTGCAGATTCCCCGCCGTAATGGTCGTTACCTGCTCGTTCAACTGGCTGATGGGACGCAGCGACTGACCGGCAAAAAAGATACCCAGCCCGATTGTTACGCTCAGGCCCACCAGCAACCCCCACCCCAGCGTCAGCCGCAGGTTAGCCAGTTTACTACGCCCAAACTGGTCGTAGGCCGATGCCAGAATGACCAGATCGCGCCCGTTTTGCCGGTACAGCAGCCCCACCAGTTCGTTGCTGCCGCTGTGCGTTTCAATATCTTTTTCCCGACGAACCTCGGTTAACAGCGCGGGCGAATAATCGATCACCTGATCGTCGACGCTACTGTATATCAACTGGTTGTGTTCGTCAAAGATCAGCACTTTCTCATCGAACAGAGCCGTCAGCGTATTGCGGTCGATAATTTTGAGCAAGGTCTGATCGACTTCCTTGACTTCGACCAGAAACCGCACCGTAGTCCGCCCCTTGTTTTTCAGCCTATCGTAAAATTCCTCCCGACGGTAGGTTGCCGATACCACGTAGATCAGGACGGAAAAGATGACCAGTATCGACGCGACGATCAACGAAAACTGGAGCGCGATGCGGTTACGGATGGTCATGACTCTTCCTTTAACACGTACCCCATGCCAGGCCGGGTATGGATCAGCTTCGGCTCGAAATCACGGTCGATTTTTTTGCGCAGGTAGTTGATGTATACCTCGACCACGTTGGTCCCCGTGTCGAAATTCAGATCCCAGACGGCTTCGGCAATATCGGGTTTCGACAGGACCCGGCCCCGGTTGCGCAGCAGGTATTCGAGCAGGGCAAACTCGCGGGCGGTCAGGTCGATGGTCGTGTTGTTGCGCCGAACTTCTTTCCGGGCCAGGTCAACGGTTAGATTAGCCAGTTGCCATACAGAATCAGCAGCGTCGGCGGAATCACCGAGCAGGGCCGACCGGCGCAGGCAGGCAGCCACGCGGGCGATGAGTTCGCGGAAGTCGAACGGTTTCACCAGGTAATCGTCGGCTCCCAGGGCCAGCCCTTCGACTTTATCGTCGATTTCATCGAGTGCCGTGAGCAGGATAATCGGTAGATGAGGTCGTTCAGCGCGCACCGACCGGCACACTTCAAACCCATTGATTCCCGGCAGATTAATGTCCAGAATCAGCAGATCGACGCCGGGTTGCAGGGCCATCTGCCGCCCGTTGCCGCCCTCGTAAACGACCTCCGTAGCGTAGCCCTCCTGCTGTAGGCCACGACTGATGTTCTGCGCAATGCGCCGGTCGTCTTCGATGATGAGGATCTTTTTCATGGCCACGTAGCAGGCGTTGACATCGGCGCACCGGTTCTACATTATCGCGTCGGTACGCGCCAGGTGCTGCTGGCGCTGCTTTGTTGCCGACGTATACGAACGGTCTTGCGCAGGCTGGCAAAGACACCGGTGGAGTTGTAAAAAAGCTGACCCTGATCGTAAGCAACCGACGCCGATACATCGCAATCGCCCAGTACCGGCAACGTTAGCGGTGAACTGGCCGACAGGATGCCCGAAAACTGGTTGGTACGGGCGGGGTACGGGAAATCGTAGGTTCCGAAATTCTGGCTGTACGACAGTTTCATCTGCCACTGCACCCGCTGAGCCACACGCCCCGACAGCCCGGCATGCCACAGGGCTACCCGGTTATTGACGATGGCCCGGCCGGTACGCAGGTTGGGCCGTACGTCGGTCTGGGGCGTCAGAAAGGGCGTGCCGATGGTGTGACTCTGGTAGATCCAGCCGTCCTGGTACTGCCCGTGATTGAAATAGTTGACCTTACCCCGGCGCAGCGGATCATCGATAACGAACTCCGGCCCGCCCTGACTTTTCGAGTAAAACAACTCCAGCAGCACATTGTCGACCGTCAGAAAACCGTCGCCGGGTCGGTTGTTGCGCAGCCGGATACCGTTCAGCCCGTCGGCAATGCTGGTCAGGTAAAAAATCGACCCCGACTCAACCAGACTCTGCCGGTACATCAGCAGGTTGAACGACCCGATGTTGACATCGGCCCCGACATCGATCGACCCCAGGTGATTACCCACCCGGTTGTCAACGTCGATAGTCGACAGGTTGGGGTCGATGGTGAAATCGGGGTATGCCTGTGCCGTCACAACGTATTGGTACGCCCGCAGACTCGACGGCAGGTATCCGTTGTTGGCTAGTCCGGTGGGCAGCGAGGGGGCATACCCACCCCATTGCACCTGGTGGTTGACCCCGCCATAGAGCCGAAACGCCCAGCTTGGTTTCCCCAGCCGGACATATAGTGTTTTCTGGTGCAGGTACGAGTTCCGCACGATCAGTTCGCGGCCCGACGCGTCTTTGTTGGCAAACCAGCCGTGGTTAAATATGGCGTTGAAGGCCAGCACGCCCTTAAAAATGGGTACGTACCCAATGGTGCCAAACTGAATTTTGGGTAAGGGCAGCGCATTGCCCGACCCGATGTAGGAACCCGACGTCAGCAGCGTGTCGCACAGACCCACGATCTGCCGTCGCCGACCCGCGAACAGTTCAAATTTACCGAACCGCACCCCGGCATAGGCTTCGGGAATCAGCACCCGGGCATCCAGACCGGAGTTAGCCACGACATCGAGGCCGTAGTTCCAGCCAAATTTCGGACGATCTGCCGTGCTGTCAGGCGCATTCCCGTTATGATCGCCCCAGATACCGACGCGGATGGTACCGGCCGACCCGCTCAGCGGTACACTCCCCCACTGATTTGAACGCAGCCAGAAGGGCATCTGCGCCCCGTTGACACCGTAGCCGCCTACTTCCACCCGTACCGTCGTTGCATTGGCCGTCACGGGATCGTAGGGAACGTACGACTGCGCGTACTGGGCATAGATGGCTGGTGAAACCAGAATCAGCATCGTCAGCAACGCCGTTAGTCGCCCCCCGTTTGCCTGCCGGTTACGTCGCGGGATCGACGCACCAACAGTCACGCCGAGCGTTGGTTTCCGTACTATTCGTTTTTGCATTCGTTCGTTTATCGCCTGACCAGACTGCCCGTTTGGTGAACCGACTAAAGCTGCAAGAAGCATCCGTTCGGCCAATCCATCGATTTCGGTCGGCAATTTACGGGATTAAACGTCAATTAAAGCGCATTGATACACGTTCAAACAAAACTTGTTTAAACAAATGTCTGTTCTATATTTGCGCCACCAACAAGACCCATGGACAAGACCTATCGTAACGAATACCACCGCCTGATCGGTAATCTGCACCGCACCGACGGCTACATTTTCAACCATTTTTCGCAGAAACTGGCCCCGTTCGATCTGTCAGTGCAGCAGTACGTGGTGCTGCGGCTGCTGGCCACCGCCTACCCCGACAGCCTGTCGGCGGGCGAACTCAAGGAGCGGATGACCGATCTGAATTCCGACGTGACCCGCCTGACGGACCGGCTGGTTGCCAAGAACCTGATTGTACGGGAAGTGGACCCGCAGAACCGCCGACGCGTGAATCTGCGGCTGACCGACGAGTCCAACCAGTTTATCGACAAAGTGGCTGTTGAATTCAGTGATTTCGAGTCGATTGTCAGCCACCTGACCGACGATGAGGTGACTACCCTGAATACACTCCTGGATAAAATCAGAAACCGATAATATGAAGAAGTACGTGATTGGGGCGGGCCTGTGGCTGTCGCTGCTGAACGGGGCAATGGCTCAGACAGCTGCGCCGGTAATGCCGCTGGACAAGGCCGTTCAGACCGCCCTGCAAAACAACAAAGGTATCCGGCTGGCCGACACCCGTACGCTGGCGGCCGAAGCCCGCTCGCAGGAAGCCAAAGACCGGAGTCTGCCCACGGCCTCGGCCTCGCTGGCTTACTCGCGCTATAGCCTGACCGGCCCGTTTGCTTTCGGCGAAGGCAGCGACGGCAAACCCCTGTTCGGCATCCCGGCGGGTGCGTTCAACGCGACCATCGGCGGGGCCACGATCAGCAAGGAAATCTTCGGCGGCTTTGCCGAAAAGTCGGCGGAGAAATCAGCCGAGCTACTATCGAAAGCCAGCCGACTCGAT
>Ga0160428_1000600_pt1 | contig 37221 bp, 31 predicted proteins | sample SolpanmetagenomM_FD_108198 | JGI IMG/M metagenome (GOLD analysis project Ga0160428, IMG submission 108198) | Solar panel surface microbial communities from Lawrence Berkeley National Laboratory, California, USA - M | ecosystem: Engineered > Built environment > Solar panel > Unclassified ... | reverse complement strand
GGCTCCTGAATCAGCGTCCAGTAGCCGAGTGCCGCCACCAGGGCGATCACGGCACCGGTGATGAACGCCATCGAGAAATGCCCCGTCCCGCCGACGATGAAGCCCGTGATCGTGGGCGCCAGGGCGCCGCCGATGTAGCCGCCGAAATTCTGCATGGCGCCGAGCGAGGCCGTGCAGCTCGCCGGCGCTGCCACGGAGGCCATCGCCCAGGCCGCCGATGAACTCATGTAGACCAGAAACAGCGAGGCCGAGATGCACGCGATGGCGAGCGTGTCGCTCGGCGTCAGGGCAGCCACCACGGTGAAGGCGGCGGTCGCCACCAGGGAGGCGGCCATCGGGATCTTGCGACTGCGGATCGGGTCGACGCCCCGGCGGACCAGGATGTCGACCACCCGGCCGCCGAGGATGCCGCCCAACACGCCGAAGGCGAAGGGGATCGAGCCGATGAGACCGGTCTTCTGCAGGGTGAAGTGTCGCTCGATCTCCAGGTAGCTGGGCAGCCACGCCGTATAGAGCCACGTCATGTAGATGCAGCCGAAATAGCCGATGATCATTCCCCAGCTGGTCCGGAAACCGAACAGCCGCCGCCACGCGCTCCAAGTGACCGCGCGACGCGCGTTCGGCCCGTCGCCCTCCTCCAGGAAGGTGCGTTCGCCGGGCGTCAGATCGGTCTCGCGCGGATTGCGGAACACCAGGTAGACGATCGCAGCCAGCAGGAGCCCGGCCGCCCCCATGATCACGAACATCGCACGCCAGCCGAAGCTGACCATCAGGAAGGTCAGCAGCGGCAGGGCCAGGAAGGTGCCCAGCGAGGAGGCGCAGTTCCAGATTCCCGTGGCAGTGCCCCGCTGGCGGATGTTGAACCAGTCGCGGGAGACCCGGGCGCAGGTGGGGAAATGCGGCGCCTCGCCCACGCCGAGCACGATGCGGGCGCTGACGAATTGCCAGAACGACGACACGGCGCCGCCGAGCATCTGGCCGAAGGACCAGCAGGTGAGGCCGAGGGTCAGGGTCAGGCGCGGGCCGAGTCGGTCCGCGAGGGCCCCGGCCGGCAGCTGCGCGAAGGCGTAGGCCCACAGGAACGCCGAGAGCAGCAGTCCCATGTCGGGGATCGACAGACCGAGATCTTCGCGGATCAGCGGGTTGGCCACCGCCAGGGTGGCGCGGTCGACGTAGTTGACGACGCCCGCCGTCACCAGGAGCGCGAGCGAGATCGTCTGGATGCGCCGCAGGCGCGGCGTCGCGGCCAAGGCCATCGGATCCTCCCGGGATGACGGGCCCCTTCGGGGCTCCGAACCGACCAAGTCAGCGACTCGCGACGGCCAACCCGCATTCTGCATCGATCCCGGGTCGTTGGAAGAGGCGTTCGGCCCTCGCCTCCCGGCGCCTGGCATCGTAGACCGCCTGCAACCCTCATCGTCCGAGACAGCTCCGTTGCGCCTGACCCAGATCACCCACCACGACCTCGACGGCTACGGTGCCTCCACGGTGGCGGCCGCCTGCGCGACGGTGGAGCGCGTCGTGCACGTGCCCCGCTACAGCGATGTCGGTCCGGTCCTCGAGGACGAGATCAAGCGCCTCGGCCGGGCGACCGAAGGCGAGGCGCTGCTGATGACCGACCTCGGCCTGGAGGAGCAGACCATCGCGGGTCTGAGGAAGTTCGCCGCGATGAACCGCCGCCGGGAGGAGGGCCGGAAGCACCGCCTCGTCGTCCTCGATCACCACGCCTCGTCCCTCGATCAGCTGAAGCGCCTCGGGTTGGAGCCGGCCGCCGATCCGGACCGCCCCGGCCTCAACCGGATCGATCTCGGCGACCCCGAGATCGCGGTGCTCATCGAGGAAGACATCTGCGCGACCCGGATGGCTTTCGACCATCGCGCCCTGTTCGCCACCCGCGAGCCCGAGACCGATCTCTCGAGCCTTCTGGCGGCGGTGGATGCCCTCGACCTCTGGCGTAAGGAGAGCCCGCATTTCCGCGGTGGCCTGGCGCTCGACGAATTGTTCTGGGACGTGGTGTCGAGCTACGTGCCGGTGGGCCATCCGTGGCACGAGCGCTTCGTGTCCGACATCCTGCTCGCGGCCGCGTCGGCCCTGCGCGACGGCGCGAGCCCGGCCGAGCTCGAACGACGCGCCGCGGCGATCCGCATCGGGGTGGTGGATTCCCTGTTGCGCGAGGCCCCCGACGACGATCCGGACCTCACCACGCGCATGCGGCTCGCCCGGGCGCTGGCCCGCTCGGACACCCTGTTCCGCCCGCTCAAGGACGGAACGCTCCTGTCCTTCGCCCTCGATTCCGGCACCTTCCAGCGGGTCTCCGACCTGATCATGGAGGCCGGTCGGGCCAAGCGCGTGGTCAATGTCCAGCGGATGGGCAATCTCTCGTTCCGCTCCATCGACGGCACGGCGCTCGACGGCGCCCGCCTGTTCCGCGGCGGCGGGCACCGGGACGCCGCAGGCGGCCGTCTCCAGAACGGGTCGGCCTTCTCGATGGCGGACGCGATCGCCCAGGTGGAGCCGGTGCTGAACCCCGAGAAGCCCGCGGGATCGGACAGCCCGTTCGCCGCGCTGAAGAACTGGAAGGGGTGAGCCGCCGGGAGGTTCGCCGCGGCGTCGCCGTGATGTCGTCCGTCAGACCGGAATGTCGGTTCAGAGCCTGAAATCTTCGCCGAGATACAGCCGCCGCGCCTCCGGGTTCGCCACGATCTCCTCGGGGGTCCCCTCCGTGAGGATGCGGCCGGAATGGGCGATGTAGGCGCGGTCGATCAGGCCCAGCGTCTCGCGGACATTGTGGTCGGTGATCAGCACGCCGATGCCGCGCTGCTTGAGATGCTTCACCAAGTCCTGGATGTCGCCCACTGCGATCGGGTCGATGCCCGCGAAGGGCTCGTCCAGCAGCATGAAGGTCGGCGAGGAGGCCAGCGCCCGGGCGATCTCGCAGCGCCGCCGCTCGCCGCCCGAGAGGGCGATCGAGGGCGCCTTGCGCAGGCGCGCGATGTCGAACTCCTCCAGCAGCGCATCCAGCTTGCGCGCGCGCTCCTTGCGGTCCGGCTCGACCACCTCGAGCACCGCGCGGATGTTGTCCTCCACGGAGAGCCCGCGGAAGATCGACGCCTCCTGCGGCAGGTAGCCGATGCCGAGCCGGGCCCGCTGGTACATGGGCAGGTGGGTGATCGGCAGGCCGTCCAGACTGATCTGGCCGCGGTCGGCCGCCACCAGGCCGGTGATCATGTAGAAGATCGTCGTCTTTCCGGCGCCGTTCGGCCCCAGCAGGCCGACGGCCTCCCCGGTGCGGACCGTGAGACCCGCCTCGTGGACGACGGTCCGGGCGCCGTAGCTCTTGCGCAGGCCGCGGACGCTGAGGATGCCGAGGCCGCCCTCGTCGCTCGGAGCCCAGCCGTCGACCGCGGCGCCCTCCTCCGGCCGCGCGCGCCGGCCGAACAGGCGGCCGAGCCAGCCCGTGCGACCCGCCGCCTGCTCCGGGCCAGCCTCGAACGCCACGGCGCCGCTCAATCGACCTGCGCCTTCGGCCTGGCCGGCGGCGGCTGCGCGCAGCCTTTCGCCTTGCCGTCCTTCGCGTCGGCCTTCTCGCCGGGCACAAACAGGGCGGAGACGCGGCCACCCGGCACCGGGTCCATGTTCGCCCGGCCGGTGTTCATGTCGTAGACCAGGCGCTGGCCGCGGGTGACGTTCTGGCACTGGCTCAGCACGACGTTGCCGGTGAGGACGATCCGCTTGGCGTCCTGGTCGAATTCGGCGCGGTCGCCCGTGGCGACCTGATCCTTCTGCACCACCGTCACTGGGCCGGCGCAATCGACCTTCTGGATACCGTTCTCCGCGGGATTCCGGGGAGCCGAAGCTTCGGCCCCGTCATCCTTCGCATCGCCCTTCGCAGGCTTGCCCGTCCCGTCCTTGCCACGCTTGTAATGGACCGTCATGGTCGAGCACCGGATGGTGCTGTCGCCCTGAACGGCCACGACGTTGCCGGCGAAAATCGCCTTGTTCTCCCGGTCGAACACGTCGAGGCGGTCGGCGTCGATCTTGATCGGGTCCTTGCCGCCACCGCCGATGTTGCCGAAGGGCGAGTCCTTGCGGGCAGCCGGCTTCTCGGCGAGCGCCGGACCGGCGAACGCCAGTCCTGCCGCCAGGGCGGCCCATAGCAGGCGGGCACCGCTCATCGGGAACCGTCCGCGGCTTGCGCATCCGAGGTCTGTACCCGCAGAGGCGGCCTCTCGGCCTGATCCGCGTTGGCGATAACGACGTGGACGTTGCCGACGAAGGAGATCCGCTTGCCGCTCTCCACCACGTCGAGACTGTCGGCGCTCACGGTGGCGCGCGGGCTCGAGACGGTGACGGGCTCCTGCGAGGTGATCGCGCCGGTCTTGAACGCGACGGCCGCCGAGCGCAGCCGGGCCTCCTCGCCCTTGTCGGTCCAGATCCGGATGTCGGTCTTCAGGTCGAGGGCCTCGCGGGCCGTGTCGAACAGGCCCGAGGCCGCCGACAGGCGGGCGACGCCGCCCTGGTCGTCGGTGGCGATGTGTCCCCGCATCTGCTGCAGTTCGATCTGGCTCGGCTTGCGCACGTCCTGCAGGGCGGCGTCGGCCGTCACCTCGTAGCCGCGCGTACCTTGCCGGAACCCGGCGAGCCGGGGGTTCTCCATGCGGACCTTCGATCCGGCGAGGGTCACCGGTCCGACCGAAACGCCCGGCAATTGGGTCGCAAAGGGATTGAACAGGAAGCCGAGGAGCAGCGCCACCGAGCCCCCGGCCATCACCGGGATGAGGCGACGCATCGCGCGCACGCGGCCGCTGTGGCGGTACGCCTGGGCATGCGCCCGCGTCCGCGCCGCCGCGACCGCCTGTCCGTTGCCGGCTTGAGCCTCGACCGGGTTCATGCAGCGTCCGTGAGGCGCGCCGAGCGCGCGCGAGGGAAGTGGGGTCCGACGCCTGCGGCCCCCACCGCGCCCGCGCCACGGGCCGGGCAATGCTCCCGACCAGTGGCGAAGTTATGGCTCGACCATTTCCGAATGATCAACCGAAGCCGCGATCGCCGGGCGCGGATGTGTGCGAAGACACACGCCGCGCGCCGAAGGCAGCCTCCGCCGCCCGTGCCTAAGTAGTCCTACGCGCCCCTGGCAGTCGCCAGGGCCGCCGCCACGGCCCGGGCGAAGGCAGCCGGGTCGCGGGGGCTGTCGCCGTCCTGGATGCGCGCGAGGTCGAGCAACGTGCCGGCGGCCTGCGGCACCTCTGATTCGGGCGCGGCGGCCAACGCGCGGATCAGCGGGTGGCGCGGATTGATCTCCAGGACCGGCTGCCCGGCACCGGCGCGCCCGGCACGGCGCATGAGCCGCTGCATCTGCAGGTCGGGTCCTCCGGTGCCGGCCGACAGGACTACCGCCGAATCGACCAGCCGGTCCGTGGTGCGCACGTCCGCGACCTCGGCACCCAGCGCGGTCTTCACGGCGGCCACGAAGGCATCGATGCCCTCGAGCGCCTCCGCCTGCTCGCCCGCGACGGCGAATTTCGACAGGTCGAGCCCGCCCTTGGTGATCGAGCGGAGCGGCTTCCCGTCGAAGGTGCCGAGCTGGTCGGGCCAGAAGGCGTCGACATGGTCGGAGAGGAGCAGCACTTCGAGGCCACGCGCCCTGAAGCCCTCGAGCTGAGGCGACGATTTCAGCGCCTCGGCATCGTCGGCCACGAGGTAGTAGATCGCCTCCTGTCCGTCCTTCATGCGGGACACGTAGTCGGGCAGCGAAGTCCAGCCCTCCACCGCCGACGAGCGGAAGCGCAGCAGCGGCGCGATCTCGCCCCGGCGCTCGAAATCCTCGTAGATGCCCTCCTTGAGAACGGGACCGAAATTCTCCCAGAAGGCTTGGTAGCCGTCGGCATCCTTGGCGCGGGTGGCGAGTTCGGACACGACGCGGCCGGTGACGGCGCGGCGGATCCGCGCCAGAGCCGGGGTCGATTGCAGCATCTCGCGCGAGACGTTGAGGGGCAGGTCCTCGGTGTCGACCACGCCCTGGACGAAGCGCAGCCAGGGCGGCAGCAGCTCGGCTTCGTCGGTGATGAACATCCGTCGCACGTGCAGGCGGACCTTGCTCTGCCGATCGTTGTCGAGGGCCTGAAACGGCTTGGAGCCCGGCACGAACAGCAGCGCGGAGAATTCGAGCTGCCCCTCGGCGCGCCAGTGCAGCGTGGCCCAGGGTTTGTCCAAATTCATGCCGATGGAGCGGTAGAACTCCTCGTACTGCTCGTCGCTGACCTCGGATTTCGGCTTGCGCCAGAGCGCCGTGCCCTGGTTGGCCGATTCGTCCTTCCCGTCATGCGCGATGGCGATCGGGACCGTGATGAAATCGGCCCATTTCCGCACCAGATGGTCGAGGCGGTAGGGCTCCAAGTACTCGTCCGCATCCTCCTTGAGGTGCAGCACGATGTCGGTACCCGGCTCGGCCCGGGTCGCGGGCTCGAGGGTGTAGTTGCCCTGCCCTTCCGAGGCCCACGTCCAGGCCTCGTCGCTGCCGGCGCGGCGCGACGTGACGGTGACGCGGTCGGCGACCATGAAGGCCGAGTAGAAGCCGACGCCGAACTGGCCGATCAGGCTCGGCCGGTCCTCGGCCTTCGCGGATTCCAGCGTCTGCGAGAAGGCCCGCGTGCCGGAGCGCGCGATGGTGCCGAGGTTGGCGGCCAAGTCCTCCTTGGTCATGCCGATCCCGAAATCCGAGACGGTGAGCGTCCGCGCCTCCTTGTCGGGTGCGATGCGGACCTTGGCGTCCGGCGGCAGGGCGCTCGCCGCCGAGGTCAGGGCCTCGAATCGCCGCCGGTCCATGGCGTCGGCGGCGTTGGCGACGAGCTCGCGCAGGAAGATCTCGCGGTCGGAATAGAGCGCATGCACGACAAGGTCGAGGAGCCGGCCTACCTCGGCCCCGAACTCGTGCCGCTCGATCGTCTCGCTCACGGGTGATGCCTCCGCTGTGGGGAAAAACGCGGTGGCGATATGCTTGCGAACGCGACCGTTTTCAATGCACCCGGCGGACTCGGCGGCGTCGACATGGCGGCCGGCCGCCTTCTGGGAGCGCCGTCACGACCGGCCGGTTCAGATCTCGATCTCCGTCCCGACCTCGACGATCTGGCGGGTCGGCAGTCCGAAATGGGCGCCCGTGCGCTCGGCATTGCGCTTCATGAAGGCGAACAGGCCCTCCCGCCAGGGTGCCATGCCGGGATGGGTCGGCGACGGGATCACCACCTCGTGTCCGACGAAGTAGGTCATGTCCTCGAGATATTCCGGGGGCAGCAATCCGCTGGCCACGGCGCATTGCAGGCCTTCGGGGATCGAGGCGGTCTGCATGAACCCGTACCGCAGGACCACCCGCTCCATGCCGGGCGTGTATTTCGAGATCGCCTTGCGAATGCCCTGCGCCACCAGGGTCACCTGCGCGCGCTCGCTCGCGGGGATCACCGGATCCTCCTCGTACAGGACGGTGATCAGCAGGATCCGCTCGTGCAGGCAGCGGCTGCGCTCCAGCAGACGGCCGAGCGCCATCGGGATCCCCTCGGTGGCGGCGGTCAGGAAGGCCGCGGTGCCGGGCAGCGTCACCGGCGGATGCGAGGCGAGGCTGGCGAGGAACGTCGCCTCGGACATGCGCATGGCTTGGCGGACGGATTCGAGAACCTGATTGCCCTTCATCCAAGTCAGCATCAGGAAGGCGACCACGGCCGCCAGCAGCAGCGGAAACCAGCCGCCCTCGAACAGCTTCACGCTGTTGGCGGCGAAGAAAACGACGTCGATGGCGAGGAAGAAGCCGTTGACCGCGCAGACCAGGATCGGATTGTAGCCCCAGCGCAGCGCGATCAGCGCCGCCAGCAGCGTGGTGATGCCCATCAGGGCCGAGACCGCGATGCCGTAGGCGCCCGCCAGGGCGTCGGAGGAGCCGAACACCACGACGGCGGTGAGCGTCGCGGCCGCGAGCAGCCAGTTCACACCGGGCACGTAGATCTGGCCGCGCTCCTCCTGATCGGTATGGACCACCCGCATCATCGGCATGAAGCCCAGCTGGATCGCTTGCTGGGTCAGCGAGTAGACGCCCGAGATGACCGCCTGGGAGGCGATGACGGTGGCCATCGTGGCCAGCGCGACCAGCGGGTAATGCGCCCAGTCGGGCGCGAGCCGGTAGAAGGGGTTCTCGATCGCGTCGGGCTCGGCGATGATCAGGGCGCCCTGCCCGCAGTAATGGATCAGCAGTGCCGGCAGCACGAGGCCGAACCACGCGAAGCGGATCGCCGGGGCGCCGAAATGCCCGAGATCGGCATACATCGCCTCGCCCCCGGTCACCGCGAGGAACGCCGCGCCCAGCATCAGGAAGCTGACGTGCCAGCCGGCATGGAGCAGGAAATCGACCGCCTGGAACGGGTTGGCCGCCGCCAGGATCGCCGGCGTGCGCAGGATGCTGGGGATCGCGAGCAGGACGAGGACCACGAACCAGACCAGCATCACGGGCCCGAACACGCGTCCGATGGCGGCCACGCCCTTGTGCTGCACGAGGAACAGCCCGACCAGGATCACCAGCGTGATCGGCACCACGAACGGGCCGAGCGCCGGCGCGTCGATCTTCAGGCCCTCGATGGCCGACAGCACCGAGATCGCCGGCGTGATCGCGCCGTCGCCGTAGAGCAGCGCCGCGCCCACCAGCCCGACCACCAGCAGCAGCGCCTTCCACGTCCCGGGCCGGGCATGCCGCGCCCCGAGCAGCGCCAGCATGGCCACGATGCCGCCCTCGCCGCGGTTGTCGGCGCGCAGGATCAGCACCGCGTATTTCAGCGACACGATCAGGATCAGCGACCACAGGATCAGCGACACTGCGCCGGTGGCCGCCGCCGACACCGCGGCGCCGCCCGCCGTCGCCGCCTTCACCGCCTCCTTGAACGCGTAGAGCGGGCTCGTGCCGATGTCGCCGTACACGACGCCCAGCGCACCCAGGATGACGGCAGGCCGTAGGCGGCCGTGACCCGGTACGGTGTCCGCCGCCTCGGTTCCCGATGGGGACCCCGCCGCTCGGGCTTTGGACTGGCTCAACGCACGGCTCCCGCTGAACCGACCCGAAACTGGGCGGATCGACGCGGTTCGGCACTTAGCATCTCGCGCTCTGCCGTCCAGCGAGGACGCCGTTCACAACCCGAAGACCCCGGTCCCACAATCGGCACCCCGCGATCCGGTTCGCGGCCGGGTCATCGGTCGGTCATCCCCGCCGGGCCGCCGGATGTGCTCGCCCGGATCAGGTGACGATCAGATCCGCCAAGCTCCCGGGGCAGGCCTCGCCGCGGCGCAGGCAGACGACCGGTGCTCCGGCATGCCGCGCGATCGACGCCGCGACGGTGCCGGCCGGCGCCGGCGCGCCCGGGCTCTCGCTCACCACCACGGCGCGCAACGGCACGCTGTAGCGGCGCAGGGTCTCGCACGCGGTCAGCGCATGGCTGATCGCGCCGAGGTAGCTGCCGGAGACGAGGAGCGCCGGGATGTCGAGCGCCCGCAGCCAGTCGAGGCCCGTGGCCGTCGCGGTGACCGGGCTCATGAGGCCCCCGACGCCCTCGATCAGCAGCGTTCCCGGCGTGCCGGCGATCCGCGCCCGGCACCACTCGACGAGGTCGGCCAGATCCAGGGACCGGCCCTCCAGGATCGCGGCCTGATCGGGCGAGAGCGGGGCCGAGAACCGCCAGGGTGAGCAGGTCTCCACGGCCTCGGCATCGAGGGCGATGTCCTGCGCGTCCAGCAGGCGGGCGGTGTCGCTCTCCGCAAAGCCCGGATCGTGGAGCGGCGGGACGCCGCTCGCGAGGGGTTTCACGGTCTCGACCGGCAGGCCGCGTTCCCGCAGGCGGCGGGTCAGGGCGGCGGTCACGTAGGTCTTGCCGATCTCCGTGCCGGCCCCAGCGACGAAGACGGCCCGTGGCGGCATGCCGATCTCAGCCCTGGAGGGTGCCGTGGCAGTGCTTGTACTTCTTGCCCGACCCGCACGGGCACGGCTCGTTGCGGCCGACGCGACCCCAGGTGCCGACGTCGTTCGGGTCGCGCTCCAGCACGGCGCCGTCCACGGCGAGGCCCTGTGCGGCGAAGCCGTAGGCCGCGCCACCGCCGCCGTCGCTGCCGGAGCCGACACCGGCGTAATCCATCTCGTTTTCACCAGTCACCGGGTCGAGGTGCTGCGCGAACATCGGCGGCAGCGGCGGCCCACCGGCCGGATACGCCTCCTGCGGCTCCTGCATCATGATCTCGACCCGCGAGAGCTGCGCGGTGACCTGCTCGCGCAGGGACGTGACGAGACCGCTGAACAGGTCGAAGGCCTCCGACTTGTACTCGTTCAGCGGGTCGCGCTGGGCGAAGCCGCGCCAGCCGATCACCTGTCGCAGATGGTCGAGGGTCACGAGGTGCTCGCGCCACAGGTGATCCAGGGTCTGGAGCAGCACCTGCTTCTCGATATAGGCCGTCACCTCGGCGCCGTTCTTCTCGGTCCGCTCGGCATAGGCGGTCTCGGCCGCCTTGAGCAGGCGCTCGCGCATCTCCTCGTCGGCGATGCCCTCCTCCTTCGCCCAATCCTCGACCGGCACGTCGAGGTTGAGCACGTCCGTCACCTGCTCGCGCAGCCCGGCGACGTCCCACTGCTCGGCGTAGGCGTTTTCCGGAATGTGACGGCCGACGAGGTCATCGATGACGCCCTCGCGCATCTCGTCCACGGTGTCGCGGACGCTGTCCTGGCCCATGAAGTCGCGGCGCTGCTCGAACACGACCTTGCGCTGGTCGTTCATGACGTTGTCGTACTTGAGCACGTTCTTGCGCATGTCGAAGTTGCGCGCCTCGACCTTCTGCTGCGCCTTCTCGATCGCCTTGTTGATCCAGGGGTGAATGATGGCCTCACCCTGCTCCAGGCCGAGCTTCTGCAACATGCCGTCCATGCGGTCGGAACCGAAGATCCGCATCAGGTCGTCCTGCAGCGACAGGTAGAACTTCGAGCGGCCGGGATCGCCCTGGCGGCCGGAGCGACCGCGGAGCTGGTTGTCGATGCGCCGGGATTCGTGACGCTCGGTGCCGATGATGTAGAGCCCGCCGGGCAGCGCCTTCTTCCGGCCCGCCTCGGGATCGGCCGGCTCGCCGGAGGCCAGCACCTTGGCGCGATTCTCCGCGATCTCGGCCTTGATGGCCTCGATGGCGGCGGCGCGCTCCGGACCGTCCGCGAGGTGGCCCAGCTCCTTCTCGATGCGCATCTCGAGATTGCCGCCGAGTTTGATGTCGGTACCGCGGCCGGCCATGTTGGTGGCGATGGTGATCGCGCCGGGGACGCCCGCCTCGGCCACGATGTAGGCTTCCTGCTCGTGGAAGCGGGCGTTCAGCACGGCGAAGCGCTTGGTCACCCGGCCTTCGCGGGCGGCGGCGTAGACGTCGGTCAACGCGCTCGGGTCGGAATAGTCGAGCAGGCTGTAGCCGGCCTTCTTGAGCATCTCGGCAAGGTGTTCCGACTTCTCGATCGAGCCGGTGCCCACCAGGATCGGCTGGTGGCGGGCATGCGCCTTGTCGATTTCGGCGATGATGCCCTCGTACTTCTCGCCGACGGTCCGGTAGACCTCGTCGTCCTCATCGACGCGCTCGACCTCCTTGTTGGTCGGGATGTCGACCACGTCGAGCTTGTAGATCTCGGCGAACTCGTCGGCTTCCGTGGAGGCCGTGCCGGTCATGCCGGCGAGCTTCTTGTAGAGGCGGAAGTAGTTCTGGAACGTGATCGAGGCGAGCGTCTGGTTCTCGGGCTGGATCGTCACCCGCTCCTTGGCCTCGAGGGCCTGGTGAAGACCCTCGGAGTAGCGCCGGCCCTGCATCATGCGGCCGGTGAACTCGTCGATGATCACCACCTCGTCGTTCTTGACGATGTAGTCCTTGTCGCGGGTGAACAGCGTGTGAGCCCGCAGCGCCTGGTTCACGTGATGGACCAGGCTGACATTGTGCGCGTCGTAGAGGTCGCCGTCCTTGAGCAGGCCGACCTCGCGCAGGGTCTCCTCCACGAACTCGTTGCCGGCTTCCGTGAGCGAGACCGTGCGCTGCTTCTCGTCGAGGTCGTAATGCTCCGGCACCAGCCGGGGCATGATCGCGTCGACCGACACGTACAGTTCGGAGCGGTCGTCCACCGGGCCCGAGATGATCAGCGGCGTGCGCGCCTCGTCGATCAGGATCGAATCGACTTCGTCGACGATGGCGAAGTTGTGCCCCCGCTGCGCAAGCTGGGACATCTCATACTTCATGTTGTCGCGCAGGTAGTCGAACCCGTACTCGTTGTTGGTCCCGTACGTGATGTCGCAGGCATAGGCGTCCTTGCGCTGCGCGTCGTCCAGGCCGTGGACGATGGTGCCGACCGAGAGCCCCAGGAACCGGTAGAGCTGGCCCATCCACTCCGCGTCGCGCGCGGCGAGATAGTCGTTCACCGTGACGACGTGGACGCCCTTCCCCTCCAGGGCATTGAGGTAGACCGGCAGCGTCGCGACCAGGGTCTTGCCCTCGCCGGTCTTCATCTCGGCGATGCCGCCCTCGTGCAGCACCATCCCGCCGATCAGCTGCACGTCGAAGTGACGCTGGCCGAAAACGCGCTTGGCCGCCTCGCGCACGGTCGCGAAGGCCGGCACGAGGATGTCGTCGAGGCTCTTGCCGTTGGCGAGTTCGGCCTTCAGCATATCGGTGCGGGCCCGCAGGGCCTCGTCCGACAGGGCCTGGATCTCGGGTTCCAGCGCGTTGATCTGCGCCACGCGCGGGCGATAGCCCTTGACGCGACGGTCGTTGGAGGAGCCGAAAATCTTCTTGGCGATCGAGCCGAGCATCATTGACCTGCGGACGCGCGAGCCCGCCCACGGGTGAGCGTGGCGGGCCGGCCTGGGCGGAGTTGGCCGGGCTTATAGAGGTAAACATCGGCCTGCGCACCTAGAAGGGGCAACCCTCAACGCGGTTCAGTGCGGTCACGGTTCCGGGATCGTCGGAACGGCCGCGCTTGCCTTCTTGTGCGACGCGGGCCACCTGTGCCGCGGCATGCCGCCCGGCCCGTTCGGAGCGGCGCCGAGATGTCAGTCGAGGACTTCGCCCGCATGCCGAACACCGCCCTCCTCCGGCGCGCCAGCGCGCTCGCCGTCATGATCGCGATGCCGGGCTTTGCGCTGGCTCAGGCCCCGCAGAAGACGCCGGCCCCGACCCCCGCCGCCAGCACGCCGGCTGCCACGGCGCCGGCCGAACCCGCCCCGGATACGGTGGTCGCGACCGTCAACGGAAAGCCGATCACGCAGGGCGACCTCGCCAACGCGGCGGACGACCCGGCCCTGTCGCTGCCCGGTGTCGACGAGGCGCAGAAGAAGAACCTGCTCGTCGACTACATGGTCGACCTGCGCGTGGGCGCGCAGGCCGCCGAGGCCGCCAAGGTCGGCGACACGCCGGAGTTCAAGCGCAAGCTCGCCTACTTCCGCGACAAGCTCCTGCTGGACGACTACCTCGAACAGGAGGCCAAGCGCGCCGTCACGCCCGAGGCCGAGCACGCGATCTACGATCAGACCGTCAAGCTGATGAAGCCCGAGGAGGAGGTGCATGCCCGCCACATCCTCGTGGACAACGAGGCCGAGGCCAAGAAGATCGCGGCGCGCATCAAGGGCGGGGAGGATTTCGCCAAGGTCGCGGCCGAAACCTCCAAAGATCCCGGCTCGAAGGCCGAGGGCGGTGACCTCGGCTGGTTCACCAAGGAGCGGATGGTCCCGGATTTCGCCACCGCCGCCTTCGCCATGAAGGCCGGGCAGGTCTCAGACCCGATCAAGACCCAGTTCGGCTGGCACGTGATCAAGGTCGAGGAGAAGCGGACGAAGCCCCAGCCGACCTTCGACGAACTCAAGGAGCAGATCGACCAGCACCTGATCCGCAAGTCGCAGCAGGACATGATCCTGAAGCTGCGCTCCGAGGCGAAGATCGAGCGCACCGACGCGCCGCCGGCCGCCGAGACCGCGCCCGAGCCGAAGAAGCCCTGATTCGGGTGTGAAGGGCCTGGGCTGGATCCGGCCCAGGCCTGCTTGAGCGCCGACATGCGACCCGCTGTTCTTGACGGGACCGAGCCCGCGGCGCGCGGTACGTCCCGCCGGATGAACCGGGCGGGCGGCCGTGATCGCATGTGGGATGAAGCGGCGCGATCGATGCGCGCTCCCCGGCGTCGCGCTGCCCCGTATCACGTCGCTCCGCCCGAAGCCGGCACGGGCCGAAGCATTGCGCCCTCAGCCAGCGAAGCCGCCGTGCCGCTGCTTCCTCAGTAGGGTCGATCCGGAACGAGGTAGCTGGACTGCGCCGGCGCGGATTGCGGCGTGACGCCGAGGGCGGCGAGTTCCGCGCTGCGGCGTCCTTCCGCGATCCAGTCGAGCACCGCGATCAGCAGCCACGGACACGCGATGCCGATGAAGAACGCCATGTGATCATCCTCCCGTGCCGGATCGATGAAGCCGTCCGGCTCGGGAAGAGAATAGGCGGGCGGGGCCGCTCCGCAAGCAGCGTCGCGCCGCGGAGATCAGACCCAGCCCTGAAGCTCCCGGCGCACCACGTTCTCGATCACCTTCATCCCGAGATCGGAATCGTTCAGGCAGGGGATGTAGGCGAAGCGCTCGCCGCCGTTCTCCTCGAAATAGTGGCGGTTCTCGCCGTCCAGTTCCTCGAGGGTTTCCAGGCAATCCGCCGTAAAGCCGGGGGCGACGATCGCCATCCGCTTCACCCCGGACTTGGCCAGTTCCATCACGGTCTCGTCCGTGTAGGGCTTCAGCCATTCCTCGTTGCCGAAGCGCGACTGGAAGGTCACGCGCATCGTGTCGGGCGAGAGGCCCAGCGCCTCGCGGATCAGCCGCCCGGTCTTGTGGCACTGGCAGTGGTAGGGGTCGCCCTTGAGCAGGTAGCTCCGCGGCACACCGTGGAACGAGGTGAGGATCACCTCCGGCTCGAAATCGAGCTTCGCCAGACCCTCGCGGATCGAATCGGCCATGGCGGCGATGTAGACGGGATCGTCGTGGTAAGGCGGCGAGACTCGCACGGTCGGCTGCCAGCGCATGTCCATCAGGGCGCGGAACGCCTGGTCGCAGGCCGTGGCCGACGTGGCCGCGGCGTATTGCGGATAGAGCGGCACCAGCAGGATCCGGTCGCACCCCTGATCGAGCAGCGCCTGGATCCGGCCGGCGACCTCGGGCTTGCCGTAGCGCATCGCCCAGTCGACCACGACCGAATCACCCATGGCCGCTTGGAGGCGCTCGCTCTGGCCGCGAGTGATGGTCTTGAGCGGACCCTCGTTCAGCGCGTTGTTCCACACGCTGGCATAATCGCGGCCCTTGGGGCCCGGGCGCTTGGTCAGGATGATCAGGTTGAGCAGCGGCCACCAGATCAGCCGCGGCACCTCGATCACCCGCCGGTCCGACAGGAACTCCTTGAGGTACCGGCGCATGGGCCAGTAGGTTGTCGCCTCCGGCGTGCCCAGATTCATCAGCAGCACGCCGACGCGGCCCCAGGCGACCTTCGGATGGTCGGCCGGAAGAGCACTCGCGGCGGGCTCGCGCGGGGCGAGGGGCCGGCCATTCGCCAGCGCGGCGGGTTCGACGCGTTCGTTCATGGCAGCGTTCCGGCGCCGCGCGCCGAGTCCTTCTTCTGGCTTCAGATATCCGGGGGCCGGCGCGCGCGCTTGGGCCTGGACCGGAGGCTTACCCCTGTCGGTGCACTTCCATGTAGGGTGCGATCCCGCCCGGCGAAGGCCGGACGCGACATGCCGCACCGCGGTCTGCCGCACGCTCGACCTCTGTCCCTACACACGGGCGGCCCCGGGCCGCAACCGCGCCGCCCGTGATGGAGGCGCCAGGGCGCCTATTTCCACCCCGACCGGACCACGAGACACGATGACCGCTTCCCCCGTCGCCGACGCCCTCGCCGCGTTCCGCGCCTCCGGATCGCCCTGGCTCGCGCTGCCGTTCTTCGCGGATGGGAAGGCCGACGCGGTGGCGGCCCGGGTCGATGCGCGGATCGCGGCGGGCGCCCGCGTGCTGCCGGCGCCGGACCGGATCTTCCGCGCCCTCGCCGAGACGCCGCTGCCCGCCGTGCGCGCGGTGATCCTCGGCCAGGATCCCTATCCGACGCCGGGCGACGCGAACGGTCTCGCCTTCTCCTACGTGGGCACCGGCCGCCTCCCCGCCTCCCTGAAGGTGATCCTGGCGGAGGCGGGCTCGGACCGGACGGCGGGCGGCGACCTCACGCCCTGGGCCCGGCAGGGTGTCCTCCTGCTCAACAGCGCGCTCACCGTGGAGGCCGGGAAGGCTGGGGCGCACCTGCGGTACGGCTGGTCGGCGCTGACCGACGACGCCGTGGCGGCCGTCTCCGCGCGGCCGGAGCCGGCGGTGTTCCTGCTCTGGGGCGCCCTGGCCCGCGCCCGGGCGGCGCTGATCGACGCGGACCGCCACGGGGTGTTCGAGAGCGGGCATCCCTCGCCACTCAACCGCGCCCGGGATTATCCCGGTTCGGACCCGTTCGGACGGGCCAACCGATGGCTCGCCGAGCGGGGTGTCCGGCCGATCGCGTGGAGCCTCGGCTGATCCGAGGCGCCCGTCACTGCGGCTTGGCGGGCTCGACCGGCTTCGTGGGCTCGACCGGCTTGGCGGGCTGGGCCGAATCCGATCCCGCCGGCAGGAGCACGTTCTTGGCGACCGTGCCCTCCGGCCCGTACTCGCCGGCCACCGCGATGCACGCTTGATCGCGGTTCTGCGCCATCTGATTCGACATCAGCGTGAACATGGTCTGCACGCGGTTGCCGAAGGGGCCGCGCGGCTGGACGTCCGCCACCTGGACGCTCTGCTTGGCCAGCAGCGCCTCGAACTGCTCGTTGCCGATTCGATATCCGCAGACGTTCGAAGCGGCGAAGATGTAGGCGGCGAATTCCAGGGCGCGCGGGGCCGGAGCGTTGCGGATCTGCGCCTGCGCCGGCAGGCTAGCGAGCATCAGGGCGGCGGGGAGAGCGACGTGGCGCATGCGCGGCGGTTTCCTCGGTATCGGGCGGCCACTGTCGGACCGCCTCGGGCGGGCGGGACATAGGTCGAAGCAGACCCTGCGCCAATGCGACCGAATTCGCAGCTGAATTGCCGTCGTTCGTTCACAACCCGTTGGCCATAGGCGAAGTCCCGGGCCGCCGAACCCGCGAAATCGCGCCCGCGGTCCACCAGGGGCCTCCCGGGAGACAGAGTGTTAACCCGCCCGCGTCACGCCAGTGACTAGGGTTTGTCCAGATCCAGGCGGTCTGCATCGCATGTACGGCATCAATTCCTCTGTCGAAGGCATTCCGGCGCCCGTGTCCCGGGACATCCACGGGCGCATCCAAGGCTCCAATGCCGGTGCCGACCGTCGGATCGGTCAGGCCGCGCTCGTTCCGGCGATCTGTCCGCACCGCGTCGCCCGCTGGGCCTGCGGCGAAGGCCTCGGGGCCGGCGCCTCCGCGGCGCTGCTGGTGCGAGACCTCGGCCAGGCCGAGGCGATCCGTCTCGGATTGACCCGCCTCGGCCTGCGCGTGTCCTGCCTCGACGGCGACCGAAGCGCCGAGGTCCTGGCGGACAACCTCACGCAGTCGCGGGCGACGGTGGCCATCGTCGATACCACGCTGGCCGACGCCTATGCCGGTGTGATGGGTCGGCTCGTGCGCTACCCGGCCGTCTGGTGGAACGGCCCCGGCGCGGATTTCGCCAGCCTCGATCACGCCCTCGCCGAGCAGGATTGAGGGTCACAACCAGAGTTCGCGCAGTGCCCGGCGCTCGCCGAGGCGCGCGCTGCTGGATCTCGCCGGGCGCGTCCGACCGTGCTGGCACGGTCGGCCTGCCGGTCTATTCGAGCGATGATTGCTAGCGCTTCAGCAGGGCGTCGAGTGCCTCGTAGCCCGTAGGGTCGTCGGGGCACAGGCCGCCGCCGCATTCCGCCACCGTGGAGACGGCGTTGGCGAGGACGACGCAGAGGAACAGGGAGAGGCAGGCCGTCCCGAAGAGGCCGGCGCCCCGCTCGGCCTGAATACCGGCCTGCCGATCGGCCTGGCGCGCTCCCTCGGCGAGAAGAACCACGCCCACCGCCCCGATCAGCGCCAAGAAGGCGATCAGGGCCAGCGTGTAGAAGTGAAGCCCCAGCAGCGTCGAGCCGTAGCCCCCCGTGCCGGGAACGACGTGCAGGGCGACCTGCCGACCCGCGATGACCATGCCGGCGAGGGCGCTCAGGATCACGATGCCGTAGTGGGACGCCCGCGGACCGAAGCGGACGCTGAGCGCGAAGCCGATGCCCGCCGCCGCGAAGGCGGCACGCTGCAGGAGACAGAGGGGGCATGGCAGTTCGCCGAGATGGAACTGGTACCCGAACGCGACGAGCAGGACTGCGCTGCAGCCGAGGAGCCCGAGAGCGTTCAGAAGGCGCGCGCGCCGGACCGTCATGATGCGCGTCCCGCTCAGAAACTGAGCTGGAGCGTTGACGTGGCGTGCGCGGCAAACAATCCGAGGATGCCGATCAGCGACACGAACCAGAGGCCGACGGCAACGCGGCGGCGCCCCGTGAGCACGGCGATCGCGCTCCCCGCCAAACCGACGAACGGCAGAACCATCATGGACGTGCACCCCGCGGACCTGCGGCGCCGGCCTCGTTCGGGCCGCCGCCTGAGCTTCCCTGCAGCAAGGTTTAAGCTTTCGTGAAACCGACGTGGCGGTGCGTGGCATCGCCGGGGGCTCGCTCCGCGTGGTACAGCCCGCAGGCGAGATCGGTCCTGCGAACTCGAGCGGCCAACACCCGGAGACGCTTCATGATTGCAGCCGGCGCGGCGGTCCCGTCCGTCCCCGTTCCCGCGAAGGACCCGATCCTGCTGCGCAGCGATGCTGGCGGTGTCGCGACCCTGACGCTCAATCGTCCGGAGGCGCGCAACGCCCTGTCGATGGCCCTGATGGGTGCCCTCCAGCAGCAGCTCGACGCGATCCGGGAGGATCCCGGGGTGCGCGTCGTGATCCTGCAGGGGGCCGGTCCCGCCTTCTGCGCCGGCCACGACCTCAAGGAGATGCGCGCAAATCCGTCCCGGGAGGCGACCGACGCGGTGTTCCGCACCTGCGCGCGGCTGATGCTCAGCATCGCGCGCCTGCCGCAACCGGTGATCGCCCGGGTCCACGGGATCGCGACCGCCGCCGGCTGCCAGCTCGTCGCGACCTGTGATCTCGCCGTCTGCGCCGAAGGCGCCCGGTTCGCGACGCCGGGGGTGCAGATCGGCCTGTTCTGCTCGACGCCGATGGTCGCGCTCTCCCGGGCCGTATCGCGCAAGGCCGCCCTGGAGATGCTGCTGGTTGGAGAGCCGGTCGACGCGGCCGAGGCGCTCCGGATCGGCCTCGTGAACCGCGTCGTGCCGGAGGCGGACCTGGACGCCACGGTCGGCGCGCTGGCCGCGCGGATCGCCGCGAAGGCCCGTCGCGTCCTGGCGATCGGCAAGGAAGCCTTCGGCCGGCAGATCGAGATGGGTCTGGAGGAGGCTTACGGCTACGCCGCCGAAGTCATGACCCGCAACATGATGATGGCCGACGCGCAGGAGGGCATCGACGCTTTCCTCGGCAAGCGTTCGCCGCGCTGGGAGCCATGAGACCCGCGGGGCGTGACGCGATACGACGCAGGCCCGCACGCGTGGGCTATGGCGCGGCCCTGCCCTAGGATTGAGCCTGCGTCGGGTCCTGTCGGGCCCGATGCCCCAAGCGGGACGGCAGATGAGCACCATCGACCTGTTCGGTCTGACGCTGGCCTTCTACGGCGCGATGCCGCCGCCCCGACCGCGGCGTCCGGAGCGCAACGCCGCGACCTGGGCGGCCGCCCTGGTGTTCGGCGGCGTATGCCTCGCCACGATGGGCCCCATGATCACGATCTGGAGCTTCCACCGGCCCTACGCCGAGGCCAAGGCGCGCTGCATCGAGTCCGGAGGCCGCGTCCTCTACGCGGCGCTGGACGGGAGCGGTCCGTATCGCTGCGAGCGGCCCGCCGGCGGCGGGATCGCCCGATCGGTCAAGCCGGCGGATTAATCCGCAACGGAACGGAGTTGTCGGGTATATCCGGCGCCGCCTGACGCGAACCGGATGCCGACGCCTTGGAAAACGCGCTCCTTCGATGGGTCCAGTCGACCGCCCTGATGCGGGCGGATGTCGAGGCGCTCATCGGCATCACGCTGGCGGTCGGCGTGACCCTGCACGCCCTGCTGCGCAAGCGGCGGGTGAGCGTGGCGGTGGGCTGGATCGGTCTGGCGTGGCTCTCGCCGATCTTCGGCACGGCGCTCTATCTGACCTTCGGCATCAATCGCGTCTCGCGCCGCGCCCGTCGGCTGCGAACCAAGCCCTCCGACGCGACGCGGCTGCCCGATACCGACGACGCGGTGGTGCCGGAAGCCCTCTGGCCCCTCGACCGCGCGATCCGGCGGATCACCGCCCTGCCGGCCTTCGAGGGCAACGCCGTTCAGATGTACCGCAACGGCGACGCGGCCTATCCGGTGATGCTGGACGCCATCCGCGGGGCGCGGACCAGCATTGGCCTGTCGAGCTACATCTTCCGGGACGATCCCACCGGCCGCGAGTTCTGCGACGCCCTGGTGGAGGCGCAGTCCCGGGGCGTGAAGGTCCGCGTCATCATCGACGGCATCGGCGGCGGCTACTTCCGGGCGCCCGTCTATCACCGCCTGACCGCCGCCGGGGTTCCGGCCGCCCTGTTCATGCACTCGGCCCTGCCCTGGCGGATGCCGTTTCTCAACCTGCGCTCGCACAAGAAGCTGCTGATCATCGACGGTTCCACTGCGTTCACGGGGGGGCTCAACATCGCGCACGCGAACCGCGTCGCCCTCAAACCGGAGCATCCGATCCGCGATACCCACTTCCGACTGCGCGGCCCGGTGGTGGAGCAACTCGCCGTCGCCTTCGCGGCCGATTGGGCCTTCGTCGACGGGGAACTGCTCGACGGCGAGCCCTGGTCCGTCGACCTGGAACCATCCGGACGCAGCGTCGCGCGGGCGGTCACCTCCGGTCCGGACGCCGACGTCGAGAAGATCGAACAGGTGATCCTGCAGGCGCTCGCCTGCGCGCGTCGGACGGTCCGGTTCGTGACGCCCTACTTCCTCCCCGACGAACTCGTGACCGGCGCCCTGGCCCAGGCCGCGACCCGGGGCATCACCGTCGACGTGATCATCCCGCGGGTGAGCGACCACCCGTTCATCGACTGGGCGACCCGCGCACATCTCGATCCGCTGCTCAGGGCCGGGGTGCGGGTCTGGCTCGACGAGCCGCCCTTCGATCACTCGAAGGCGATGGTGGTCGACGACGTCTGGTGCTTCGTCGGCAGCGCCAACTGGGACATGCGCAGCTTCCGGCTCAATTTCGAGCTGAACGTCGAGATCATCGACGCCGACCTGGCCGCCGAGCTCGACCGGTTCATGCGCGGCAAGATGGAGGCGCGCCTCAGCCGTGAGGATCTCGCCGCGCGCGCCCTGCCGATCCGTCTGCGCGACGCAGGCGTGCGACTGCTGCTGCCATACCTTTGAGCCGGCCGGGGGCGTGCGCCTCCGGGGCCGGTCCCAGGTGGACGACGATCGGCCGGTGGTCGGAGCGCCCCCGGGGCAGCACCGCGTGCTCGTGGCAGACCAGCCCGCGGGCGAGGCAGCGATCGAGCCGGAGCGGCAGCACGTCCACCATCGCGTGCGTCGGCTGACGGGGTCCGACGTCGCGGAAGCCCGGGATCAGGGCCGGGCCGACGATATTATAATCGCCCAGGACCGCCGCACGGGCCGGCAACTCGCCGACGATGCGGCGAAGCTGTCGGCGGTTCAGCATCTGCCCGTGCGACAGGTGCACGTTGGCGACGCCGAACTCGCCGAGGTCGAGAATCTGGCAGACCCGATGCACCAGGGCGCCGGAGGGCAGCGTGATCACGCGCGGCGGTGCCGGCCACGGCTTCGGGCTCCACATGGCCAGCCCGTGGATCCGGCCCGGCAGTGGCGCCCAGGCGTAGTGGCCGCCGATCCGGTCCAGCAGGAAGCCGATCGCCCGGGTCGCCTCCTGCATCAGCAGCAGGTCGGGCTGTTCCTGCGCGACCAGGGCAGCCACGTCGTCCACGGCCGCGCCGGTGCGCCGCAGGAGGTTCCAGCTCACGATCTTGAACGGTCCGTGCGGCCGGTGCGGCTGGGCGGACGATGGCAAGGCGATGGAGCGGACCGGGCGTGCAGCTGGGGTCATCGAACCGGTCTCGTACCTCACTGCGCGGCTTCGCCTCTACCGCCACGCTTTAACGCGCCCGGCGCCGGGACGTTCGACGGGATTCGCGCGGTGTCGACCGCGTCGTGAGAATGGAGCGCGCCGCCGCGCCGACGTGTCGCGCGGCATCCGGGATCGGGTTCCGCTCCGCCGGCCCAGCCCGGAAAGCGGTCCCGCAGTCCGCGTCGAACCGCGCCCTCAGCGGGTTCATGCGGCGAGAGCGGCTTGCGACCCGACGCCGAGTGGAGGACACACCGCGGGCGCGTGCTTTCCGGATTCTTCGGCACCGTCGGACCGCCGTCCACCGACACCGCTTGAGGCCCACCCCGCGGACAGCCTAAGAGCGCGATCACGGCGCCGTCGCCGGTGCGATCGCACCGCCCTTCGACGCTTCACCCAGTCCTTCCGGAGGCCGATGACGGCGTTCAGCTTCATCCACGCGGCGGACCTGCACCTCGGCAGCCCCCTATCCGGCCTCGCGGCCCGGGACGCGGACCTCGCCCGTCGACTGGCCTCGGCCGGGCGGCAGGCCTTCGAGGATCTGGTGAGCCGGGCGATCGAGCGCGCGGTCGCCTTCGTGGTGGTGGCCGGCGACGTCTACGACGGCGATTGGACCGACACGACGATCGGCCTGTTCTTCGCCCGGCAGGTGGCGCGCCTCGACCGCGCCGGCATCCCCACCGTGCTGGTCCGCGGCAACCACGACGCCGAGAGCGTGATCAGCCGGGCGATCACGTTGCCGCCGTCGGTCCACATCTTCCCGTCGAACCGCGCCGGCACCCTGCGGCTCGACGGTCTGCGGGTCGCCCTGCACGGCCGGAGCTTCCAGAGCCGTGCCGTCGAGGAGAACCTGTCCCTCACCTACCCGGCTGCCCTGCCGGGCTGGTTCAACCTCGGGATCCTCCACACCTCCTGCACCGGCCATGCCGCCCACGAGACCTACGCGCCCTGCTCGGTCTCCGATCTCACGGCCCGCGGCTACGATTACTGGGCCCTCGGCCACATCCACGAGTACGCCGAACTGTCCCGGGATCCCTGGATCGTGTTTCCGGGCAACCTCCAGGGCCGCAGCGTGCGCGAATGCGGTGAGAAGGGCGCCGTGGTGGTCGAGGTCGCCGACGGCCGGGTGACCGGGGTCACCCGGCTCGCCCTCGACCGCGCCCGGTTCGAACAGATCTCGGTGGATCTCGCCGACGCGGCGGACCTCCGCGCCGCGTTGGAGGCCGTCGAGGGCGCGCTGCGGCCGCTCGCCGCCCTGGCGGCGACCCGTCTCGTCCTGGTCCGCGTCCACCTCACCGGCGTGACGCCGGCTCACGACGCGCTGTCGTCGGACCGCGACGCGGTCACGGCCGAGATCCAAGCCGCCGCCCACCGCCTGCACGAGGACATCTGGCTGGAGCGGCTGAAGATCGAGACCCACCGGCCCCGCGTCGCCCTGGAACCCTCCGGTCCGGCCATCGATCCGGCGGCGCTTCTGGCCGACCTCGACCGCGATCCGGAATTCCGGGCTCGGGCACGCGCCATCCTCGCGGAGATCGGCAGCCGGATGCCCGCCGCGGTCGCCGCGGAAGCCGATCTGGAGGCCGAGTTCGACGCCCTCTGTGCCGAGGCCGAGGCGCTGATCCTCGGACGCCTCGGCGGCCGGCATTGCTGAGCCGGCAGCGCAAGGACACACGATGCGCCTGATCCGCCTCGCCCTCGAGCGCTACGGCGCCTTCACCGACCGGGTCGTGGAATTCCGGCCGGACGCGCGGCTGCACGTGGTGCTCGGCGCCAACGAGGCCGGCAAGAGCACCGCACTGGCCGCGGTCACGGATCTGCTGTTCGGCTTCGAGAAATCCACCCGCTACGCCTTCCTGCACGACATGCCGCAGCTTCGACTCGGCGCCGACATCGCCGCCGTCGACGGGCGTCGGCTCACGTTCCGCCGCCGGAAGGGCAACAGCCGGACCCTGATCGACGCCGCCGAGGCGCCGCTTCCCGACGACGTCCTGGCGCCGTTCCTGGGCGGGATCTCCCGAACGGTGTTCTGCCGTGCCTTCGGCCTGGACGCGTCGAGCCTGCGGGCCGGCGGTCGCGAGATGGTCGATGTCGAGGGCGAGGTCGGCGCGAGCCTGTTCGCGGCGGGCTCGGGCCTGCGCGGCCTCACGGACCTGCAGGCCGCCCTCGATCAGGAGGCCGACGGCATCTTCGCGCCGCGGCAAGCCAAGCACCGGACCTTCTACCAGGCCCTGGAGCGCCACGAGACCGCCCGCAAGGCGATTCGCGACAAGGGCGTGCGGACCGGGGACTGGCGGGCGCTGAACGACGAGATCGCCGCCGCGGCGGGGCAGCTCGACGGCGTCAGGGAGGAGCAGAAGGCCATGGCGGTCGCGCGCGCCCGGCTGGAGCGGCTCAAGCGGGTCCGACCGATCCTCGCCGAGATCGATGCGCTGGCCGCGCGCATGTCCGCCGAGAACGGGCTGGTCGAGGCTGAGCCCACCTGGATCGAGCGCCTCGGCGCAGCCCTGGAGCGTTGCCGCGGCGCGGAGTCCGCGGTGGAGGGCACCGGCTCCGCCCTCGCCCGCGCCCGCGCCGAAGCCGAGGCGGTGCCGGTTGAGCCGGGACTGACGCTCCGGGCCGACGAGATTCTGGCGGCCTTCAGCGGCACCAACGCGTACGAGAAGGGTGGCGCCGACCTGCCCCGGATCGAGGGGGACGCCCACAAGGTCGGCTTGGAGCTGGAGCGGCTGCGCGCCCGCATCGGCGCGCCGGACGTGGCGGCGCTGGAAGCCGATCAGCCGACCGACGCCGCCCGCGCCCGGATCGAGCGGCTGATCCGGGATCACCGGGCGCTGAGCGCGGCCGAAGAGCAGCTTGCCCACGACCTCGCCGCAACCTGCGCCGAGCGCGATCGGCTTGCCCGTGAGGTCGAGGCGGCGGGCGCGACCCACGATCCGACCCCGCTGCGCGAAGCCCTCAGGCCGCTCGCACGCCTGCACGAGCGGGTCGCCGCTCTCGAGACGCTGGACGCGACCATACAGCGGGAGGCGGCCCTGCTGCGGAACGGGGCTGCCCGGCTGTCGCCTCCGATCCCCGATCTCGCCGCCCTCGTCCGGATGCCCCTGCCTGCCCAGGAGACGGTGGCGCGCTTTCGCGGCTTGCTGGACGGAAAGATCCGCGAGCGGGAGCGGTCGGCCGACCAGCGCGACGTGGCCCGCCGCCAAGTCGCCGTCACCCGCGACCGCGTCCGGGAGCGCGAGGCCGGACGGCCCGTGGCCACCCGCGAGCGCGTGGAGGCGCTCCGGGATACCCGTGACGCGACCTTCGCACCGCTGCGCGACGCCTTGGCGTCGGGGCGAGCCGTCGCGGCCGCCCAGATCGCGGCCTACGAGGCGGCGCGCCGCGACGCGGACCGGCTGGCCGACGCGCGCGGGGATGATGCCGCCCGGGTCGCGGCCCACGCGGCCGACCTCGAACGCCTCGCCGCCGAGGAGGCGGATCTGGCCGCCGCCGAGGAGGATCTTGCCGGGATCTGCGCCGAAATCGCCGAGGGCGAGGCCGCCTGGCGCGAGGCGTGGCGGCCCGCCGGGATCGTTCCCGCCTCGCCGGCCGAGATGGCGGCGTGGCTGACCGAGGTCGAGGGCCTGATCGAGGCCGAGCAACGGCTCGCGGATCAGCGGATCGGGCGCGGCCGGGTTTGGGCCGGGATCGAAGCGGCCCGATCGCCGATCGCGGATCTCGGAGCCCGTGCCGGCCTCGAGCCGGCGCCGGCCCTCGAGATCGGTGAGGCCCTCGAACGTCTCGAAGCCCGGGTCGCGACCCTGGCGAGCCGCTGGGAGGCGAACCTGCAGACCGGCGGCGCGCTGCGCGCCGCGCGGGCCGCCGCTGAGCGGCTCGACGCGGCCCGGACCGGCCTGGAGGCCAAACGGGCGGCCTGGCGGACCGAGTGGATCGAGGCGCTTCAGCCTCTCGCGCTCGGCGGGACGGCGCGGCCCGAAGAGGCCGAAGGTGCCCTGGAGGCTTGGCGCACGGTCCCCGACCGGCTGGCGGAGCGCGCCGCCCTCGATCGCCGGTCGGCCGGCCTCCGGCGCGACATGGAGGCGTTCCGATGCGGCGCGGCCGCCCTGATCGAGGCGTTGGCCCCCGACCTCGCTGGCACGCCGCCGACCGGCGCCGTCCGGACGCTGCACGCGCGCCTCGTCGCCGCGCAGGCGCGCGAGGCCCGGCGCGCCGAACTCGATCGCCGCCGTGAGGAGGCGGAGGGCGCCGACCGGGCCGCCGGTGAACGCCGGGACGCCGCGCTCGCGGCTCTGAGCCGGCAGGTCGCCGAGGCTTTGCCGAACCTCGAGACGGCATCGATGGCGGAGGTCGAGATCCTGTTCGACCGGCTGAGTGCCCGGGAGCGGCTGAGGGCCGAGCTGCTGCGGCTCCGCGGCAGCCTCGCCGGCGCCGGCGACGGATTGCCGGAGGCCGACCTGCGCGGTGATCTCGCCGCGCTGCCGCCGGAGGCGATCGAGGCGGAGCTGGCCCGGCTCGCCCTGGAGGCCGAAGCTCTGGGGGAACGCGGCCAGATCGTGTTTGCCGACCGGGACCGGGCCGAGCGCCGCCGGGCGGAGCTGGAGGGCGGGACCGGGGCCGAACCGGCACTCGCGGAGCGCAAGGCCGCCGAGGCCGATCTTCAGTCGACGGCCCGGTCCTGGGCGGTCCTGCGCTTCGCGGGGCTGATGCTGGGTCAGGCGATGGCCCGGCACCGGGCGGGGCAGCAGGATCCCCTGGTCGCGCGGGCCGGTGCGCTGTTCCGGGCGCTCACCGGCGGAGCCTTCTCGGGCCTCGCCCAGACCTATGACGATGCCGACACGCCGCGGCTCGCCGGCCAGCGCGCGGGCGGCGGTACGGTGGCGATCGAGGGCATGAGCGAGGGCACTCGCGACCAGCTCTACCTCGCCCTGCGGCTCGCCTACCTGGAGGATTATGCCGGCCGGGCCGAGCCGGCGCCGTTCATCGGCGACGACCTCTTCTCGACCTTCGACGAGACCCGGACCGGCTACGGCCTCGACGCGCTGGCGGAGATCGGCGCGCGCGTCCAGCCGATCCTATTCACCCACCACCGCCACGTCGCCGACTTGGCTCGCGAGCGTCTGGGCGCGGCGGTGGACGTGGTGGCGCTGTAGGTCCTGCCATCCGCCCGCGTCGCGCGCGGGGGTTCGCCGGGCTTTCCGCCGCCGGTCTCAGAGCCGCGCCTGCCGGGCGGCGATCCAGTGGGCGCCCCGATCGGCGACGCCACGTTGCCGCGGCACCCGTTGCCCCCCGCGCGCCGACGCTGCGAGCCGACCGACCTCACCGGCGATCGCTTGCCCCGTCTCCCTGCGGCCGCTGACGCGGGACAGCCTCCCGGATCGGGTCGCCCGCCGGTCAGCTCGCGCCGGCGAGATACCGCGCCTCCAAGTGCGCCCGGAACGCCTCCGTGCCGAGCGGCGCGCCGGTCGCGCGGGCGAGGAGTTCGTCGGTGCCATGCAGGCTCCCCACCGCGTGGACCTTGGCGCGCAGCCAGTCTCTCAGCGGCCCGAAATCCCCCTGCGCCAGGCAATCCGGAAGCGCGGGCTCGGCCGACCGGGCGGCCCGGAACAGCTGCGCCGCCGCCAGCGCACCCAGCGTGTAGGTCGGGAAATAGCCGAAGGCGCCGCTCGGCCAGTGGATGTCCTGAAGGCATCCGACCCGGTCGTCCGGTACGGCCAGCCCCAGAAGCTCCCGCAATCCGTCATTGAAGGCCCCCGGCAGGTCGCGCACCGCGAGGTCGCCCGCGATCATCGCGGTCTCCAGCCGGTAGCGCAGGAGGATGTGGGCCGGATAGGTCGCCTCGTCGGCGTCGACGCGGATGAAGCCCGGCGCGACGCGGGTGTTCAGCGCGTGCAGGTTCTCCGGTGACCATTCCGGCCCGGACCGCCCGAATGCCTCCCGCAGCAACGGCGCCAGGAACGTGAAGAACGCCCGGCTCCGGCAGGCCTGCATCTCGACGATGAGCGACTGGCTCTCGTGAAGGCTCATGCCTCGCGCCGCGCCCACCGGCTGGTGCCGCCACGCCGCCGGACGGCCCTGCTCGTAGAGGGCGTGGCCGGTCTCGTGCAGCACGCCCATCAGGGCGCGGCCGAAATCGGCCACGTCGTACCGGGTGGTGATCCGCACGTCGTCCGTGGCGCCCCCGCAGAACGGATGCAGGCTGATGTCGAGCCGGCCGCGGGTGAAGTCGAAGCCGACCGCCGCCATGAGCTTGAGGCCGAGCGCGCGCTGCACGTCCACGTCGAACGGGCCGGCGAGCGGCAGCGGCGCCGCTCGGGACGCCTGGATCTCCCGGGCGCGCGCGATGAGCGCTGGCAGCCAGCTCGTGAGGTCCGCGAAGAGCGGATCGATCGTCGCGCGGCGCATGCCGGGATCGTAGCTGTCGAGCAGCGCGTCGTAGGGATCGAGCCCGAGGGCATCACCCTTGGCCTCACCGATCTCGCGCTGAAGCCGAAGCACCTCGGCGAGGTGTGGCTCCAGCCGGGCGAAGTCCGCGTCGCGTCGCGCCTCGCGCCAGACCATCTCCGACCGGGAAACCGCGCGGGAACTCGCTTCCACGAGGTCGCGCGGGACGGCCGTGGCGTGCGCCTGAGCGCGGCGCATCTCGCGCAGGTTGGCCGCGGGCCAGGGATCGGGGTGTCCCGCCTGCTCGGCGGCGAGCAGATCCTCGGCGGCCCCGGGGGCGGTCAGCATCTCGTGGGCGAGCCCGCGAAGGATCGCGAGCTGATCGCCCCGTGCCTCGGCAGCGCCGTCGGGCATCAGCGTCTGCGCGTCCCAGCCGAGGATCCCGGCCGCGCCCTCAAGGGCCGCTAGACGGGCGAAGCGCTGCTCCAGGGTCTGGTAGGCGGTCATGCCGGGCAAGCCTTCTTCGATGTGACTGACGGAACGGGGAAAATAACGTTTGCCCGCGCCTTCGGCGTCTCACGCACGATCGTCGCACCGATGCGTGCCGCAGGGTGATCGGGTTCGTAGCAGCAATCTGTGGACTACGCCCACCACCGCCCCTTGCCGCCCCAAAAATATCGCTTAGGTTTGTTTTTCACCTGGAGTAAACCCAAGATGGCTGACGATCTCGATCGGCGGGAGCCGGAGGACAAATTCAAGATCAACGTTCACGAGGAATGGGAGCTTCGCTACTGGGCGCGGAGATTCGGTGTGACGCGGGAGCAGATCGTGGACGCCGTCAGACGCGTCGGTGTTCAGACGAGGGACGTCGCGAGGTATCTCGGCAAGGCGTGGCCGTGAACGACCGGCCGAACGCCCTGCAGATGGGATCTCGTCGCATCGGAGATGCCGGCCGTTCCTAGCCGGCCTGCAGCATCTCTAGCTCCAGCCAGCGATCCTCCGCCTGCGACAGCTCGGTCTCGGCCTGCGCCAGCATGGACGAGGCTTTGTCGAAGCGGGCCGGGTCGCGGGCATACAGATCGGGATCGGCCAGGATCGTCTTGAGCTGCCCGATCGCCGCTTCCAGCTTCCCGATGCGGGCCGGCAGCGTCTTCAACTCGTGCTGGTCCTTGAAGCCGAGCTTGGGCTTGCCCGCCGGCTGAGGCGTCGGCGCGGCGGACCGCTCCCGCGGCTCCCTGGCTTTCGGCGCGGCGGCCCGGGCCTCGACGCCCTGCCCGCGTTGGACCAGCATGTCGCTGTAGCCGCCGGCATACTCGACCCAGCGGCCCGCCCCCTCGGAGACGAGGACGCTGCCGGCCACGCGGTCGAGGAAGTCGCGGTCGTGGCTCACCAGGATCAGCGTGCCCTGGTAGTCGCCGAGCATCTCCTGGAGGAGGTCGAGGGTCTCGAGGTCGAGGTCGTTCGTCGGCTCGTCGAGGACGAGAAGGTTGGCGGGTTGGGCCAGGGCACGGGCGATCAGCAGCCGGTTGCGCTCGCCGCCGGAGAGCACCGAGACCGGCGTCCGGGCCTGCTCGGGGGTGAACAGGAAGTCCTTGAGGTAGCCGATCACGTGGCGGCTCTGGCCGTTCACGGTCACGCTGTCGCCGCGCCCGCCGGTGAGCACGTCGGTGACGGTCATGCCGGGCTCCAGCACGGCCCGGGCCTGATCGAGGACCACCGGCAGCAGGTTGGTGCCCAGCACGACCTGGCCGGAATCCGGCGCGAGGCGCCCCATCAGCAGGTTGATCAGGGTGCTCTTGCCCGCGCCGTTGGCCCCGACGATGCCGAGCCGGTCGCCCCGCATCACCCGGAGCGACAGGCCCGCGACGATCGTCCGCTCGCCGTAGGATTTCGCGATGTCGCGCGCCTCGACCACGAGGCTGCCGGAGGATTCCGCGTCGGACGCCTGCATGCTGACGCTGCCCACGGGGCGACGGACCTCGCGGCGGTCCTTGCGCAGCTCGTGCAGGTTACCGAGACGGCGGACGTTGCGCTTGCGCCGGGCGGTGACGCCGTAGCGCAGCCAATGCTCTTCCGCGGCGATCTTCCGGTCGAGCTTGTGCTGATCGCGTTCCTCCTCCTCGAAGAAGGCGTCGCGCCAGGCCTCGAAGCTGGAGAAGCCCTGGTCGATCCGCCGGGTCTCGCCGCGGTCCAGCCAGATCGTGGCCCGGGACAGCGCCGAGAGGAAGCGCCGGTCGTGGCTGATCAGGACGAGCGCCGCGCGGGTGCCCTTCAACTCCGATTCGAGCCACTCGATCGCCGGAAGGTCGAGGTGGTTGGTGGGTTCGTCGAGGAGCAGGACGTCGGGCTCCGGGGCAAGCGCCTGCGCCAGCGCGGTGCGCCGCCCCTCGCCGCCCGAGAGCGTCTGCGGGTCCTCCGCGCCGGTGAGGCCGAGGCTCTCCAGCAGATAATGGGCGCGGTGGGTGGACTCGCCCGGCGGCAGGCCGGCCTCGACGAAGTCGAGCGTGGTGGCGAAGCCCGAGAAGTCGGGCTCCTGGGCGAGGTAGCGGATCGTGGTGCCGGGCTGGATGAACCGGCGCCCCTTGTCGGGCTCGACCAGGCCCGCGGCGATCTTCATCAGCGTGGACTTGCCCGAGCCGTTGCGACCGACCAAGCACGTGCGCTCGCCCGGAGCGATGGCGAGGTCGGCGCCGGTGATGAGCGGCGTGCCGCCGAAGGTGAGTGCGACGTCCTGAAGGGTGAGGAGCGGGGGAGCGGCCATGGGCCGGCTTATGGCAGTGCGGGGCGGGCTGTTCAAACGGCACCGCCCCGGTCAGGTCGTACCGGCTCAGGCGATCGGGTTGGCCGGCCCGGTCGGGGGGCTGATCTCCGGCGCACCCGGGTCGTTCACCGGGATCTCCGGCGGTTGGATGCCGGGGGACTCGGAGGGGGTGTTCCCGGGGATCTCGGGTCCCGGGGGCTGCGTCGGCGCCTGCGGGGGTTCGTAGGGCCGGTCCGGTGCCGGGACCGGCTGCGGCGGCACCTCGGGGACCTGCCCCGGATCGGCGAGCGTGAACTGGAACACCGTTATCCTCCGCGAGACCGACGGTGCGCGGCCGCACCGGTCCGGCGGAAACAAGGTCCCCGCGTTCCGGTTCCGAACCGCTACTTCTTGGTCAGCAGGAGGTTGCCCTCCTTGCTCGCCACTTTCTGGATCTTCTCGGCGAACAGGGCGAGCAGGAACGGCAGCTTCACCTCCAGGCGAACGCTCTCGGCTCCCACGTCGATCGTGCCGGCGATCTTCTGGGCCACCGCCGACACGCCGAAATCGAGGCGATCGCCCGTCCAGGCGAGCTGGTCCACCGTGATCCCGCTCTTGGCCAGGAAGGCCCGCGCCTGATCGGTCCCGTGCTCGAGGCGCCGCTTGGCCTCGTCGCGGCCGAGGTCGTGCGGGATGTCGACGATGAGAGGCTTGGGCATGCGGTTGATCCGGGCTGAACCTGGCAGCAGATGGTGCCTCCGGATGCCGCAGACAACGCCTCGTGACGGCCCTGTCCGTCGGGAGCAGGGCCGTCCGCGTGCCGTGGCGTCAGTTCAGGACGTGCAGGGAAACGTAGGTCGTGCCGCCCATGCCGAGGGCGCGAGCCGAGCCGCGGGACAGGTCGATGATGCGGCCGCGCACGAACGGACCCCGGTCGTTGATGCGCACGATCACGGAGCGGCCGGTCCGCTGGTTCTCGACGCGGACCCGGGTGCCGAAGGGCAGGCTCCGATGGGCGGCGGTCATTCCGTTGGGGTTGAAATGTTCGCCGTTCGCGGTGCGGTGGCCGCTGCCGTACCAGGAGGCCGCCCCGCTCTGTGCGAAGGCTGGGAGGGAGGTCCCGAGGACGGTGGTCAGCATTCCGAGCGAAACGACGAGCTTTCCGAAACCAAACGACATTCTGAACGCATTCCCTTGTTTTTTCGGGACGGCGCCAGTCGTTTCCGAAATCGGCCGGAATAAGGCCGGTCTTGGCGTACGGTCGAGGTCGCATTAAAGGCGCGATTTTTCGACGCGTGCTGATTACATGCGCAATTGTTGCGGAAAATTTCTGTCAGATCTCGTAAATACTTGCCTGCAAGTCGAGGCGCGTCATTTCAAAGCTTTTCGGCGTCTCAGCCGAGGAAGACAGGTTATAGGCTGAAATTCCCAAGCCTTGCGCTGGGTGTGACCCTGCTTCCCGCTCAGGTGGACGCGGAACGCTCGGATTGCGGGGATCGGGGATTGGTTTCCGGCATTCGTTGCGGGTCGGCCGCCTTGGCGTCTCGCGGCGCTGCGGGGTGGCCCGCCGCATCGACCCGCGCCGCCACTCACCCGGCTCGGCGACAGGGTCGATTAATCGATGGGTGGATCATCGGTTCCCGGCCCGGCAAAAACTGCAGCCCCAGAACGGGACGCCCGGCGCTGAAATCCGACAACGCGACCTTTACCGTACCGGGGGCATGGTCTGCCGGTCAGTCGCGTAACCGGTGTTTGCCATGGCTTCCCCGCGTACCGTGGCTGCCGACGCCGTCGCCCGGAATCAGGTCTCGCGTGCCGGGCGGCCCGCGTCGGCGCCACGGATGGGTCTCGTACCCGCCCAGCGTTCCCTGCCCCTCGACCAAGTGCTGGTCGGGGATTGCATCGCCGCCATGAACGCCCTTCCGGCGTCGAGCGTCGACTGTGTGTTCGCCGACCCGCCCTACAACCTTCAGCTCGGCGAAGCCGGCCTGCTGCGTCCCGACCAGAGCCGCGTCGACGCCGTCGACGACGACTGGGACAAATTCGCGACCTTCGAAGCCTACGACACCTTCACGCGGGACTGGCTCGCGGCCTGCCGCCGCGTGATGAAGCCGAACGCGACCCTCTGGGTGATCGGGTCTTACCACAACATCTTCCGGGTCGGGAGCGCGTTGCAGGATCTCGGTTACTGGATCCTGAACGACATCGTCTGGCGCAAGGCCAACCCGATGCCGAATTTCCGCGGCAAGCGGTTTACCAATGCCCATGAAACCCTGATCTGGGCTTCGCGCTCGGCGGAGTCGAAGGGTTACACCTTCCATTACGAGGCGCTGAAAGGAGGCAACGAGGACCTCCAGATGCGCTCCGACTGGTTCATCCCCCTCTGCACCGGCGAAGAGCGGCTGAAGGATGCCGCAGGCCGGAAGGTTCACCCGACCCAGAAGCCCGAGGCGCTGCTCGCCCGGACCCTGCTGGCCGCGACCAATCCCGGCGACGTCGTCCTCGATCCTTTCTTCGGTACCGGCACGACCGGAGCCGTGGCCAAGCGCCTCGGCCGCCGCTTCATCGGCATCGAGCGGGAGACGCTCTACGCGGAAGCTGCGCGCGAGCGGATCGCGGCGGTGGAGACCCTCTCGAAGGCGGCCCTCATGGTGGCGCCGACCAAGCGCGCCGAGCCGCGGGTGCCGTTCCTGTCGGTCATCGAGGCGGGGCACATCCGGCCCGGCGAGACCGTGACCGACGAGCGCCGCCGGTACCGCGCCACGGTGCGTCCGGACGGACAGCTCGACAACGGCCTCGTCATCGGCTCGATCCACAAGATCGGTGCCCTGGTTCAGGGCCTGCCGGCCTGCAACGGCTGGACGTTCTGGCACGTGGAACGCGGCGGCAAGCCGGTGGTGATCGACTCCTACCGGGCCGGCCTGCGGCAGGCGATGGCGAACGGCTGAGCCCGCGATCCGTCGCCGCGCTCCGGGCCCCAGGGTCCCGGACGCCATCGGTTCACCCTGAATCCGTCCCGAGGCGCCGACGCCGGCAGATCCCACGGGAGTGCCAGCCGCGGCCTCCGCCGCGCTCCGGAACACCGATCACGATCTTGCTGCGAGGGCGACGACGTCCTCCGTCTGCGGCCAGCGTGCGTGCGGTGCGGGACGGCTCTACCGTTTCCGCGCCGCCCCGGATCGGCGCACAGGCGGTCCCGGCCGTGCCGTCATGGGGGGGGCGGCCTCCTCATCCAGCACATCGTCCACCTCCGGCGGCGGCGCCGGCGCCGGCCTCGGCCGAGGCTTCGGGACGGCCCGCACGCTCGGCCGCGGATCGGGATCCGGTATCGACACCTGCGCCTCCAGGGCCGCCAGCAGCGGCATCGGCGGCGGCTCCTTCTTCGGGCGACCGCGCGGCTTCTTCTCGGGCTCCACCTTGGGATCGAAGGCGTGGGCCAGAACCTTCCGCATCAGGCCGGGCAGCGGCTCCTCGGCGAGGCCGGAGCGGGGCGTGAAGCGCATGCCGGCCGGTGCGGGCGTCGAGAGCGCCACCCGCGCCGCAAACACGGTCAGTTCCAGGGGGAAATGCGTGAAGCCGTGGCGGACCATGCCCGGCAGGCGCTTCCAGCGCGCGTCGAGCGGCGCGTCCAGCAGGGCTGCGGCGACGTCATAATCCGGCTCCCAGGCGCTGCCCGGCGGCTCCGCCATGTTGCCGAGTAGTCCCTCCGGTGGGCGCGTCCGCAGCAGCACCGCCTCGTCGCCGCTGCGGATCGCCACGAAGGCGGCACCGCGGCGCAGCGCGCCCTTCGCCACCCGGATCTTGCGCGGGAACGTCTCCTGCGTGCCGAGCGACCGGGCGCGGCACGGCCGCATCCACGGGCAGAGCGCGCAGGCGGGGCGCTTCGGCGTGCAGATCGTCGCGCCGAGGTCCATCAGCGCCTGCGCGAAGTCGCCCGGTCGGCTTTCCGGGACGAGGGCCTGCGTCAGCCTGCGGATCTCCGGGCGACTGCCCGGCAGGGGGGCATCGACCGCGTAGGCCCGGCTCAGCACCCGCTCGACGTTGCCGTCGACGGCGGCCTCCGGTCGCTCGAAGGCGATCGCCGCGATGGCCCCGGCCGTGTAGGCGCCGATCCCCGGCAGCTTGCGCAGGCCGTCGGCGGTGTCGGGGAAGCGACCGCCCGAAGCCGCGACGGCCCGCGCGCAGGCGTGGAGATTGCGGGCGCGGGAATAGTAGCCGAGTCCGGCCCAAGCCGACATCACCGCCTCCTCGGGGGCTGCGGCGAGGGTGAACACGTCGGGGAAACGCGTCAGGAAGCGCTCGAAATACGGGCGCACCGCGGCGATCGTGGTCTGCTGCAGCATCACCTCGGAGAGCCAGACCCGGTAGGGGTCGGGCACCTCTCCGGCCAGCGCCCGCCAGGGCAGCACCCGCCGATGCCGGTCGTACCAGGCGAGCAGGTCGTCGGCGCACGGTCCGGGACCGGGCTTGGAATCCGTGGCTGTGAGGGGCGGCATGGGCTGGTCGACCGGGCTGCCGCTGCATAGCCGGAGGGCGGCGGCGATCATAGGGCGACGAAACCGCCGGCGCGTCCTCCCTTCGTCAACCATCCTGCGCTAACCTCCGCGGATCCACTGGGCCGGAACCATCATGGCGCGCGTCAAACCGCTGGCCGAACTGATCGAGGGTTGCATCGGGCCGGCCTTCGCGGCGCAGGGCTTCGCCTCGACCGACATCCTGGCCGCTTGGCCGGAGATCGTCGGCGAGCGGCTCGCCCGCTACTGCCGTCCGTCGAAGCTCGAATGGCCGAAGCGACGGCGGAAGGACGCCGGCACCCCCGAATCCGGCACCCTGGTGGTGCGGGTCGAAGGCGTCTTCGCCATCGAGCTGCAGCACCTCGCACCGGTGGTGATCCAGCGGATCAACGCCCATTACGGCTGGGCCTGCGTGTCCCGCATCGTGCTGCAGCAGGACCGGGTCGGGCGGGGCGGCCGTGCTGCCGCGCCCGCCCGGATCGATCCGGCGCGCGCCGTCGAGGTCCAGCGCGCCGTGGCGGGCATCGCCGACGACAATCTGCGCGCCGCCCTCGACCGCCTCGGCACCGCGGCCGTGGCCTCGCGCCCGGACCGGTGAACGGGACGATTCGGTCACCTTGCCAGGAAGCCCGCGCCCGAGTACCGGCATCGAAACGCCATGACGGTCCATTCCGGCGGAGCCTGCCCGATGACGACGCGACGCGACGCTCTCAAGTTCTCCGGCCTTGCCATCGGCGCCGGCATCGCCCTGCCGGCCCTCGTTCGCGGCGCCCGCGCCGAGGGCATCGACACCGCCGCGCTGCTCCAGCCGGGTCCCCTCGGTGACGTCTGGCTCGGACCGGCGGATGCCAAATGCACCATCATCGAGTACGCCTCGATGACCTGCTCGCACTGCGCGGCCTTCCACAAGAACACGTGGCCGACCCTGAAGGAGCGCTACATCGATACGGGAAAGGTGCGGTTCACCCTGCGCGAATTCCCCCTCGACCCGCTGGCGACCGCGGCCTTCATGCTGGCGCGCTGCGAGGGCGAGTCCAAGTATTATCCGATCACCGACCTGCTGTTCGACCAGCAGCCGGCCTGGGCCTTCACCCCGAAGCCCGTGGACGCGCTGGAGCAGATGCTCCGTCAGGCCGGCTACAACAAGCAGACCTTCGAGGCGTGCCTAAAGGACCAGAAGGTCTACAGCGCGGTCAACGCCGTGAAGCAGCGCGGGCTCGACGTGTTCAAGGTCGACTCCACCCCGACCTTCTTCATCAACGGTGAGCGTTACACCGGCGAGATGACGGTC
>Ga0160428_1000599_pt1 | contig 37316 bp, 38 predicted proteins | sample SolpanmetagenomM_FD_108198 | JGI IMG/M metagenome (GOLD analysis project Ga0160428, IMG submission 108198) | Solar panel surface microbial communities from Lawrence Berkeley National Laboratory, California, USA - M | ecosystem: Engineered > Built environment > Solar panel > Unclassified ... | reverse complement strand
CCCGGCATACTAACAATCTCATTATACAAAAACGTGCCATACACCAACAATGCAAATCCTAGTACCTGCAACCACCTAAACCTCTCCCATCCCAACCCCAAACTAGTCAACCACACAAACAAAACCCGACACGTATCAATCGTACTCCGACTCGTCGCGCTCACATTCCTCGTCACGCTGAGCCCGAAAAAGTTGAACGAGCCAATACACACCATAATCAATAGACTGCTGCTCCAAATGGCTCGGTGATCAACGATATCGTGCCATCCAGTACTCATATCGAAATACCCGCCTTGCCCAGTCGCGGTACTGCCGTAAGCAAGATGCAGGATGATTTGTCCGCAGAGTGTGAGTATAAGGCCGAATGTTCCTTCAAAAGCCACCATTTGTAACGGTCCGATGCTGGATGAGTGCATTATACTTTCTTCCAGCACAAATTGGCTGGCGGTGAACATTTGGGCGAGGAAGATCAAGGACATGCCGAAAAGCATGCGTAATGGACTATCTGGATTCGTGGCCACTTCTTTGAGTGTGCGAACGACGATGGACTTGTTGGGCTCTGTGTCGCCGGGTAGATGGACTGGTGGTGGCTTTTGCTCGATCATGCCGCTGAGACCGACGATGCCTACGCCGATTACGACAACCACTAGGGCGAACCAGCGAGTTTTGGATAGTTTACGATTGAGAAACCATACGCTGAAGAGACCGACGAAGAGAACGAGGACACCGCGGGTCATTTGGTAGATCTGGTGGTTCGTTAGCTGTCGAAGCGACTATGTACAGTGTAAGCGAGGTGAGGAAATACACTAGCAACGACAAATAACAATCCAGTGTTCATAAGCGTCGTCCCTATGATGTCACAAATTGCAGGCATAGCGAGTAGAAGTGTTCGCCAGCCCGTTAGCTCTCTAATTTCCGTACTGCTCGCGAAATGTTCATTTGTAGTAGCAGGATTCGCAGCATTCACTGAACCTGAAGGGTCACCCGCAGCCTCTTCACCACTATCGTCTCTGTCATCTTCTGCCAACAGAGGCTCATACTCTTCGATATTATTCTTATTTGTCATTCGGGAGAAGAGCTTCGACAGAACTAGGACCAGCCAACAGCCCATTTCTCCGACGAACATCTGAGCTGTTTGCCATACTGGTTGTTCGAACTTTTGGTGTTTGGATGCATCGGGATCCTGGCAGTTGCGGACGCATTGATTGTCCTGGAGGTTGTATATTAGTGTTTGTAGTGTTTGGACAGGATGTGAATATGGGTAAGAACCGACCTGATATTTTGTGATGAGCGTATTGCAGACTCCTGTCAGCAGCATCATACCAATCAGGAATGGGATGAAGGCCTTGCTTGGGGTAGCTATGGTGGGCATGTCTTAGCAGACTTCAGGGTGAAACCAGTATTAGAGGGCGGCCTCGCTGTGCTCCTCGCTGGATTGAGCGAAAGGCAAGAAAGCTGGCAAAAGATGGCACACCTGTCGCAGGGAGTCAATGTGAGGGCATGCAGCAGAAGAAGTATACAGACTGTTGCTTGCTGGAGGTCGTGATAGGGTGGAGGTCGATTACGGGAGATCGTCATGCCAAGATGCGGGACAGATAAGCTCACCGGAGCTGAGGCCGTCGAAGAACGTCACGCGTGCATCCTGGAATCCTCGTCGTCGTTCCTGCTCAAAGTATGCATGCCCTTAGTGGTTGATTGATTACAACGTTAGCGATCCGTCTTTAGCATTCCAGATGTCTCCCAGCCAAGCGCAAAACAGACAGCAGAACAGTAGATAAAGACACATTGAAGGCCCAAAGCACTGCCAACGATTCAACAATCCTCACACGTCTGAACCACCATGTCGTCAACACCCTCAGCTTCCACGGCACCACTAGTATCCCGAGAAGACACCTCTATACCACCCTCCTCCGCCTCCTCCAGCACGGCTCCGATTGCCATCTCAACCTACACATCCACTGCCTCCAGAGTAATGAAGTTCCCACCAGTTATATTTGCTCATGGCGCCTCAGGATCGATGCATACACCCTCAGTACAGCTTTTCTCTATTAGTCTGGCACGTCATCACGCTGTTGTAACGTTCCAAGGGAACATGAACATGAAAGCTAGAATCAATTCATTCACAGCTGTAGCGAAGTGGTGTACTACTCAAGAAAAGTTTGGACTGCAAGAAACTGCGAAAGAGACGAAGCAGGAGGCAGTGGAGAAGGGAGAAACAAATGTCTCGGAAAGGACTAGAGAGGAAGAGCCCCGATACCGCGAACAGAAAGGTATCACCCTAGGTGGACGAAGCATGGGCGCTCGCGCAGCTGTGCTTACCGCAGCCTCACTTCTCGAAGATGATCCGCTAGCACCTCACGTCTATCTGAGATTTGATCTCATACTGGTCAGCTATCCCCTCATGAACACCAAAGGCGACAAGCGCGATCAAATCCTGCTAGACCTGCCCCGGGGTTTCTCCGTACTATTCATCATCGGCACACGCGACACGATGTGTCCACTCGATCAACTGGAAGATGTGCGAAAAGCGATGAAGGCGACGAGTTGGCTGCTGAGAGTGGAAGGTGCAAATCATGGCATGGAGACGAAGCCGAAGAAAATGATGGAGCAGGTTTTGGAGGAGACTGGGAGAGTGGCTGCTATGTGGATGTATGGTGGACTAAGGGCTGAAGAAAAAGGAAGAGAGTCGAGAATATGGATTGAAGAAGTTGCTGAGGAGAAAGAGCTTGTTGTTAAGTGGAGTACATGGGTGGAAGAGCTAGAGGAGTTTAAGGACAACAACGACGAAAGTGAGAAAGTGGATGAGGTGAAGCCAACGAAAAGGAACGCAAAGAACACCCAGAAGAAGGCTTCAGCTAACGAGTCTTCGGAAAATACACCCGTCGAGAACAAAACAGAGGAAGGAGGACAAACACGAATCAAGAAGAAAGCGTCACGCAAATCAGCCGCGGAAAAACCTAAGACCAGGAAACGCAAATCTGCTACCTCCCAGCAGGACGATTCGTCCACACCCGACAAGAAGAAGCGCACAAAAACAACGGATTCAACCACACCTAGCAGAGTCGGCGCACAAGCCGATCCCGCCTCCATCGCTTCCCGTACACGAAGTAGGAAGAGCGCCGCCTGAGCAGTACTAAGAGATAGAAGTGTTATCCAACAACAAATGCACACCACACAAACAACCTTTTTAGACGAAACTGAAGATCAAGACGACAGAAATCATCCTCAAGTCGACTTTAGTAGTCTCGGCTGTCTACGACTGTGGTGACAGTGCTCACGGCAAAAGATGCAAACTACGTGCATCTCATTGGCAGCAACATCCACGCGATCTTATGTTGGGTGACCACATGCGAATTTCAGTTGTTGTATGTCCTTATTTCTTTATCTTTTTTTGTATTTCTATGTGTTTTTTGCACTTCCTATCCTCCTCACTGACTTCGCTGCGACAGTGCTATTGCGAGGAGCATAAGCATAGGCCGTGTTCTTTTGGTAGGGCAAAGTGTTTGCCACGAACTTGCTTCGCTCCCGCTCTCCCGCTCTAGTACTGCCACTCCCCCCGACATTTGGGTTTCACTTGCGCGCCCAAACTTGTTTTGGGACACCTCCCCCCACCAAGCGGTTGAAATAAGCAACATCTTCCTTGTGTCATGTATGAGATACTTCCGAAGAAGAGAAGCTTCTTATAACTCTGACCGCTCAGTCCGTGAAAGTATCAGCCAAAATGACTATCATTTCTGTTGATATTTTTTTGTAAGTATACATTTTAGGGTCAAAGTGATTGCCGTTCTATCATTTCTACTTGCGTGGTTGATGCTGTCAACAGGATAACATGGATACGCGAACATTGCAAACGCGCAAGCACAAGATTTCTTCACGAAACTCATATCTAATGAGTATCTTGACTAATTCTAGTGAAATGTGTGATGAGGTGGCCGAATTCAGTGCATTCACATCAGGTATCTGTGATCACATGCACCGCACGTTGGTCGATGAAACACATAGACATCTGGTGGCTGTTCTCTCCTCTAGGCCATGTAATTTAAGGACATCCAGAGAAACAAATTCAATGTGTCACCAAAGCTTTGCACAAGTCAAGGATTCACGTCGCCAGTGCCTTTCTCCCTCGTTCTACCATCTCTGCATTACTAACGACAGGCTTTGGCGACCCATTAACCACCAGATCCACAACGCAGGCACCCAGCTCTTCAGCCTTGATCGCCAGCCATGTCCCGAAAAGATACTCAATCGCTGTGTTCTGCATTGTATTTCCGCCAAACAACACTCCACCAGGCCTGATAACAATCGCTTCCCAGAATTCACGATGCGTTTCAGCAAACTCAATGGTCTTCGTTTGTAGCGCACCTTTCATTCTCCGTTGGTCGCCTAGAAAGTACAACCAGCGCGATTGGTCTGGCTCTACGAATGCGCCGCCGAGAAGGATGAATTTGAGCTTTCCTTTTGGCCTCCCGTAGTGTTTTGAGGATGAGGAGATCTTCTTTGCGAGGTGTCCTTGAAAGGCAAGAGGGTACTTTAGGTTGACATTCTCGTCTAAAGTGTATGTGCCCATTGCCCATATGAGTGCATCAGCGTCCTGTAACTTCTCCCAGGTTTCCTCTGGAACTTGGTCTAGGTTACCAGAATCGTCGATAATGATAGTCTCGAGTTTTCTGTCATTGGAAGTAACGTCTTCCGAAAGCGGCTTTCGCGTTAGGGCGATTACCTGGGTTATTTGTTTGCGCTGCAGGACGTGTTGGAGGATCGTGCTGCCGATCGCACCTGTTGCGCCAACCACAAGAACCTTCATTACCGCGATGTGGGCCAGATATAGCGATAGCAGCTGGCAAGTGGTAGGTACAGTATAAGTACAGAATAGAAGGAATAGATGGAATTAGTTGACTGAGTTAATTTTAGACGCTTACTCGGTTGCTGAACATATAGGCCTTATTGTCTACCTAAGGTAGTCTCTTAGCTGAGCGGGAGGACGAAAAAGGAGGCAGTCAACAGATTACTAAGCCAGAGCTATTCTGCAGCTTGCTTACCTTTTGTACCATCTATCTCTCCGCAATCCTCCCAAAGAAAGATGGCGGAGAACACTCTCCTCAACCCGGCCACAACAAAGAGGCTGGACTACACCAACCACATCCTCTCGTGGACATGCCCTCCAACCGCCAGCCCACTCTTTGCCAAAATGTGGCGTGACCTGATGCACATCGTTGACTTGCTAAGCCATCATCCAGCGATGGCCGAGAACAACACACAGACGTTCACACGCCTGCAATCTCGAAGAATAAGGTCTATTTTATGCAAGTACGCTTTTTTTGTCAGCTTCATCACCACCCCTCTTCGCGCTTCCGCCCTTGTAGTTTTCCTTTAGTCGTCAGCGCAAGCTCACGCGTTATGATATGGCAGGTGGGATTTCATGGTGCGGACGCTAAGTCTCCTGGGGCTGAATTGCGGCGCCGGCAATCTCTCACCGCAGCTGGAGGCAGCATTGTTCCAGGAGTGCTTTGAACGTGACGTGACGGGCGTGACGCTGATACGTAATCCTGCGCGGTTGGAGGCGATGAACCGGCAGGCAGGATATGCTCGCGATCACGAAGCGGACGTTGCATTTGGCGACGAGATTGGACGTGCTGCGGACGCTCTGGTGAGCAAATGATACGCACCCTGTGTGGTAGATGTTGTAAGTAACGTTGGGCCTGAGAGCGATTTGCGGGCGAACGATTGCACCAAGCACTCCTTCCAGTTCAAAGTTTTGGTCGGGACTATAGACAGATGTCTTGATGTGTCTTGTTGTGTTGATATTTAATGTCGTTGCGAATAGCAAAATCACTATATGATCAGATATGAAATGGACGGCTAATGTTAGTATTTCTCATGAGCGCGAATCGAATTGAGTGTGAAAATTGCTTTTATGTCGAAATATAGCTCGATATATGGTAAAACATGATCCGGTTGAGACCGTCTAAGCCAGCTTCGCACGCTGCACCGAGGATATGCACTCATCTTGATCCTTCTCCAGCGACACTCTGCCTATGAGCACGCTACAGCAACACCAAGGGTGAATCACCAATGTGAGGTTTTCTTCCTCAAAACGATGTCTTTCTCTCCTCGCCAAGATCGATAGTTCTACTTTACCTCGTCCAAAAACGGACAACCCTGAATAGGAAAAATCTCTACAACTTAGCCTTCTCAGCACCAACAGTAGGCATCATGAGGTCTCTCAAATCATTCGCCGCCTCATTAAGGAAGAAAGACATCCTATCGCATCCGAGATTTTTCGAGACGACGTTGAATTGAATGCTATTCACACTCATTAGTATAGGAAAAAACGGCAACGGCCCCACAGCTTTGTAGAAATGAAAGAGAAAGACTCACCTGTTCGAATTAATCATATATGCAATCCCGAACCCATCATCCTGAACCTGACTCCAGCCATATCCATTAAAGTATTCACTACTCAACTGACTCGTACTCAAGAACCAATGCGAACTGTAGCTGTACGCCGGATCTTTGTAGAGAGCAGGTACCTCCTCACCTTCCTTGATCAATTGCTTCAAGCCGAACAAGTGACGGTCTACACCTTTACCTTCGCTGGCACTGCCAATGTACTCACCATGCGCTTTTAGTGCTGCACGGAAAAGGTCAACGCATTCTTGAGGGGCAGCGTCGGCATCAGCCATGGCGTTGCAGAAAGCAACGGATTCGTCGCTGACGGTGCGACAGGTTTCTGTACGACCTTGCGCGAATTTGCGAGTCGAGGCAGACTCGTAGGTCGGTCGGTTGGTGCCGTACATCTTGTGGTAAGCCAGTTGAATGACCATCTGCACGTAAGCATCAGGCGAACACTTGAATTTCTTGATGAGTTCTTTGCCATAGCCTTGGTATGCTTGCACTCGCAAATCGTGTTGAGCCATGGTCTGGTCGTGGAAGTCTTTTGCAGAGGAAATGTCCTTTTGGATCTCGGGTGTGATTTTGAACTTGACTACTTGTGGCATGGGCAGGTCTGAGCGGACGGAAGTGTTGGAAAAGTCGAGCTTGTTGTTGAAAATGAGATTCATAGCGTAGTCGTTAAGGCGATGTGTAGGTGTGCCGTCCATCATGCTATGCTCGCCGAGGAAGCCAGAGGTACCATTCTCGTTGACGATGAATTGGAGGGGTTTGTCATACCATCGGTTCTGGCCGTCACCATGCCAGTAGGCGTGCGCACGTTCTTCGAGTGTTACCGGACGAGCATCGTCGAGGCATACTACGAAAGCAGCAGCTTCAACCGTCTTGAGTGCGGCAGCATTAGTGGACGATGCAGATGCAAGACGATCACGAGCTGCAGCCCAGACGTTACGACGTTCGGCTGTGAGAGAGCCCACAGCTGGAGACGTCTCAGCATTGTTGTAAATGTGGCGGAACTGCTTTTCGAGTTCGGCCGAGTTTAGTTGCTGGCCATTGTGCTCGAAAAGGACCTTGAAGAACTGGTTCTTGCGCATTACCAGAATATATGGGTTCTCCTTGGGCTCATGCTTGACTGGATAGTCTAGTGTCTCATGAGGTGTCCGGCAAGCGTGGAACATCCAGTGATAGCTCGACATGGCTTGTGGCTCTTTCCTTAGGTATTCTGGCTCGAGTTCTCCAGCATCAACCTGCTTCTTGAACTCGAGGACGGCGCTTGAGATAGCAGCAGCACGCTTAGCAGGATCCCTCCGCTTCCTGTCATCGCGATGAGAGTAGAAGTAGCTGACATATGGCACCACAGGGTCTTGGTAAGACAGGTAAGCGCTGTTATTCCACCACTCGTATATCCAGTTCTTGTGCTTGGGGTCTTCGCTGCGCGCGATCAAGCGATCCTGCAGTTTAGTACCTAGTCCACCTGGCTTTATAAACTCTTGCACGGCCTTGTGTGATGCCTCGAGCTCCGAGGTGCTTAATAAGGGATGTAATGACTTGAGGTATCTCTTTGTTGTCTCTTCTAATGTTGGAACTGGTAGACGAGGTAGGCTGTCTTCGAATCGCAGCATGGCGCCTTTGCTTGCGTCCTCTTGATATCCTCTCTTCACTGCTGGCGCCATAGTGAACTTCTATAGTGGCTGTCAGTACTTTCCGCACAACAGGAACATCAATATATGTTTACCAATGGCAGACGGGCCGGGGTATTGCGGGGTATGGAGGAAAGGAACAGAGGTGAGGGACGAGATCTTGCAAGAAGACGAAAAGCGGACATTCCAGAAGGATGAAAGAGAGTGGCACGCAGGAAATACAATTTGAGAACGACTCGGGATGCAGAAGGAAGTACTTTAATACAGAATAGCATCATGCGCGCAGCCGACAGCATTGGAGCCTGGCCAAGACCGAGGCATTTCGGTACCGGCACCGCGCCTAACGTAGCTGCACAGCACGACAGAGTTTAGCCAGCAGTAGCACCATCACCATGAGCAGAGCAGAGCAGGACGAAGCAGTCACAAGACACAATATGTACCACGGGAGCTATGTCACCAAAGTAAATGCACCTTCAAGCGTGTAAAGATGTTGGGTATATCTGGTCAAATCAACATTTTCATAAACTACCTACATCCTACATCTTCAGATATGACCGTCTATGGCTTAGGTGTTGGCTCACCACCAGTGGGCTGGTCGTGAACAAACTTGATACCTGTAATGACTGTCAGCTTAGACCTTGATTCGATGTTCAGTTCGTAATATACCTTTCTTAATGTTTCCGCTGAGATCCTTGACACAGGCTTCGATAAGAGTCTGCTCGTGGTCGGTGACCTTGCCCACGGGGTGGATCTTCTCAACACCACTGGGTCCGAGCTCAATGTTGGTCGCAAAGTAGTCGCAGCCTTGGTCCTTGTAAAGAGGGCTCTCGACGAAAGCTGGCTCGATCACACCCTTCTCACCCTGCTTAGCCTTAAGCAGACTTTCAGCGAATCGGGCAGCGGCCATGGCCATGGACAGAGTGGCAGACCCAGCACCACCCTTAGCCTGGACGACCTCGTCACCACCGAATTGAACACGCTTCACGTATGCGTCACGCTCGGTACCCTCAAGGTTGTGGCCAGCCTGGGAGAGGAGAGGGACAATGGTAGCACCAGAGTGACCACCGATAACAGTGATGTTCTCGTTGGCAGGGTCGGATCCCTTGACCTGGGAGATGAAGCGAGAGGCACGGACGACGTCAAGAGTGGTGACACCGAAGAGACGCTTGGGGTTGTAGACACCCTTCTTCTTGAAGACCTCAGCGGTAATGGGGACGGTGGAGTTGACCTATTATGGAATTTATTTTAGCTTTTGTTTTTATTCTTTACCAGCAGCGAATGCTGAAGAGTCTTACGGGGTTGGCGATAACGAGAATGTTGGCGTCGGGGCAAGACTCGGCGCAAGCAGTAGCCAAATCGCGGACGATGGAGGCATTGGTGTTGAAGAGGTCGTCACGGGTCATTCCAGGCTTGCGGGGAACACCAGCGGGGATGAGAACAATCTCGGCGCCAGTCAAGCACTCCTTGAGGTTCTCGTCGCCCTTGTCGTAACCCTTGACGGTGCTCTGGGTGTTGATGTGGCTAACATCGGCGGCGACACCGGGTGCGCCACGGATATCGTAGAGAGCGAGCTCGGTAACTCTGGGGTTAAGCTTGAGGAGGAGGGAGAGAGGTTGGCCGATACCACCAGCAGCACCGAGGACAGCGACACGGGTGTCCTGAGCTTGTTCATTAGCATCTGTTAAAAAAGTTTAAAAGCCCGAAGCTCTGTATAGCTAGGTACGCACGAGTCTGGCAGAGGTGGAGAAAGCGCGAGCAGCACCAAAGACACTACGACGGGCGGCGAACATGATTGATATGCGTATAGAGAATGAACGAGTGAGAGAAGTACTAAAGACGGCTGGATGGAAGATATGAGATGTGCAAAAGAGACAGAGAGACCTCGAGTGGGGAAAAGCCAAGCTTTCGGGCGGTCAATGGGAGCTCCTTTTCAGGCGGATGGCCTTCATTAAAGTGAAGGTAATGCTACATAGAAGCTAATGCCAGGAGTAAATCGTTACAATGCATATGCTTCATGACCAGCCGACTAGAGATACATTCCATCTCGCAACGACCATTTCCTGTCTCCCTCTTCGTTTAGTCCCAATTAGACGATGTCGAAGACACCCTTCAACTTCTTCATCAATGCCCACTCATCATTGCTAACATCACTTCTGTAGAACTCCTTCAGCACATCGATACTCTGCCTGCTCACAAGCGAGTATAAAACGTCCTTCTCCTCAAGCTGCCTTCCGTACATTGGTTGGTTAGGTCCTTCGATCTTGATGGCGACAGATGGCTGGCCTTTCTTGCACAGAGGAATCTGCTTGTGATCACGCTCGATAGTCTGACTATAGAGATTATTAGCATAGTTCTGCAAGGCAATGACCAACTGCAATGACTTACACTCTACCCAATGCAATCACCTCCTTTTGTCCTGTGACTGGGTTTGTCTTTACAGCTGCCAGTGGCGTTAGTGTTCTGAGGTTACCTTCAGCAACATCCACACCGATAACGATGGGATCCTTCTTGTTGAAGACTGCGACGGTCTTCAACACACAAGGAAAGACAGCAAGCATTTTACTCTCCTCCTTCCGTTGCTCAGCCAATTGAGCCATGTGCTTTGTGAAGTCATCGAACAGATGATAGATGATGTCCGCCGTGAAGATCTTCACGCCAACCTCATCAGCATATGCTTGCGCCTCCTTATCAACTTTGACATCAAAGCACAGCATAACGGCGTACTCTTTCGACTTTTCCAGCATGACACCAGCTTGCATGACATCGCGCTTGTAGACTGGACCAATAGAGATGTTGGCAACAGGAATCTTGCTGACTCTGAGGAACTCGAGCAAGGCTTCGAGCGAACCGAGCGTCGATGCTTGTACAGAAACACCACGACCAGTCTTGCTAACCTTGCCGAGCAAGTTCTCGAGATCACCCATGACTTCCTCCTCAAGATCTTCTTCATCGTCATCTGGTCCAACAACTAGAAGACGTGATCCTGCGATAGCATGTTCGAGGTCGTTTGCAGAGATCTTAACACCTAACGCTGCCTTGACTTCCTTGTTGTGAACATATGCTGACTTGACGCGGAGCTCCTTCATTTCGGCTGGAGTTAGCAAGGCACGAATATTGGTTGATATAGGTCCATTCAGACCACACAATACTATTCGGTCACCTTCTCGCAAGATCCCATTAGACAATATAACATCGATTGTGGTACCGAGACCTTCAACGACCTTGACCTCAAGAATTGTTGCTTCCACTTCAGTGAGATACATCAGGGCATTAGTCATACGCTCTTGTGTCAGCTTGATGATGAGCTTGAGCATGTCGGGAATACCTTCACCAGTATGCGCAGAGGTGGGCACCAGGGAGACGTTCTTTGCCAAGTTCTTGTTCTCGTAGAAGAGCTCAGAGTTGAAACCTTGCTCGGCAAATGCAAGCTTTGTCTCAGTGAGACGGCGCTCGAACTCGCCCTGGACTGACTTCTTCTGCATAGCGAGACTGTCTTCGAAACCGTTGTTGTCAATGCGACTCCAGCCATAGAGACGATCAATCTTGTTCAGGGCGACGATAAAGGGTGTTTTGCGGTCACGGAGTAAGCGCATTGACTCCAGTGTTTGTGGTTCAAGACCGTGCATGATGTCGACGACAAGGATGGCGATGTTACAGAGAGAAGAACCACGAGATCGAAGGTTGGTGAAAGACTCGTGACCAGGCGTATCAATGACTAGAAGACCAGGAACATTGAACTTGAAAGACTCGTCCTGGTTGACGACATGAGTCTTCTTCCTCAACGCTTCGACGGGGAAATAAGTAGCACCAATCTGTTGTGTGATACCACCAGCTTCCCCCTCTTGCACGTTAGTCTGACGAATCTTGTCCAATAGCTTCGTCTTTCCGGTATCGACATGTCCAAGAATACAACAGATAGGAGAACGAAGGTCGTCCTTTGATCGTGCAGCCATAGCTTCTTCGTGCTTCTGTACGCGCCTTTGAGCGGCCTCGGCCTTCTTACGTGCTATTTCTCTCTTAGCCGCTGAGATCTCTTCGTCTTCAGATGATTCATCTTCTGATGAAGTCTCCTCCTCGGAGGATGACTCATCTTGCTGCGCCTTCTTGCCATTGACCTGAGCAGGCTTAGCAGTTGCGCCTTCTTGTACAGCCTTGCCATTGGTAAGAGCCTTGGTCTTGGCAGGGCTCTCGTCTTCGTCAGATGGCGCATCCCAGCTGTCTTTGACACCGTCCTCAGCATCTGCTGCCGCTTCCCAGTCATCGAGTAGTTCATCTTCTTCAGGCTTCTTTGCAGCGGCATCAACTCGCGCTTTCTCGGTAGCAGCCTCCGCAGCGGCCTTTTGCTCTTCTGCTAATTTGAGGGCTTCCAGTCTCTTGGCCTGCTCTGCAAGGACTGCGGCCTCCTCCTCGGCCTTCTTCTCCTCAAGCTCCTTCTTCGTCGGACCTTTCTTCTTCTTTGTGTCATATACAGGCTTCTTCTTCTCCTTCGAGTCCTCTTGCAGTCCAGCAATGACAACACCATTTTGCAACATCTGGTCCATGCGTGCCTTAGCTATTGCTTGTGCCTTTCTCTGTGCATCAGTCATGTATTTGCCTTCTTTCTTTAACTGCTCAATCTTCTCCTTTTCCTTTTGCTTCTTCTGTGCCTTGGCTTCAGATCGACGCTTCTCTTCCTCCTCTTCCCGTCGTCGCTCTTCTTCTTCCCGGGCCTTCTCCTCTGCTTCCAGACGTGCTTCTTCCTCTTGCCGTTTCCGTAGTTCTTCCTGTTGCTTCTGTAGCGCCGCCAGAGCGGCAGGGATCTTCTTCTTCTTTCCAGCCCCTGCAGCTTCGGGTGCTGGGGCTGCTTCTTCAACTGGTTTTGCGACTTCAGCCTTAGCTGGTGCAGCAGGTGCCGTGGTTTTCTTCTTCTTCTCCTGTAATCATAGTATCAGTGCTCGCGCCAAGTGCATGTTCTTTCATGCTACCATACCTGCTCCAGCTTCTTCTTCCTTGCCTTCTCTCTCTCCTTCTTCTCCTTCTCCTTTTCCTTCTTCGTCTTGAGTCTGCCTCCGTCATCCTCTTCCGCATCATCACCGTCCTCTCCATCAGCTTCTGGTGCCTGTTCAGGCTCTGGCGGCGGTGTAGGCGCAGCCTTTGGTGTACCCTTTCCATTAGCGCTCTTCTTGCCGCCCTTTCCCTTCTTCACTGGCAGCTCGTCGAACTCATCTTCCATGTTCGCCTCCTCCGGCGCTTTTGCTGCAAGCAGATCTTCCTGCGGCGTCTGCACACCACTTTCACCAGCACCATCCATTCCTGGTGGATCCTCACCCTCGACAAAGTCTTCTATCACTTTGCCTTTCTTCTGCTTTTTGTTTCTGTTCTTCTTCAGGGCGGCAAGCAGTCCGCCGCCGCCACCGTTCACATCTTCCTGTGCATCCTCCTTCTCCTCTTCTTCTTTTGCTGCCTGTGTTGCCGCAGCTATAGGGTCGGCTACTTCTCCAAGACCCTCATCCCAGTCGTCGGCGACCTTCTTGCTTCCCTTCTTCTTGGGCGGCATTTCGAGGGGTGATGGATGAATGTGATGTGCTGTTCGCGCTGTATTTAAAAGTGGCGGAAGGGAGTTTTGATCCGGTGGGGGGGGGCGGATCGTCGAAGAGTGCAGATGCGGGGAGTAGCACGAGACAACTAAGACTAGATACTATAAACGAAGTGTAGAGGATAATGACAAATACTGAGATTAGAAGGAACTAAGTACAAGGCAGTAATGTGAGTTCCAGGTTTGTGGTGCTTTTCCAAAACTGTCGCTCCGAGTCTCCTTTTATTTTTCTGATTCATCTCCTTCCTCTCCTTCCTTCGTCCTCTAAATGAGTATTCTTCACTTGTGACACAAAGACGTGCCGTGAAGAGTACTGGAAGTCTTGAAGAAGCCGAGGGTCAGTTAAGTGCCTGATAAGACCAATATCTCTGAAGTGACGGTATTGAGCGTGCTCTTTCTGTTAAAATCTCCCCAGGGATGAGATTATCTGTCGAGGGCAGTCGTTCTGTCTGCCCGTCTTCAGCATCAACCTTTAATCGACTCGCATGCCGACCTTCCACCTCTCTTGATGCCAGCTCTTGAGAACACCGCTTCGAACCATGCTCAGATAAATGTTCTTCCTCATGTTCCATGCTGCCATCACCTACCGTCGACGAACCATCAGCATCAGGCCAGTTCCAATTCTTCAACCATCTGATAGAGGATTCGGTCAGGTACTTCAATTCCCGTTTCTCTCTTTCCTCTCGTATCTTTTGCCGTTTCCTCTCCTCTTTCACCTTCTGCCGCTGCACAATCTTCTCTGCGATCATGTCGCGTCTCTTTTTAGGCTGTGTATCCCCTTCCAAATCGTCCACAGGCACGTCCAATGATCGTTTGGGTCTGGGCCTGAGTCTCGAGAGGATTGATTCTGTTGAGCATGCGGACACAACCACGACCAGGTCTTGGAGGTCTGAGATGCTTCTTCGAAGACGATCGAATGATTTTCGTGTGCGACCTGGCTTGTAGTTGAGACTGGTCTCCCACTGTCCCGGGCAAGTTACAAAGTGGCTTGGCTCGGCTGGCCACTTGTCGTTTGGGATCAGCTCTTCTGGGGCGATTTGACTAGAGCGTCTGCGTGGAGAAGGCTCGAGAGGTCGTGGGGCATAGCTAGACGTGCAAGTAGTGGCGGAGAGTATAGAAGACGGGTGAGGTCGTGGAGCATCGCCAGCCACGCAGGTAGTATGAGACATTGTACGCTCCATGTTTTTAAACCCTCGTTGCTGGCACTGTGCCGAAACTGCAATCTCGTTCTGTGAAGCGCTTACTTCTTTCATGCCTTTCAGTGTAGTGGGCTCTTCACTATGTACTCAAGAATTGGTCTTGCGCTTGAATGATTCATTTCAACTATTACGCTCAGAATGTGCCAGCCAGTTCTGTATGTCTGCAGCATTATCGAAACCACGAGCGTAGCACTGAGAAGATGTCGCGCTCAGAGAGTATCACTCAGATACATGGGAATCATCTAACCTATACAAAATATTCCGCCCCACGGGTCATCTTGATTTACAATACCAGTGGCTGATTGATGTCCATATTCATACCCACTGAAAGTTGCGGCACTTGAGTATAGTTGGATTGCCTCAATGCATATCTGGTGTCCTGCAGAGTCTGTGGTGTTGATTAGCAAGCAAATCTGACTCCTATTAAAGACCTTCGTACCTGTAGATAGGTTGGATTTGGAGTCCTCTTCATCACCTGTAAGAACGCCCATGACATAGCTCCTTCTCTACAATAGTTGTCAGTCAAGTGCAGAGTTTCTCAAAGGTCGGGTTCATATCTTACGCCATGCCACCAATAGTCGCGTCCGCACTCGTCTGTTCGTCCCTACATCCTGAGAACATTGTGACGACTAACGCAGTGGTTAGTCTAGATTCGTTCTCTCATAGCCTCTGCTTGTTGCTTACATTTGTGCTCCTGACTGTAGTCATTCGCAAACTGATCTGATGCTAATCCTGGTTGTTCGTGCCTATGTTGAAATGAGCGGAAGAAGCTCGTAGCCCCTGCCAATAGATCCTGGGCTTCGGCAACCTTGTTGACGCTGAAACCACCATACAGGAGATCACCAGCTTCAGCGGCCAGGTGTAGGCCTTGTTGTCCAATGTCAGCCGAACTGCTGTGGAACATGGAACTTGTTGGCACATACCTTGTTTGACATTGTCAACCATGTTGACATTGCCGTCATCGTCAGATCTGTACACGAATGGCAACTCAAGCGCACTTCCCGAATGACAGCAGTCCAAGATGACGAACCTGTGGTTGAGATCAGATAGTTACCACACTACAAGCAATGGGACGCACATACAAAGTACTATTTGGAGGCAAGTTGCTGACGAGGTGGCGATGAAGAATGTCGGAGTCAATCTGACCTCTTGTTTCGAAATCGTACGGGACAATCGTATCGAGCACCCCTGTGGGCCTTGCACCAGTAGGATCCTGTACTTGTCCGCCGTGGCCAGAATAATGGAGAAAATTACACGTCCCAGGTTCTGACACAAGCCAGTCAATTGCGGCCAGAATGTTGTGCCTGTTTACAGCTTCAGCCCTCTCATGAACTTCAAGAAACCCGTCGTCAATTTCACTCACCCTAATGGAAAGTAGGGGCTGTTCTCAGGCAAATCATCACGCAGAATGACTTGATCTCTTGGATCATTCGAGTAGCCACGGTACGAGAGATACTCTCCCACGTTCTCCACATCTTGCCTGCAACCTTTCAATGCATTGCTTGTGCCTGACTGCGATCAGTACCTTGAAACATGTCCACACCCAGAGCCTTCTCACCTTCATAGTTGCAGCCGATGAGGAGACTCTTGCGGCGGACCATCTTGAGTATTGCTTGGCGTTCTTGGCTTTTTGTGTTCTTGGTCACAGTATTTTACTAATGCGATAGGATAGCGTAGAAGGAGGAATTTAGGTACTAGATCTGCGTTTCTTTCAACTGAGTATGCATGACGCGGCTACAATGTAGTGCTTCACATTGTCGAAGAGAAACGCGGGGCACTTCGGAACAACCGACCAGCAACCACAGCATGATTGCAGACACATGTTCTTGTAACAATGGTCTCCAGTAGTTACTTGGAGAGTGGTGGTTGTTCATTTTTACCATTATTACTTCTATCCGAATGATTATCTTACAGTCCACGGTCTTAATATACAGATTCTCTTTTGTTCAACATCAGATCCTCCCAATCAAAGAGCTAATAGGAGGAGCATTGCCATCGATCACGCCTGACGGCTTCTCCTGCGTTTGGACTTGAGGTTCCACGACAGCATCAGCGTCCTCATTGATGAAGTCACTCGTCCTGGGTCGCTTCGATTGCCTTTCTGGGTCATCTTGTGACGCACCAATTTTAGGTCCCTCCAGTTCCTGTATCCGTCGACGTAGTTCTTGCTCCCGGTATGCGCCTTCTTCCACCTGTTGCCTAAGCTCCTTTTCAATTCCCTCGAGATCCTGCACACGGCCTCGAAACAACTCGTTGATTACTTCTAGTTCCGATATACGCATCTTCAGTTTGGAAGAATCTGGGTCATCCATGCCTCCGTTACTGCGCAAGCCATTGAGGATCGATTGGGGTGTTGGTGAGGTATTCCTTGCAGTTGCAGGATAATAAGGTGTGTGACCTGAGTAGTTGTTGTCGAGCGACCGCCGTCCTTCAGATTCTAATGTGGCTGCTTCGAACATGTGGAGTGGAGCGATATTTGTAGAGTGATGATGTTGCAATTGAGCTGCGACGTGAGTACCAGAGGGTGTTGTAGACCGTGATATCGGCTTGTGTTCATGTCTCTCATCTGTATCCGAGACTTGTACTTGCGTCATTGACGGCACTCTCGGTGCTGCGTTTTGAGCAAGTGGTGAAGAGTCGAAGTCGGAATCTTGTCCAGGAAGTCCTTGACCTGGTAGTGACTGTGCGAATGGAGTTAACATCTACATTCAACCATCACATTGAGGTGATGCCAACCTTCTTCTTCTGTCCATTTTGCCCTGTCTTCACACGGTTCCGACTCTTGATCACATCTGTCTTGAGGCTGATTGGGCGTGCTCGACCATGCAACTTGAGGAACAAGCCACAAGCGTTGCACAAAACTGAACCGCCCTCATCCCGTCGCCAAAGCGGAGTCGTACTCGTCGAACAATTTTGGCATGTTGGCTGCGACAAAAACGTCAGCGTTTCAGGTTCATCTGTTATCGCACTATCGATAGGTTCGCAAATGGAAGATCACTTGGCGATGGGACGCGATCATGACGCGATGTAGCAGACTCACAGGCGCAGTACTGGCCGAGCTTCCTTGACCAGGCGCTGAGGTCGCGTAGCTCATCTTGACGTCGCTATGGTCTATGGATGATGTGATGTGCTGCGTAATTAAAATGTAGCAGAACTGATAAGAGGTCGATCACATCCGGAGACAGCCCCCATAGGGCTGAAAGTCAAACGTCTCGTTGGTCTTGCTGTTGATGTCGATGTCGAACCTGGTCCTACTTTGGTTCTTCAAGCCGCTGGGTCGGCAAGACTCGACAATGCTAGTCCTCTGAGGTGGATCCAGAACTGTGAGCACGCCTTCTTCCAAGCCTGTGAATAAAATGCCTAGGCCATCCACAACAGGTTATGCGAGGCTAAGAGGGGAGGAAGAAGAGGAGGAAGAAGAGGAGGAAGGCGAACAATATCAAGATAATGTCGATGAACAGTCTTCCCGACCAGGACTATCATCCGACACCTACTTTGCGCCCATACAACCTGGTCGGCATGATCGTATGCAGGTAAACAGCAGTCCCGCCAAGCCTCCAGCACCTCAACGACGACCATCAGGACATCGGCGAGCACGATCAGGATCAGCTGTAGACATCCGGGCAATTAATGCGAGACTCGAAAGATGGGCCGAGGAAATAGCGCAGAAGCTCAAGATAAAGAAGATCAAGGGAAAGTCGGAAGAGGAAGAGAAGCTGGAAATACACTACTCAGTCTTTCAAGCACCAGATGACATAAGACATGCCACGATAGAGGAACTCGCGGAGCGCTTCAGCAAGCAGGACTTGATGACGAAACAGCAGTTCGACGAAGTGATCGAAAGTGTAAAGATTGCGCAAGAGCAAGGTATACAGCCAAAGCTCGTGGCTCAAGGTAGTTCAGGTAGTTATTTTGCGAAGAACAGTCAAGGCGTAACAGTGGGTATTTTTAAGCCCAAAGACGAAGAGCCTTATGCAACAAAAGTGAGCGCTACTCACCTCAGCCCATTGCTCCCAGTATAATTTGCTGATTGAGATTATAACCAGAATCCAAAGTGGACGAAGTGGATTCACCGAAACCTGTTTCCTTTCTTCTTCGGCCGTGCCTGTCTCATTCCTAACCTGAGCTATGTTTCGGAAGCAGCAGCATATGTTCTGGACTGCCGACTTATGACCAACCTTGTTCCATACACGGATGTTGTCTACTTATCATCTCCTTCTTTCAACTACGATTTTTGGGACCGAAGAGCATTCTATAGGAAGAAAAAACCACTACCACCTAAACCGGGCAGCTTCCAAGTATTTTTGAAAGGGTTCAAGGACGCAAGCGCATTTCTCAAACAGCATCCTTGGCCAGATCAAACAAATACAAATGTGACCGCTCCAGCAGATCGAAATAGACGAACACGGTGGGCAGATGATTGCCGCTTAGGCTCAGCAGAGTCTGACGACGACGATATAGATGGAGAGCAACGAGTCGGAAGAGCAGAGGCTGAGAGACGGAAGCATTTTTGGTCACCAGCACTGCAGGAATCATTTCGTGAAGAGCTGGACAAGCTGGTAATACTAGATTACATAATGAGAAACACCGATCGAGGTCTTGACAACTGGATGATACGGATAGACCAGGATAATGAGGAGGCGATGATTGTCGCAGATGTGCCGAAGAAGCAGAATACTGACGAGCCATATGCAGCGCGGAAGGACTCAATGACAGTAAGCACAAATGGCAATTGTACTGGGAGCGGAACCATGCAGGAGCAAGCAACGCCGCAAGTTATGCTAGGAGCGATTGATAACAGTCTTGCATGGCCGTGGAAGCATCCTGATGCTGTAGGTAGTGATTATGTTTTTAGCTCTGAAATCGTGCTAACAGTTTACAGTGGCGAAGCTTCCCCTTCGGTTGGCTATTCCTGCCAGTCTCTCTCATTGGACAGCCTTTCTCGCAAAAGACCAGGGAACATTTCCTCCCACTCCTTACATCGAAACAATGGTGGAGTGACACTCAGGTTGCTTTGCGAGAGTGCTTCAGCCAGGACGACGCTTTCAACGAGAAGATGTTCGCTCGTCAAATTGCAGTCATGAAGGGTCAAGCATGGAATGTTGTCGAGACACTGAAAGACAAAGCTGGTCCACTCGAGCTGACCAGAAGGACACGAGTCTGTGTCTGGGACGATCTGCAAGATATACCATATGCTTTACCCCTACGAGAATCATCAGATGAGATGCGTAGGCAATTTGCGCGAGAAGCAGCCAAAACGACGCACGAAAGAGAAGAGCTTGACATTGGAGCATCACGACAAGTCGCCCCTTCTGATCTAGCCAAATCACTACTACAATTAAGCCCTCCGCCAGGCGAGGGTATAGGCGCCAGCCTCTTTAATATGTCGCGCGATGCCGGTCGTGAAGATGAAGTTGCAGCGCAGCTGAAGGTGGACGAAAATGGAGCAAAAGGGGATATAAGTTCTCAGCAATCACGCAGCCAGAGCAAGAGTCGAACACCAGGTGCCGCCTCGCCTCGACGGCCATCGAATAGGCCCAGATTCAGCTATGATGTGCCAAGACGACCATGGCATACTGACTCTCGCAAACGCAATTACTCGTTTACAGCCAAGCCGTGGCAGAATGAAGAAGAGGAGGAAGAAGATCAAGGAGATCTAGGTTATGCCGCTATGCAGGATATGGAGAACCAGACCAAGAAGGTCATTGTGGAAAGATTGGAGACGGTCAAATCGAGAGCGCCAGTCTTCACATGGTGCTGAGTGGATCTAGCATCCAGACTTGACTGTAATAGTGTTCGCTCTGCCCGAGCAATGGCGCTTACGGGCTAGAGACGAGCTCAGATCGAATTGCATAAGTTTTGGGTATTCACTCTCGATCTGTTCAGATATTTCAAGCTGGATCGACCATAGCATGATGATTGGACGCAGCTCTTGTCACTTGTACACTTTTCAATATAGCTCTTGGCAAATATTCAGGGTCCAACTGTTTCAGATCTGCGTCATCTTGAATCATGTGATCACTTGTATAGATGCGAAACAACTAGATTTAGTTACTTGCGTCGTCTTGGTACAGGATCTCATACACTCTCCTTCGTGCGCAGCTTCCGTTGACATTCACTTCAGCTCTCGTGATCGAGTGAGGAATCTCTCGTTCAATACTAATGTGATACTTAAACCTCTTGCCGTCCTGTCCTTCTTCTTCTCCTTCTTCCTCATCCACTTGACATCCTCTTCTCTACATCCCTCATCCTCATCTCTTTTTCCTCCCTCCTGGATTGAATACACTTCGTCATCTCAAGGCAAAGCTACTTGCTGGCCCTGTAGCTTGCCTTGCAATACATTCCTTTCTGGCCTCGCTCACAACAACCAAGTCTTACCTTACTCAACATCTCCAGGAAGCTTTAGCAGCTCAACCCGCTCGAAACATGGCGCCACCACGCGCATCAACTACTGTCACTGCGCCGGCCCCGCGCTTTGACCCCAAAGCCCTTCTCAACCCGAAAGCCGCCCTCAAGCAAGCCAAAGCCAACAAGGCCCCTCCACCCAACCCTTATTCATTCTCTACCGCCTTGTCACCCGTTTCTGGACCTGGAAGTTATGCGACCCCCGTAGCTACTCCACCTCAAAGCACATCACAGCCACAAGAGCATGGGATGGCTTCGATGATTGAAGGACTTCATAACATTGGAGAAAGAGATGATCGTCCAGCAAAAAGACAGAAGAGATCGCAAGCAGGTGATGATGAAGATCTTGTGAAATATAATCAGAAAGGTACAGCGGATCGTATGGGTGGTACAGGTGAATTGGGAAGCTATATTAAGGAGAAGCGCAAAGAGGGACTAGATGAACATGGACCTGGACCTGTTGTTCCGGCCTTAGCATCTCATGTTGTCGACCTGACTGGAGACAATGATGACGACGACGACTCTGATATCATGGTTATGGGCGACACGCATATGGTGGAGGTTTGCCTAGGACGTATTGATACTGCTCGTGTCAATGCTCACAAGGTTCCTACACCTAGTACTGGAGGAGCTCTACAAGGAATGAAGACGCACTGGGCACCAATGAAGGTGACTCTGAGTCGTCGCGTCGGTAGTCATGCCATCATTGCTGTGACCGATCCTATGGGTCACGGTAAGTTTGGATCTCTCTCTCTATTGTCGTTGAAAACTAACATGAAAATAGACTTCGGCAATCTTGACCACAAAATTGCTCAGGCCCTGGTTCCACTCATGGATGGTTCCAACATCAACAAAGTGCGCCTACAGGCTAGACTTGAAAGCCGCGTCAAGAAGCCTTTCGATTATCCTGGTCAGCAGGTTTCCGATAGTTATCCTATTAGCATCAATCTCTACGCACCAAGGAAGTTCATCGCAGGTATTGGCAAGTTCTTGAGCCAGAAGTCGATTTGGTTGCGTGATCCGGTCCTGGTTGATCGCAACGTCGTCGTTGTCAATCCTCACCACCCAAAGAGTCATGCTCCTGCTACACAAACTACTAGCTTAGCACGTACCTCGACCAGCGCCACTACCCGAGAAACAGTTGTGCGTACTCAAGAAGAGGTTCGCAACGATGTGGTCAACATATTCGACCAACTAGAGGAGGCTGTAGATCTGCCCCGAGCTGAACAGCCTACAAGGATTATCACACCGCTTTTGAAGCATCAAGGGCAAGCTGTGTACTTCATGCGAAAACGCGAAGGACTCCCTGTCACAATTATTGACGAAGGCGATAATGGGACTTCAAAGAAGGAAGTCACCGTGAAGACTTCGCTTTACAAAGAACAAGTCAAAGAGAATGGCAGGGTGGTCTGGTTCAACGTCATCACAGGCCACACGTATCGTAACAAGCCACAGCCAAGTCTCGGAGGCATCCTTGCAGATGTTATGGGTCTTGGGAAGACACTCAATGTTCTTTCGCTTGTCACAGGCTCGCTTGAAGAGGCTAGAGCATTTGGAAAACAGCAGCCGCCAACTGACAGCGATAATGGTAGCGAGCTACTTCTCAATTCCAGGGCTACATTGCTCGTTTGCCCACTCAGCACTATCGTCAATTGGGAGGAGCAGATCAAAACGCATTTGGACAAGCCGCTCAAGTACTATCTCTACCAGGGAGGAAACCGCACCAATGAGGCAACGGAGCTACGTGATTATGATATGGTGATCACCACCTACGGAGCTGTTGCTGGCGAGATGACCAAACGTGGCCGCAATCGTCCCAATAGCCCTTTGATGGAGGTGAATTGGTTTCGTGTGGTGCTTGATGAAGCCCACACCATTCGCAAGACATCCACTGGACAATCTAAAGCCTGTTGCAATCTTGTTGCAGAGCGTCGTTGGGCTGTTACTGGCACTCCCGTGCAAAACCGTCTCGATGACCTGGGTGCTCTTATCAAATTTCTTCGCATCAGACCTTTTGACGAGCCTGGCATGTTCGCAAGCTACATCACTACTCCATTGCGTACTGGACAAGCTGAGGCGATTCCTAAGCTTCGTCTACTTGTTGATGCCATCACTTTGCGCCGCCTCAAAGACAAGATCGACCTCCCACCTCGTATCGAAACGATCGTGACTCTCAAGATGACTGACGCTGAGCGTAGTCTTTATGAGCAGTTTTCTCGCAACACGCAGGGCCAATTCGATGCAATGACGAACAAGAATGGTGGAATGGGTGGCAAAGCTTACGCACATGTCTTGAAGGCTATTGGTCGTCTTCGCATGATATCTGCCCACGGTAGTGACATGCTCTCTGACGAGGATTGGGAATTGGCAAAAGGATTCAATGCCAACAACGCTATTGATCTTGAAGATGACAACGACGACCGTCCGGACCGCCCTGCTTCACAAGCATTTGAGATGTACCGTATCATGAAAGATTCCAACGTCAATTTCTGTGCCAGATGCCAGCGGTACCTCACTATCTCCGAGGAGAAAGTACAAGAGTACAATGAATCAGATGAGGATGAGGAGGACGAGCTGGTTGGATATCTCATGCCATGCAATCAGCTTGTTTGTACGAAGTGTGTTGATACACTACGACAAGAGCTCAAGGACAATGCCAGCGTTGACAACTACGCCGAATGCCCAATCTGTTCGAACTGGATCCGGATAACCTTTTTCGAGCTTAGGCGCAACGAGATGCTTGCAGATGAAGCCGCACAGGAGACGATCCGCAAGTCCAAGTTCGCCAAGAATCTCGCTCGCTACGCTGGCCCCTCTAGCAAAGTCCAAGCTCTTCTGGACGATCTTCACGAGCATGAGCGATGGAGTGATGAACATCCCGACGAGCGTCCTATCAAGTCTGTCGTCTTCTCAGAATGGACAAGCCACCTCGATCTGATTCAACATGCCTTGATTGGTGCAAGCATTCCTACCACTCGTCTCGACGGATCTATGTCTTTCAGCCAACGCACCAGGGCCATCAACAACTTCCAAGCTGCAGACGATGTCAACGTGATTCTTGTGTCACTCAAAGCTGGCGGTCTTGGTCTCAACCTGACAGCGGCTTCTCGTGTCTACACTATGGAGCCAAACTACAACCCAGCCGCAGAAGCTCAGGCTGTTGAGCGGGTTCACCGTCTTGGGCAGACTAGAGAAGTCATCATCAAGAGATTTGTCATGGCAGACACCATTGAGCAGAAGATTTTGAAGCTACAGGACAAGAAGATGGCGTTGGCGGAGTTCTCGATTGAGAGGAGCACTATGAAGCAATTGAGTAAGGCTGAAGCCGCCAAGGCTAAGCTTGACGATCTCAAGATGCTGTTGCGCTAAGGTGGATGGTACTGGTGGCGAGATGAGAGCACGATCAAGTGTTTGAGCGATACACGATGGGGAGTAGGTTTGGGGACACAGCATTGGTCGCTGAGCGTGGTTGGTTGTGATACTTCGTATGCAAGTGCGACCACAATTTTCTCTTTTTCTTTACACATTGATGACGACTACGAGGTGAGATACCAAACACTCCAGGCGCGAGAAGAGAACAGCGCGAAACAGCATCATGTATTATAAATTCATATATAAATAGAGCAAATTATATATTTTGCCACTACTATGCTGTCCCTCCACTTCCATGACGCCTGGCGAAGCGAAACAAACAAAACCGCTGCCTGGTCTAGGCGACGGTGAGGTCAAATGTCAATCGTGAAGAATACCGTGCAAGTCTTGGTGATTCGAACAAGCTTCAGGGTCTTGGCAGTGGCGAATATCGCTAGATACCCAGCCCTGTAAGTTGTAACGACTATCTGCAGCAAGCTTCAGTCCAAGCCCTGAAGCACAAGTAAAAGTGTCAACAGATTTACTGTTTCTCGCGTCCTTGACTTCACACCTTCGTCTCTTCGCGTGTTGGTGATCAAATATTGGACTATTTCAATGATGCACGATTGAATGAAGACGCGCACTAACAACGAAAATGCCGAAACTACTGCCTCCAAACAATGGGCCGCACCCTGCCTATATCCAGGTAGCCAAACCTTATGTCTTCGAGCAGGAGATTCAGGAGTGCATGAAACAGAACGGCACGACCGAAACAAAGGAGGATGGCAAGAGGTTGCAAGGTGTGGCTTGGATTGATAGCGTGCGGCGAGCACTACAACTGTAGGTTGATTTGCGCATCAGATTGGCGACGTGCTTATGACAAATGTTACCTAGTCCTATACGGACATACAACACCGCTTGTGTGTACTATCACAAATTTCGACTCATACATCAAGACGGTGAATATGACTTCAGGGTAAGAACTATCTTTGAGTCGCGCGATCATTTCTGAATTGCTTGTAGGACGCGGCAGCAGCAGCTCTATTCAATGCCTGCAAGATCGAAGACACTCTGAAAAAGTCTCGAGATATCTTGTGTGCAGCCTACAACCTCAAGCTGCCTCAAGCAGAACATCTCAGCTCAGACGATGCTGTAGGTTTTCTTCCAATACTGATCTCGGTACTTTGGCTAAATTAATAAAAGCTCTTTGAGGCACATTCGAAAACAATACTCGGCCTAGAGCGACTTATGCTCGAAGCTTCTGGTTTCGACTTTCGCAATCGTTATCCACAGAAGATTCTGATGAAGCTTGTGAGGAGTTGTAGTCTCAACGAGCATGTTGGTGCAGCAGCTTACAAGATAGCGCTTGATATGTATCGTACTTTCATTCCACTCAAGCAGTCTACACAGACAATGGCGCTAGCAACCCTAGAGCTTGCGATCAGGATTTGCGATGTAGACATGTCGACTGTCAAGTCTGAACACGGTTTCGACTACGAGCGCTGGGCTACAACTCGACCTGAGATCATGGGTACGTTCTGCATTGAGTGGGAAAGACACATTCATTAACAGATCGGCTTATTTAGAAACACTGCTGGACATGCTCGACCTCTACACAATCCATCGCGCAGCAACCCTCATTGGGCCAGACTACGCCCTCGACACCTTCATCAACATTCGCATCCAATTAAACCAAGAAGCAACTGAGCACAAATATCCACGATACACCGAATGGCAGGACCCCAAACCCGCTCCCCCACCCCCACCGCCAGTAGAGGAAAAGAAGAAAACTGGGATTCGGCTCGCCAACGGCAAGATCATTGCAACAAAGACTTCTCCACCGCCATCTCCCAAGTCACCTGTGCCAAATCCTGCACCAAGTCAGTCGGTGGCTCCGAGCGAAAGGCAGAAAGACAGCACAGTGAGATTCATGCTGGATCCAGAAAGAGCAAAAGATGAGACTGTCATGATTAAAGATTTTTTCCGGCTAGAAGAGGTGGAAGAGTACGTATATTGATCTTGGTGTTTGCTATTGTTTTTGGTTTCGGCTTCGAGATTTTGTAAGATTTTATATACTGCTATCTATCGGACCTATGGTTTCTCCCGGACGAGACCACGATCACGAACGGTTCCATCGATCTTCCAACATTACGACTACCGAACACCATTATTGTTATCGACCATCAACTTATATACCCCCTTTCCGGTACAACTATTTCAGAATTTTCCTGCTCATTGGTACGTTGTTTCGTACAAGAAGAGGAGCTGACTGTGTACAGGGAGTATTACGTAGATATTCTTCAACACAATTCTCAAAAGAAGAACAAAGCGACTCACGACCCTTTATTACAACGTCTGGCAGCTCAATATCTTGCTTCTGCAGATTCCAATACCCAACCAATTCCGACTGCGCCTTTGTCCGTTCAAAGACCGGCACCACCTACAAGATACCGCCCTCTCTCAAATACAAACATGACTCCTATCCCAACAGGACCCCGACAGATGCGGCTTGGTCAGCCTACTGCACCGAGATCCACGCAGAGTCCCGGGCAAAGTTCACATTCCATTTCACACGTATCGCATGTCCATCAACAAACCTCACCTCACGGCACAAAATCTCTTCACGAATCGTCATTGACCGCAGCAACATCGTCGGTCAAGGTTTCACCACCTCGCACGGAGGACCCCGTCTATCTCTCACCGCCTCCTGCTCCATCTGCGGAGCTTTGGTGGTCTTCACCGATGAAAATATCGCCTCTGGATGATACACGTATGATGGATGGAGACTGTGCAGATGTTGGCAAGGTCAAAGAGCTGAACCAGGCGAGTGATAAGAATGGTAACGGAGCAAATACAAAGGATGTTAGTGAGAAGAAGAAGTGGACCTGGGCCGAGGAGAGAGGCTGGTAGAGGAGCGTGAAGACGGTACTTCGATGTAATACCCTCGATAGCAGAGCACAACCGCCGTAATGTCCATGATGTCCAATACATACCGACCCATGAATTCCGTCATCTACTTCCCGATTTGGATGCAAATTGCTACGGCGCGTCATCGCACTTTTCTACGCGACGTGATCGAAGGGAGCGTATACCTTCACCGTTGCCTTCCTTGCTTGATATTATGCTCAGCGCTCGCCTGCTTGATATGAATAACGTGAGTGTATTGCTAACAGTGCTAATCGAAGATATATAACCCATATTCCCCCTAAACAACGACCACAAATATGACCGCCGACCTCGATGCCAATGCCAATGACATGGAGGGTGTTTCTGGCACGATGCGCGCCGAAGAAGAGCGGATGCGCGCTAGGAGCAGCAAGGAAGAGCAGCAACGTGCTTCACGGCTAGAAAGAGAGAGAGAAGCAGATATCAAAGGAGGCAAAGATGGCGTTGACACAAAATTCAAGGCTCTGGAGTTTCTGCTGAGTCAGAGTAAGGTCAGTAGCATTCGTGTGTAATCCTCGCCAGTCGACGTTCTCGCGCGAAGAAGCTGGCTAACATAGATGGTATACACAGCTGTATTCAGCAATAATGCTCCAGCAAATGCAGAAACAAGAACAAGCCGATGCAGCAAAGGATGAGAAAGATTCGAAGAAGGCACAGAAATGGGCAGATGATGTTGAGAAGGCGGCTCAGGCATCACAGCGTCGGTCAACCAGAACAGCAGCAAATGGTGGTGACGAGGAAGAGCAAGAGACACAAGCCAGTGGGAAACGAGGCCGACGAGGAAAGCAGCCTCAGCCAAAATTGAAGAAGGAGACGAGTAGGATTACTGACTTTCTGAAGAAGGAGGACCTCGAAGAGGCTGGCAAAGGAGCCTCGATACAGGAGGCGTTGGATCAGGAGGCTGCGAAGGCGGAAGACGACGGTATCAAGCCAGGCGAGATTGGTGTCCAAAATCTGCAGTCAGCAAGACAGCCCGACCTCGTTACGGGCGGTACAATGAGGCAGTATCAGCTGGAGGGTCTGGAATGGTTATGTTCGTTATACGAAAACGGACTCAACGGGATACTGGCAGATGAGATGGGATTGGGAAAGACTGTACAGACGATTTCACTACTTGCCTTCTTAAGGAACAAGGGCGTCAACGGACCATTCTTAGTGGCTGGTCCACTGAGTACGACTGGCAATTGGGTTGATGAGTTCAAGAGGTGGACACCCACTATCCCAGTTGTATTATACCACGGCACACCACAAGAACGAGCGGACATCAGAAAGAAGCAGTTCAAAAATCCGGGAAGTGAGCAGTTCCCCGTAGTCTGCACATCGTACGAAATCTGCATGAATGACCGAAAACATCTTGCACATTATGGCTGGAAATTTATCATTATTGATGAAGGACATCGATTGAAGAACCTCAATTGTCGCCTAATACGCGAGCTACAGTCCTACCAATCTGCTAATCGACTCCTGATTACTGGTACTCCACTCCAAAACAACCTGGCTGAGTTGTGGTCGTTGCTACATTTCTTAATGCCAGACATCTTCGATAAGCTCGAGAGCTTCGAAAGTTGGTTCGACTTTTCCGCACTGAAAGAGAAAAACGGATATGAGCAGATTCTGTCTGAGGAGCGCAGACGCAGTCTCGTGACATCATTACACGCCATCTTGAAGCCATTCTTACTACGGCGAATCAAGGCAGATGTAGAACACTCCATGCCCAAGAAGCGCGAGTATGTACTGTACGCCCCACTGACAAAGGAACAGCGTGAGCTCTACCAGGAAATTCTGCATGGAAACAGCCGTGCATACCTGGAAGAGCGAGCATTTGAGAGTTTGAGTCGTGATGTCAGCCTTGCTGGCACACCAGAACCTTCTCGACCTGCCAGCCGTGCAAGCAATCTGAAGCGCAAAAGAGGACTCCAAAGTGGAGCTTCAACACCGAACAACAAACTCGCCAAAGTTAGCCGAGCATCAACGCCCGCCTCTGTAGCAGCCTCAACGACCTCGACTAACGGCCGAGCCACTCGAGCGAAGCGGCGTCAAAACTATGAAGAGGTTAGCGACCATGCTTACTTCGAGCGCGTCGAGAACGGAGAGGACTCGGCTGTGAACGAGGAGGAGGAAAGCGAGGATCCCGAAGAGCTTGAGCGTGCCGAGAATCTAGCATTAGCAAAGAAGCTCATTGGACAGAAGAAGCTTCAGAATCCAATCATGCAACTCAGGCTCTGTTGCAATTCGCCTCATAACTTCTACGATCCCTTCCCTAACCTCGACCTCGATGACGGTGACGCCGAGGACGACGATGACGAAGAGGAGCTTAATAATAAAGACGACGAGAACATCGACTACACGCCACTTGTCACAGCATCAGGTAAAATGCTACTCCTAGACAGGCTATTACGAGCTCTTCTTGCTTCACCCACAAATCATAAGATCCTCATCTTCTCCCAATTCAAAACACAACTTTCCCTCCTCCGACTCTATCTCCGCCACCTTCTACACGTCCCCTCGTGCCTCATCACTGGTGGCACATCTCAAGTCGACCGCCGGAAGCTCATCGCCTCATTCAATGACCCTGCATCACAACATCGTGTTTTCCTGCTCAGCACACGTGCAGGTGGTCAAGGCATCAACTTAGCAGCTGCAGACACAGTAATCTTGTTCGACTCTGACTGGAATCCGCAGCAAGACTTGCAAGCGCAAGATCGGGCTCATCGTATTGGACAAAGACGGAATGTGGTAGTCTACCGCCTTGCGACTCGCGGTACAGTCGAGGAAGTGCTCCTCGAAAAGGCTGAAGGTAAGCGACGGCTGGAAAAACTAGTCATCCGAAAAGATGGGCTCAAAGGTGGTGCCGGAGCCAACAAAAAACGTAAAGTTCAAGAAGAGGAAGATGAGGACGAAGACGGTATTGCTGAGTTGAAGAGGATGCTGGGTGCTGAAGACGGCCAAAGGTTGGATTTTGGAGGCAAGGATTATGAGGAAGGCTCGAAGGGGTTGCTGACGGATGAGGAATTGGCCATATTGATTGATAGGAGTGAGGAGGCGTATCAGAGAGCTGAGAAAGGCGAGGAGGGAGGTAGAGCGGGTGATGTGTTTAAGGCGGTGGAGACGAAGAGAGGTGGTGATGGGTTGTTGGAGGCGATGCAGACGAAGTAAGATGGAAGGAACTCGATTAATCGACCTCATTGTTTGCGCCCTAGCTCGCTTCCGACACAAGTAACCTCGGAATAAAAGCAGAAGTATGATACCCTCCCTCATCGCCGCTTTTTGTGTCTACGAGCAAGATTTGGGAACTCGTGTACACGAGGAAAGAGCATCTCGTAATGCCGGAGCTAAACTGTTCCTACTATGCCATTGGTACACCGTTCACATTCTGATCTTCCATGCTCATGCTCTACTTAGCTTACAATGTCGTTCATCTCGTGCATGATTAGTATCAATGATAGAGATATATCTGCTGTTTTATGTGGACGCTGCTGGGAGTGCACGGGAGAAGGGCTGTGGAGGAAGATGTGGTGGAGGAGAAGGTCCGATGAGGGGTGCTGAGGATTGATAGAAGGGGTGTAAGAGAATGACTGAGTGAGCGTCTCATTGGCCAGCGTGGAAAAAATGGGACTGTATGATGGTGTGATGCCCACAACATATCATTGTGTCACTGGTCTCAATGCAGTATTGTTGAGCCAGATTGCATGATAGCTGTGCAGACGATAGTTAGAGGTTGAACAAGGGGTATATCTAATGATAGTTCACAGCTGAAATATTTCCAAGCTCTGAAAGTCTATGATCCTGACAAATGTTATGTGGGCCGTACGTCCTGCGCAGCAATGAGACCGATCAATGCCTTAGGTGTTAAGTTCGTCTCGCTTCTTCGAGACCTGCCTAATCACTCTCCGGGTCGATAGTCAGTCGTGTGCGCAATAACGCACCATGACCTCGCCCAGAGTCCATGTCATACAATTCCAATCATCAGCTCACCACATCAGTATAGAAATCCTCACACCACCTTACTAAACCAAGATCCAAAGCGGCTCTTTGCACCCAATCCCCTCGACAGTATTCACCTACCCCTCACGTCATCCCATTCGTTCCATTCGTGCTATGACCTGTATGTTTTTTTGCCCCAGATCTTGATTTAAAAAACTGCGGTAAACAGTCAGGCAACTCATACAACGTGCGTATTTGAAACTGTGACGCCTTTTGCTCTGGAGCAGGTTCATCTGATTCAACTAGGTGGACGGCAGTCCATTTGAGTGCGGCTGCGGCGCGGCAGTTTAGTGCTGAGTCGTCTGGGAGGCGAGAGAGAAAGATGTTAGCAATGGTCATATCATCTTTAAAAAGCTGCGTTGTTGTCAAACAAAGGCATCTCATCAGCATGAAAAACCAATTCAGGCACAATCACAATGACACGTCAGTTGTAGTATACAAAGCTCAAACTCACCAACAAAAAAACACCTCTCCGCCACCCCCTCCCCCAGCCCCAACCCCGCCTCCACCATCGCCTTCTCAAACATCCTCCGATACGGTTTGCACACAAACCCCCTAATCTCCTTCTCTCCCTTCCCGTCCGTCCCCTCCACCACCTCCGTGGCAGCACCATAATCACAATACGTCAATCCTTCAAACAACTCTCCTTTCCCATCTGCATCCAATTCGCCCAGTCCTAGCAATCTCACAACCTTCCGGGCATGATTGACGTAAGCGTTTGTGAACAGCCAGACTTTGACCTTTGTCCGGTCGATGTCGGCCAGGAGGGCGCGGAGGTTGGCGTCGGGGCGAAGGACGGTTTCGAGGGGAAGGGCGTCGTCGACTTGGGCGTTGTATTCGAGGGGGTCGATGTGGTGGTGCCGGACGAGACCTTCGATTGCGAGGCCGTATTGTGTGTAGTCTGGATGTATTCGATGGTTGGCTTGGGAGGTGGATGGATTAAGGGTTGGGAGTGGTAGTGGGATTGGAGGAAGGCTCTGGTCGATGAAGGACTTACAGTGGGTATGGAGATGGGTTGCGTCTGCTTGGGAGAGGGAAAGGTGAGAGGTAAAGTATTTGTCAATGAGGACGCCCATCATTTCGTGTACTTTGTGGGATTTGGAGTAGAGAGTATTGTCTATATCGAGGAACAATATAGGACGAGTGTCTGGCGATGAAGTCATGATGGTAGATAGGGAGGCACTTCTTCTTGCTTGTGCAACAGTGAGGAGTATCTTTCTTGTTCTTTCCAGCAAGATATAGGTACAAATAATGTCACAAACAACGCAGTCACAACAATAAAGACAAAGCAAATGCAAGTATAGGAGATGTTGTAGCCAGGCAGGAACGAGTGGCCAATGGCTTTCAGGGGCATCTCTTGGCACTCGTGGCAAACTGGTTGGCTGTAAGTCGATGTGAGAGACAGCAACTCTTGTAAAAGCGTTGTAGGACGATGAATTATGATTGTAAACAGGCAGATGTTTAGTGCTCTATAGACTCATAAGAAGTATGATACTCCCTCTCCTTAGATGTAGATTATTCACATAGTGTCTAGTAATTATTGGCCTTCAGGCCATATGAGTGAGCTCCAGAAGCTATATGACCGAAATCCCCGGATATGCACCATTATGCCGCTTAAAAACAGAGCTTCAGACTCAGAAGCCATTTCCCTCCTTCCATACTCTTCCCGCCTCCTCTGCTCTAATCCTCGGATCCCTTCCCCTCTCGACAGCCGCGTCCCTCGTAATACCCAACAGCTCCCTCAACCCCTCCATACTCTTCCTAAGGGCTACAGCCATTGGATCCTTCAACCACTCCTTCTCCGGCTCCACTTCCTGTTTCTTGACAAAAGCATTCAGTTTCGGCGCCAGCTCTCTGAACTCCTTGCGTCTTTCAAACCACAAGTCAAAGTTTGTTTTATCGCCAAAGCACAGTCCATAAGCATCGCAATAGCATACGTGCTCCACGGGACAGTATTCGTCTTGTCCCGTCCAGAGTTTCTGCCAGACATATTCCATGATGCGACCTGTGATAACATCCGGGAGATGTGTTGTCATGAGCCATTTACGGATGGCTTCGTAGCGCGATTTGGGGATTGTGAGTATTCTGTCGCGAGAAAGTGCGAATTGTGAACAGCACGGTTGAGATAGGACGTCCGGGACAGGTTCGCCAGGGAAGATTATAGGCCAAACGTTCCTGATTTGCGTTTCTTCGGGTTGATGCGGATCTGTGATGTTTGCAGACGGATGTAGATGAGCTGGGCAACCGGGGTCGAGGTGGCAGCGGAGATTGAAGTAGCCGTCGCGAAGAACTTTGGGTGTCGAGAGGTGTTTGACGATGTTGATGGAGGAGGAGTCGAGGAGGTCGTTGTTGTGCCAGGTGATTTTGGATGCGTGCATGAATATCGAAACATCAGGCAGCGGCTGGAAGTCTTCGTCGTAGTGGTCGATGATGTAGGTGAGGAAGACCATAGATTCGTGACCTTTATTCAAGGGAACACGGTATTGAGCGGTACGATCGTCGACGGTGTAGGGAACCACACGAAGATTTGGGTCGATTCGAGTGTTTTCTGCAGTCCATGCTTCCGATTCTTCAATCTCTATTTTTGTTCGGGCAATGACCAATGCCCGAGTATATACAGGCGGATCTTGTGAAGATGCTGAAGAGGTTGAGGTGGAGATCAGGACGGGATCAAAAGCTGGATGGTGACTGTCATCTTCCGTAGGAATGGTTGTATGTGGATGCGGAAGGTTATGGAGAGAACTTGGCGACTCCACGGTAGGTGGAGGTTTTCCAGGTTGGCCGACAATGACAGTCGGTCTTGGAATCTGTGCTTCTCCTGGCTTGACAGTGTGGAAGTGTGGTTCTTCTTGCGGTGTATTCGCTAGCTTCTTTCGAATGTCTATTAGCTACAGATCCATCCTAACCACAATGTTCTCTTGCTCACGTGTGGTGCTTCTAGCGTCAAGTCTGTCTCAGGCGTCCATACATGCTCGTCCTGCGGCACGAAGTTTTGTGTAACGCCAGCCTGCTGGCGTAAAGTTGATCCTAGTTCGTTGGGGTCGAAAATAGAAGAAGTCGACTGTAAGAGAAAATAGAATAATGCAAGAACAATAAAGGTAAGGAACAAGGACCGCGTCGTGAGGAGTCTGGTCATTAGGAATGAGCGTGTCGGTCACACGTCGTGAGGTGAGAAAGAAACGAGATGAAGCATGGAAGAAATGGACGGTACCGGAGGTCGGTCGTGTGTGACCAGATCCTTTCGCACGACTTGTTGAGACGAGGCTCGTCATCGAGCTTGAAATAAGAAGATGAGATACACGATTAAGCCTTTTAGTGGAGCAATCAAGCTTTAACGGCCGCGTGTTTCAGCTTGGGTCTTATTAGCATACAGCTAACATGTTTCATCTTCGTCGTTCATGTCTCTACTGCTAATACCGGATGCCTTATCCATCACATATAGTGGACGCCAATTGTGGACAAAATCATATTCATATCTATTTTACAAAGCTCGTTTTACATATGCCAAAGCTTCGCAGCATGTACTCGCCAACCCATCAACGTCCTTTAGTAAGATATTCCGTGGCCTATTCCAGCGTTAGCAATTGGCAACTTCGCATGTAAAAGGATATTTAGCTTACTCTGTCAATATCATAATCAAACTTTTCCAGCGCATTCAAGGCAGCTCCTCTCTCAAAGCCCATACCAGTCAGATTCTTCAAGAATGGGTCGTCATGCTCTCCTGTCGTCGTCAATGCACGACCAACCGGAGCGGGACGCTGTTGTGGCGGCCTGTAAGAAGATGGAGGCGGAGCAGGTGATCTGACACTGGGGGATCTAATGGAAGAATTGGTTGTCGTTCTTGCCAATGGCTGAACTGGTGCTGATGTGATTTCGTCATCATCGAAACCATACGATGAGGCTTTCGGTTGCGAAAGTGGTTGAACAGCAGCCTTTGCCGTAGGGGCATTATCGAATCCGGAGAACATCGAGTCCCAATCTGTGTTGCTACCAGAAGACTGGGCTGGAGGTCCTTGCCGAGGAGGTGGTGCTGGACCATATGTCCTTGTTTGAGGTTTGGGTGCTTGTGATGTAGGTGCTTGTGATGCAGAAGCTACTGATGGCGTACCACCACCAAAGTTCAGAGCAGTTGTGGCTGGCGCCAAGGCAGCTGAGTTGTTCATCCACGGCATATATGATGGTTGATAAGAAGTTGCAGATGTGCTTGCCCCATTGATATTGCTCGAGCTTGAAGCCGGCTGAGGAAACTGGCTTGAGCTACCAAATGACGTTGTGCCAGCCTGCGCACTTCTCGGGGAATCAAAAGCCGGGTCGAATTCTGCTCCCCTTGCGCCAGTACTAACAAACGAATCCTGGGTGTGCTCATCTTCTTCAACTTGAGCTTCATCAAGGTCATCAAAGTCGGCGTCAAAGTCGTCAACAGGCGCCTGAGCAGTCGTAGAAGCTGCCGTGTGCTGTCCTACTGACTCGAGGTGAGGGAAACCATTGGTGCCTGGGAAGGGTTTCTCTTGCGCATTGCTTCCGGCAATGCTATAAGTGGTCGAAGGCAAGCTTCCCGGACCGTGACTATCGAATGATGTTACAATCGATTGAGGTGTCTGCTGAATCGGCTCGCTGATAGGCGAAGTAACAGGTTCACGAGAAGGCAACAAGCCGGTGTACTCTTTAGGGAACTCATTAGGGTTTTGGTGACCATTAGGCGAGGTTGGAGAGGCGTCGTTGTAAGTAGGAGGTGATTTTTGAGCTTCCAAAGGTGGTGGTTGCTCGCGAACACTGTCGTCCTCCACAAGCTCAGCAACGGAGGGTTGTGCCGCAGGTATTTCGGAAGATGATTCTGCGAAAGCTGTGCTGTTGCTGTGAGTGGGCTCGGTGAGCATAGTCGCAGGTGAGTGGCCAGCAGGCGGATGACCAGAAGCTGTACCGAAGCTATGATCGTCATCATCGCTATCACTATCATCGACGTCAAGCTCTTGTATGGGCGGAAATTCGCTGGTCGACCTGCTTGGACCCGATGACGCCGGCTGAGATGCTTGGTCTAACGAGACTCGGTGCATAGCTTGAGCTGCTGGTGATGTATCGTTGAAGCCGGCAGAAACTCCAGTTACCGGAGTCGAAGTCCTCGAGTGGTCAGCGTCTGGAAATGCACCAGGCATGGAGTCAGGGAATGCACCGGGCATGGACTGTGCGGAGTGCGACACTGGCTGCGGATGATGAATGTCAGGTTGATTATGAGGAGCAGCTGGGCTAGATTGTCCTGTCAAACTTCGATCATGCTCAGCAGGAGTGTCAATATCACCATTGACAGATGCGGCACCCGAGCCAGGAACTTGTGGTGGAGTTCCGATGTTCGACATACCAGACCTACTAGCTGGTGGCTGAGCTCTGACAGAAGAGCCAAAAGAGTCTGACCTAGCCAAATCGGCACGGAAAGGAAGTGCACTAGAATTGATCTGTTGAGCCAAAGGAGGTGCAGGAGGCTCAGAAACAGCAGGGACAGACATATTACTGGACTCCATATCTTTCAAAGCTTCAGATGACGGTTGAGCTCCAGCATCGGCCTCATTGTTATTGTCGTTGGATCCAAATATATCGTCAAAATCGGTGGAAGGATGTGCGGGTTGTGCTGCGCCAAATGACTGTGAAAAGACGCCGGGAGACATTGTACCTCCCATAGATGGCTCAGGTGATCGGCGGAAGAAGGGATTCGTGCTGGGACTGGCGAGCGGACTGGCAACAGTTGAGCTGGCATGTTCATGTTCAGCTTGGGGTGCAAGGCCACGTTGCCCAGTCTGCATCTCCATAAGCTCTTTCTCTGCTTGTTCCAAT